>JAAUYG010254307.1_pt1 | contig 16085 bp, 14 predicted proteins | sample 7278091 | NCBI WGS metagenome assembly JAAUYG01 (sample SAMN14350201, study PRJNA611818) | marine sediment metagenome | isolation source: surface marine sediment (0.6m) | place: French Polynesia: Moorea | collected 2018-08 | reverse complement strand
GAAATATTTTTCAGTTTAAAGCCTAATAATTTTGCTCAATGGTTGCATTTGGTACATTTGAGTATATATTTGTACATCGCTTGATAGTTTTACAAGCGTCTCCTGCCGGTCCTCAGAAGGCCTATTGCGCCGTCGACGTCGGCGCTGTTCGTCTGAATGTGACTTGCGCGATGGCCCGGCGACATTAGATTTAAGATTATCTTAGATTGGACGGATAATTGTCTTGAACACCATGAGCGATGAACGCAACCACAAATGGCTACCGGTCCTGTTTTTCATGCTTACGGGGGTGATCCTCGGCATCAGCCTTTATTTGATCACGGCCAGCGCCGTGGACACCGAAGCCAGGGCCCACGCCGGCAATAAAAATGTGGGTGTGCCTCCCGCTGTCGCTGTAACCGGCGACACGAAACGCTCGCGGGTGGTGCTGCGAAGGGATGTGCGAACCCGGTTCGGCAAGGTGGACCTGGTTTACCGGGGCATCGCCAAAAACAATCTGCAACTGGACGTTTTCATCCGCGAGCTTGACCCCGACTACCCCTACCGGCGTGAAATAAACCGCCGTGCGGCCGACAAGGGCTTTCGCCTCGGCGGTGTGCGCTTCGAGTTGATTTCGGCCGGCCGCAACACCGCCAAGCTGGTGTGGATTCGCGGCGGCTGAAGTCCTACCCGCATTCGACACCCTGCGTTACAGCCTTCCAATGCTAGCGACCTCAGCCACCGGCTGGACAGATCTATAGTCAGCCTGCTGACGTTACCCCTTTTGAGCTTGTCATTCCCGTATAACTGGAAACTTGCTGCCTACGCCAAGGTCCATGCCCTGAAGGAGTACATTGCGCACGCGCGCCCGGCGGCGGCGAATACGGATTCGTCGTTTACAATGCGAGCGGAGGCGTCTAAGTTGCGTTCATGAATCGCCACAAAGCGTTTTGGAACGGGGCGCTTTTCGAATTGCTGCTGCGGGCGGTGCCCCTCGGATCCCACCACTCAGAGCGGGAAAGGAGACCGGCGTATGCAGACGCATTATGAAAAATTGGGGGCGTTCTACCTGGGACGCACGTATGACCTCGCATCGGCTGAACGGCGGCCCGACCCCATCCTTTACGACAGCAAGGACCTTACCACTCACGCTGTGATTATCGGCATGACTGGCAGCGGCAAGACCGGTCTCGGCATCGGTCTTCTGGAAGAGGCCCTCATCGACCGGATACCGGTGATCGCCATCGACCCCAAAGGGGATCTGCCCAACCTGCTGCTTCAGTTTCCCGATCTCGCCCCCCGTGATTTCGAGCCCTGGATCAGTCCACAGGATGCGGCGGCCCAGGCCATGACGGTACCGCAATTCGCCGCCCGCCAGGCCGACGCCTGGTGCCGCGGCCTGGCCGAATGGGGCCAGTCACCCGACAGAATCGCCCGCCTCAAGGCCGCTGCCACCTGTACCGTTTTCACGCCGGGCAGCCGCACGGGATGCCCGATCAACGTCCTGCGCTCATTCGCGCCGCCGCCCGCGACCATCCTGGAAGATCTGGACCTCCTGCGGGACCGCATCCAGTCCACCGCCACCAGCTTACTGGCCCTCATGGGGATCGCCGCGGACCCCATTGCCAGCCGTGAACATATCTTGCTCGCGAACATCCTTGAAACGGCCTGGTCGGCGGGCCGGGGGCTCGATCTGGCCGGTCTGATCCGGTCGATCCAGACGCCGCCCTTCGAGCGCATCGGGGTCCTGGACCTGGAGACCTTTTTCCCAGCCGGCGAGCGCATGACACTGGCCATGCGCCTCAACAACCTGCTGGCGGCCCCCGGCTTCGAAGCCTGGATGGAGGGCCCGCCCCTCGACATCGCCCGGTTGCTTCACACCCCGGAGGGCCGGCCGCGCGCCTCGATCTTTTCGATCAGCCACCTGAGCGACGCCCAGCGCATGTTCTTCGTCTCCATGCTGCTCAATGCCGTCCTGGGCTGGGTGCGAACCCAGCCGGGCACCGGCAGCCTGCGGGCCATCCTCTACATGGATGAGATTTTCGGCTATTTTCCGCCGGTGGCCAACCCGCCGTCCAAGGGACCGCTGCTTACCCTGCTCAAGCAGGCCCGGGCCTACGGGCTGGGGGTGGTGCTTGCGACCCAGAACCCGGTCGACCTGGACTACAAGGGGCTGGCCAACACGGGCACCTGGTTCATCGGCCGCCTCCAGACCGATCGCGACAAGGCTCGCGTGCTGGAGGGACTGGAAGGCGCCAGCGCGGGCCAGGCCTTTGACCGCCAGGCCATGGCGGCGGTCCTGGCCGCCCTGGGCCAAAGGGTTTTCCTGCTGCACAACGTGCACGAGCAGCAGCCGGCCATTTTCCAGACGCGCTGGGCCCTCTCCTACCTGAGCGGCCCCATGACCCGGCCGCTGATCAAACGCCTGACCGGGGACGCGCCCCGCGCGGGCGGCACGGACGAAAAGGGGCAGATCCCGACCCCTCTGCCTCCCGCGGCGACCCGGCCCGCCGATAATCCGGCGATCGCCCCCACAGCGCCCGCCAATGTTGAGACCTATTTTCTGGCCCCTTCCGGCACTGGGCACGGCCTCTGCTACCAGCCGGCGGTTCTGGGTTGTCTCGAGCTGCATTATACCCACGCCCGCTACGGTGTGGACGCCTCCCGCAGCATCGCCGTGGCCACCCTGATCGATGAGGGGCCGGTAGCGGTGAACTGGCAGGAAGCGACCGAAATCGATGCCGAGGCTCTGGAAACCGCCCCGCCTGCGGGCGCCGACTTCAACCGCCTTCCGGCCGCCGCCAGGCGATCGAGCGCCTTCAGCAAATGGCAGCGCGATCTTCTGCGCTGGGCCCGCCAGGACCACCCCCTCGTTCTCCACCAGGCCAAAGCGCTGAAGATGACCAGCGCGTGGGGCGAGACCGAAGGCCAGTTCCGAGGCCGGGTTGCCCTGGCCCTGCGCGAAAAGCGCGACCTCCAGGTGGAAAAGCTACGCCGCAAATATGAAAAGCGCTTCACCCGTCTCAACGACCGTCTGATGCGGGCCGAACAGGCCGTGGCACGTGAGTCCGAGCAGGCCAAATCCAGCGGCATTCAAACGGCGATATCGTTCGGCAGTGCGGTTCTGGGGGCATTTCTGGGACGCAAGGCGGTGAGCGCGCGCTCGGCTTCCCGGATGGGATCGGCCATGAAGTCGGCCAGCCGCATGCGCAAGGAAAAAATGGATGTCGCCCGCGCACAGGAACGGGCCGAAGCGGTGCGTCAGCAATTGGGAGAACTCGACGCTCGGCTGCAGGCGGATATCGACACCCTGGATGCAGGGCTCGATCCGGAAGCGATCGAACTCGGAGCGGTGACCGTCAAACCCAAGAGCAGCGATATCACCTTGACGCTTTACGGCCTGGGGTGGCTGCCCTACCGGCGCAATGCGGGGGGCGGCCTGGGCGCCGACTGGCGCTGAGGGTCGCACACGCCTTTTTTCTGCCCGGCGGCTTGAGAAGACAAAGACCCCGGCATAAAATCGGGGGGATCCGGTCAATGGGACGGCTGTTCAGGAACCAACCCGACGGTGCAGGCCGCCCCCGCCCGCATGGCGACATGCGGTACCCTTGACGTGACGAGCCGATCCAGCTACATACGGTCTCAGCGACCCGCGCGTGGCCGTTCTCCAGGGCACGACCGGTTATACCCATTAGCCTTCTCGGCTGATTGAACGTCTGTTTGATCCTACGGCAACCTCTACCTCTCGGCCGCCGGCACGTCGACGAACACACACTTAACAGCAGCCTGCGAAGCTCCGTATCGCTTTGTTGTATATTCCACCATCACACCAAAGGAGGAGCGCGTCATGAAAAAAATGTTCGGCATTCTAACGGCTGTTTGCTTTATCCTCGCAGTGGCCCCTCTCAGCGCCCTGGCGGAGCCCGTCGCGATCGACTGGTGGTTTGCCCACGGGGGCCGGCTGGGCGAAAAAGTTCAATCCATCGTGGCCGATTTCAACGCCTCCCAGAGCGACTACAAGGTCGTGGCCACCTACAAGGGGAACTACCACGACACCATGACGGCCGGGATCGCGGCCTTTCGTTCGAAAAACCCGCCGCACATTCTGCAGGTTTTCGAAGTCGGCACCGCCAGCATGATGGCGGCGCAGGGAGCCATCAAACCGGTTTACGAAGTCATGGCCGAGTCGGGCCTGCCCTGGTCGCCGGATGTCTATCTGCCCACCGTCACCGGCTACTACACGACGCCCGCAGGCCAGATGCTGTCCCTGCCCTTCAACAGTTCGACGCCGGTCTTGTACTACAACGTCGAGGCTTTCCAGAAAGCGGGACTGGATCCGGACAAGCCACCCAAGACGTGGGAAGAAGTGGCCGCTTATGCCCGCAAACTGGTTGCCGCCGGTTACCCGGGAGGCTTTTCCACAGCCTGGATCTCCTGGATTCACCTGGAGAACTTCAGCGCCTGGCACAACGTGCCATTCGGGACGCAGGCCAATGGCTTCGGGGGCATGAACACCGAATTCGTGTTCAACAAAGGCCCGCAGGTCAAACATGTCCAGCATCTGGCCGACTGGCAGAAAGAGAAGATCTTCGTCTACGGCGGCCGACGCAACAAGGGTAATGCCAAATTCGCCTCGGGCGAGGTCGCCATGTACACCGAATCATCGGCGGGCTATGCCGGCTTCAAGAAGACCTGCAAATTCCCCTTCCGCACGGCCATGCTGCCCTACTGGTCCGGTACCAAGGGCGCACCGCAGAACACGATCATCGGCGGTGCCAGCCTGTGGGTCATGCAGGGCCACTCGGCGGCCGAGTACAAAGCCGTGGCCGCTTTTTTCAACTACCTTTCCAAACCGGAAGTCCAGGCGGACTGGCACCAGTTCACCGGCTATCTGCCCATCACCACGGCCGCTTACGAGTATACGAAAAAGCAGGGTTTCTACAACCAGAACCCGGACATGGAAACGGCGCTGAGGCAGATGACCCTGAACCAACCCACCGCGAATTCGCGCGGCCTGCGCTTCGGTAATTTTGTCCAGATGCGGGCCATCATGTACGACACCCTGGAGGCCATTTTTGCGGGTGACAAAACCGCCCAGGCCGGTCTGGACGATGCCGCCGCCAAGGGCAACCGCCTGCTGCGTAAATTCGAAAAAGCCAATAAATAACCCTTCATGCCGCGCCGTCCGGTGGCCTTCCGGGCGGCCCGGCCCAATCTTGATCCAGGGGCGGTCAGCGGCGAGCCGTCCCGGCGTGCGAGGGCCGAAGCCATGCAGAAACGGGTCGTCTTCAACAACCGGGTACTGCCCTACCTCCTTGTGGCGCCTCAAATCGCCGTTACGCTCATATTCTTCATCTGGCCCGCCTCCCAGGCACTCTATCAGTCCGTTCTGCAGGAAGACGCCTTCGGGCTCTCGACGGTTTTCGTGGGGCTGGATAATTTCGCCTATATCTTCACGGATCCAATCTACCTCAACTCGATCCGGGTGACCTTGATCTTCAGCCTTTCAGTGGCTGCCATCGCCATGTCCACCGCCCTGCTGCTGGCGGTCATGGCCAACCGGGCCATCCGCGGGGCCCTCGTCCACAAGACCCTGATCATCTGGCCCTATGCCGTGGCCCCCGTGGCCGCGGCCGTGGTCTGGTATTTCCTGTTCAACCCCACGGTGGGCATGATCTCTTTCTTCCTGAAGGCCGTAGGCATTGATTGGGATTTCACCCTCAAGGGAGGACAGGCCATGCTGCTGGTGATCATCGCAGCCGCCTGGCGGCAGATCTCCTATAATTTTCTTTTCTTTCTGGCGGGCCTGCAGGCCATCCCCAAATCGTTGATCGAAGCGGCGGCCATCGACGGGGCATCACCGGCCAGGCGTTTCTGGACCATCACCTTTCCCCTGCTCTCGCCCACGGCCTTTTTTTTGGTGGTCATGAACATCGTCTACGCCTTTTTCGACACTTTCGGGGTGATCCACGCCATCACCGAGGGCGGTCCCAACGAGGCCACCAACATCATGGTCTTCAAGATCTATCACGACAGCTTCGAGAGTCTCGATTTGGGCGGCTCGGCCGCCCAGTCCGTCATCCTCATGGCCGTGGTGATCGCTCTGACCATTGTTCAGTTCCGCTATATCGAACGCCGGGTGCACTACTGATCCGACTGCGCGTCAAAGGAAACCAGGCAGCCAGAGGCCGCCCGCAATTCAGCAAACCTCCGATCGCTTCGTGGAGGCGAAATTGAAAAAAATGTCAGGAATCCGGATTTGCCCCCTTTGCTCCGCGCCGAGTACCGGCGACAGGGGCGCAGAAAGCGTGTCGGCCTGTCTGAGCGAAGCGCGTTCCGACACGCGCCGACCCTGGCACCGACGCGCAGGATACGCGGGGCGCGGGGCACCTTCTTTTGGTTACTTTTCTTGTGCGCACAAGAAAAGTAACATCACAATAGACCGTCCGGAGCTGCCAACCCATTGGATGATCTCCAACGGTGACAACCAGCTCGGCATTAGAAGAATACGACAGCATGCCCGAGGAGACCGCAATGGTTGAAAGCCGCCCCTGGCTCACCTTTCTGACCCACGCGATTCTGATTGCGGGCGTCGTGGTCATCGCTTTTCCGATTTATGTGACCTTCGTGGCCTCGACCCACACGCTGGAGGACATCACCACCGCGTTTCCCTACCTGCCGGGCGATCAGCTCATCGCCAACTACACCAAGGCCCTTACGTTGGGGCCGCGCGACGTGGGCGCCACTGTCGGCACCATGATGATCAACAGTCTCATCATGGCGCTGGGCATTACCTTCGGGAAAATATCCATTTCCCTGCTGGCGGCTTTCGCCATCGTCTATTTCCGATTTCGTTTCCGGATGTTCTTCTTTTGGATGATCTTCATTACCCTGATGCTGCCGGTGGAAGTCCGTATCCTGCCAACTTACGAAGTGGCGGCCGATCTCAAACTGCTGGACTCCTACCCCGGACTGATCCTGCCGTTGATCGCCTCGGCCACGGCCACGTTTCTCTTCCGGCAGTTCTTCCTCATCGTCCCGGACGAATTGTGCGAATCCGTGCGCATCGACGGCGGAGGGCCGCTGCGGTTTTTCTGGGACATCCTGCTGCCCATGTCCCGCACGTCGATCGCCGCCCTTTTCGTCATCCTGTTCATCTACGGATGGAACCAGTACCTCTGGCCGCTTCTGATCACCAGCGACGAGGGCTATTACACGCTCTTGATCGGCATCAAGCGCATGCTCGATGTCGGCGAAGGCCAAGCCGAGTGGCATATCATCATGGCCGCCACCATGCTGGCCATGATCCCTCCCGTGCTCATCGTGATCTGCATGCAGAAACAATTCGTGCGCGGTATGACCGAAACCGAAAAATAGGAGTTCTTGAATGGCGGACGTCAACCTCCGGAACGTCACCAAGTCGTTCGGCAAAGTTGAAGTCATCCACGGCATCAGCTGTGACATCGATGACGGCGAGTTCATCGTCATTCTGGGGCCGTCGGGCTGTGGCAAATCGACCCTGCTGCGCATGATTGCCGGGCTGGAAAAAATTACCGGTGGAGAGGTGGCCATCGACGGCCGTGTGGTCAACGCCATCGAGCCGGCCGAGCGCGATGTGGCCATGGTGTTCCAGAACTACGCCCTCTACCCGCATATGAACGTCTTCAACAACATGGCCTACGGCCTCAAGATCCGTGGGATGGCCAAGGAGGAGATCAAACGCCGGGTCCTCCACGCGGCCGGCATTCTCGAGCTGACCGAGTTCCTGGAACGCAAACCCCGGCAGCTTTCCGGGGGGCAGCGCCAGCGGGTGGCCATGGGACGGTGCATCGTCCGGGAGCCCAAGGTGTTCCTGTTCGACGAGCCCCTGAGCAACCTCGATGCCAAGCTGCGCGTCCAGATGCGCCTGGAGATTCGCAAGCTGCACGAGAATCTCGGAATTACGAGTGTTTATGTGACCCATGATCAGGTGGAGGCCATGACGCTGGGAGACCGGTTGATCGTGATGGACGACGGCCGGGCGGTCCAGATCGGCTCGCCCCTGGAGGTCTATTCACGTCCGGCCACGCGCTTCGTGGCCGGATTTATCGGATCGCCGGCGATGAACTTCCTTAAGGCCCGCGTCAGCGCCGACGGCCGCCAGGTCGCCATTGCAAACGATATACACCTGCCCCTGCCGGGACCGGCACCGTCCGACATCCGCAGCCGTGAAGCCATCCTGGGCATCCGGCCGGAGCATTTCGAAGTGGTCGACGCCGGGGGCGTGATGCTCGATCTCGTTGTCGACCACGTGGAAATTCTGGGCGCCGATACGCTGGTCTATGGGCGCGTGGGCGATGCAGCGGCCGAGTTGACCATTCGCCTCCCCGACGTCCATGATTTCAAGGCTTCCGCAGGGCTCTCTCTCGCAGTGCCCACCGGGCGGCTTCACCTTTTCGACCCGCACGACGGCCGTCGTCTCGACGTCTGAGGCCGGCGCGCGGGCGAACACCATCTGGCGCAAGCGGTCAAAAGATTGGCCGAAACGGTCGAGCCGCATTTTCTCCCCCCACTGTAAATAACCCCCGCAACCGGCAAGCCATACTCCATTGGAATTTGGTTCGAGGACCAAATTCCAGCGGCCCCTGGAGTGTGGCTTGCCGTTTTCTGGTCTAGGCGCACACCCCTTCAGGAGGTTATCCCGCCCGCACGGCCCTGGCCATTACCGATGCCGTCGAACGATCGTGGCGTTCGTTCCTTCAGCAGGCGTCCCGGCGCATGCCACTGGGCGTCTGCCCGGTCCAGCGCTTGAACGCCCGCGAAAAGGCGCTGTGCTCGGAAAACCCTAACAGGAAAGCGATTTCCGTGAGATCGACACCCCGGTCACAGATGTACTGCCGGGCCAGGTCTTCGCGGGTGCGGTCCAGCAGTTTGCGAAACGACGTGCCGCATTGCTGAAGCTTACGCTGCAAACTGCGAACGCTTATGTAGAGCTTCTGGGCAACTTTCTCATCCGAGACGAGCCCGGACGGCAGCAGTTCGATGATCGCCGTCTGGACACGGTGAACGATATCACTGTTGCTCAGGGTCGCCAGATAGCGAATGATGATGCGGTCGTTGATCTCCGCAAGGTGGGGGTTGCCCCCCGGCAGGCGCAGGTCGACATCCTTTGCGGCCAGGGTCAGGCTGTCGCTGGCGGCTTCGAAGTAAACCGGCCCTTTGAAAAAGCCAAAATACTTCTCACCGCAAAAGGGTTCGGGATGAATAAATCGCACGGCCACCGGTTTCAGGTTGGGTCCGAAATTGATCCGGCACATGGCCATCACGGTGGCCATTCCGTAGTCCATACGCACTGAATGCTCCAGCGAATCGGACAGGGTGAAGGTCAGTCCTTCGGCGGTATCTTCAAGACGGACGTCGATATCCTGAGAAAGCACATGGATGTAGCGGCCCAGGCGGTTCAGGGCTTCGCGCAGGGTGGAACTGGCCAGCCAGGCATACCCCAACGCATTGAAATGCGACGGGTGCCAGAATTCGGCCGCGCGCAGCCCCAGGCAGGGATCCTTGATCAGGGCCGTAACCTCCTCCCACAGGTGATCGAGGGTTTTGAGCGGAACGCGGGCCCCCTGCTTCAGCAGCATTTCATGGGTCAGCCCCACACGCGCAAACACATCCCCGGGATCGTATCCGTAGCTTTCGATGATTTTCCACAGGATGCCTTTCGTGGCCAGAAGGTTGGTGGATGTCATGGCGGTCCTCCGTAGGGGGCGGTATGACGATCAGGATTGCGGGAATCCAATGGCAAGGGACGCGCCATCCGACCGTTGGAATGCTGCCAAGCCGGGCGGACGACGGAAACAGGATCAAGTAAATGGCGCTATTTGTCAAGCGAAGGACCGTGACAGCACTTAACTTCGCTTACGAGATTCTTTCGGGTTGATCCGGCAGTCCACAATCTCGGATCAACTTGCGGTTCTGCGATCCAGCCCATCGGCATGCAGCGTTGCCTGGTGAAGATTTCCTCAGGGACGTCCGGCATCGCAGCGACAGGGTTGAGGCAACATCATGAATAATCGTCAACGACGCATCCTGGCCCAGCAGATCGGCCAAAATATCGACTCCCACCAGCGGCGGGTCATATCCATTCCATTGACCTCCGCCATGCTCGAAATGGATGAAGCGCACCTTCAGCGCCTGGAGCGGGAGGGCCTTTTTCCTGTTCAGATCCTGCGCAACGACGGCACCCGCGGATATGAGTTGCGCGCGGTCTATCGATGGCTCAAGGATTACTCGGATGGTTCGCGATAAGGCTTGTCACCACGTGGTCGTCGCCGTTCTGATCGGCCTGGCTGTCATGCTGCTGTGGCAATTTCCCGGATAGAGGCGTTGCGGGGCGATGTGACCGTGATCAGCCGACGCTTGGGCGAATCAGCGGGCAAGCGGACGGGGGCACCCTTGTTTGCGGCGCATTTTACGGGCACAGCACCGATCGTCATGCCCCTGCCAATGAACCGCAGCCGATCGTGCGCTCCATCCGCGGTGAAAGATGAAACCGAAGATATCCGGGGCGATTACAGGGATATCCTGGTCCACACCCGGCCGTTGTAAGTCCACAATCCGTGCACGCCGAAATCGATGGCCAGGTGGCCTGCCCCCCAGCCCGCCATGTGCCGGGGGTCCAGTCGCGAAAGCTGAATCCAGCGCCCGTCATAACTCCACAGACCCCGGGCGCCAAAATCGACCGCCACGTTTTTCCGCCCCCACGGCTGGAGTCCCTGGGGCACCCAGGCCCGTTCAGCAATCGCGTCGGCCCAGACGGCGGGACCGAATGACGGCAGGCTGCCGCCCACCATCATCAACAGGACCAGGGCACCAATCGTCCACAACAGTCGTTTAGGTTTCATCATTCGCCTCCTGGCTGTCTACCGCCTGGCGGTAGAATCTTTAGGCGCGTTTAATCCGCCCATCGGCCAGGTATTCGGAGTCGCAGGGCCAGCGCCGTAATAGGCTGCCGCCAAGGCTGTTTGGAGGGGGTCATCCAAGTCAGATGTCGCTTGCGCCGCTATTTTATCTAGTTGGAATCCCGGGACGTCTTGTCAATTGGACCGTAGATAAAACAACCCTGGCGACCGCCAGGGGTTCTGCTACGGAGGGATACGGACCGCTTTAAACGCCCGTACGATAATGCAAGCTCTTGGTCCGGGTGAGATGGTGGTAGCCGTAACTGGAAAGGCTGACCCCGCGACCGCTCTCCTTGACGCCGGACCAGGGAAGTCCCGGGTCCAGATAATCGCAGCGATTCTGGTAGACGGTACCGGCCTCCAGGCGATCGGCCAGCCAGTCGACCCTTTCCCGGCTGCGGGTCCAAACCGATGCGGTCAGGCCGTAGCGGGATGCGTTCATGCGGGCCAGCGCCTCGCGGTCGTCGGCGACGACCTGAACCGGCAGGATCGGCCCGAAGCTCTCGGCCTGCATAACGTCGGCCGTATCGGGCACGTCCGCCAGCAGGGTTGGAGCAAAAAACGCACCGTCTTCTCCGCAGCGCTCGCCCCCGCTGACGAGCCGGGCACCACGCGCGATGGCATCCCGGACCTGGTCTTCCAGCCGTACCAGTGCGCCCCGATCGGCCAGCGGTCCCAGGGTGGTGGAGGGGTCCATCGGAGGGCCCGGCCGAAAGACGCGCATGGCCACCTGCGCCTGCGTGACGAACGCCTCGTAGACTTCGCGATGGACGTAGACACGTTCGACGGCGCAGCAGGACTGGCCGGCGTTATAACAGGCCCCTTCCACAATCAGGGGCACCGCCATGGCCAGGTCCGCATCGGCGGCGACATAGGCCGGATCTTTACCCCCCAGTTCCAAACCGACACCGATGAACCGGTCGGCCGCGACCTGCTGGATGCGGCGGCCGCCCTCCACCGACCCGGTAAAAACCACATGGGCCACACGCGGGTCCTGGATGACGGCAGCGGTGTCTGTATGGTTCAGGACCAGATGATTTATCAGACCCGGGTAGTGACGGAAAGCCTCTTCGAAATGCCGGCCGCACAGCGGCGTCCGGGCGCTGTGCTTCAGCACCACCGTATTGCCGGCGGCCAGGGCCGGCACCACCACGTTGACGGCGATCAGGAGGGGATAATTCCAGGCGGCGATGTCGAACACCACGCCCAGGGGCTCATGACGGATCATGCGCGCCAGCCCATCTTGAACCGGCAGGACATCCGGGGCCAGCGCCGCGGGCGCGGCTTCCAGCATGTAACCGGCCCGCTCGAAGAAACCTTTGAGTTCATTGCGGGACTCGCGGACCGGTTTGCCCATCTGGGCCGTTATCTCGGTGGCGATGATCTTGCGCTGGCGGTGGAAATAATCGAGCCCCTTCCGGATGACGGCGATACGTTCGTCCAGAGGGGTAAATCGCCAGCGTTGGAAGGTTTCGTCTGCCTGCCGGAGCGCGGCCTCGCACCGGGGGCCGCTATCGAATGCCAATCGGGCGACCACTTCCCGATCGTAGGGATTGATTACACAGAGGGTCATATCCTATCTCCCGGCAGGGCTATTGATTATTGGGCCAACGATGGATAGAGTGCCAACCGAAATCGCCGGCGTGAACCTAAAGGTGAATCGACGGCCGTGACTTGGCAACCCCGGTGCGGCCGCCGCCGCGATATATCGTGGAAGGGGATAAAAGTGGAGACGCTCGTATTCGTATACGGCACGTTGAAAAGCGGTTTTCCCAACCACGCGCGTTTTTTGGGTAACGCGCGCCGGGTGGGTGAATTCCAGACCGTCGAAGCCTTTCCCCTTGTCCTCAGCGGTGAACGCCACTCCCCCTGCCTGATCGACCGGCCGGGCGCCGGGGAGGCGGTGCAGGGTGAAGTCTATGCCGTCGATGCCGCCACCCTGGCCGCCCTCGATGGCCTCGAAAGGACGGCGGCAGCCGATGGCTACCACCGTCGCGCGATCACGGTCATCCCCGTTGCCGGGCCGAAGAAGGCCGCAATATCGGTCCATGCCTACCTAAAAGCACCGCATCTGGTGAATGGGGACCGGACCACGCACATATCGGTATACACCCCGGCCATGGGGGCATGCTACCGCCCCCGGCTGTGAACCCGCCAGAAGCCAGGAAGGAAATCCATGTCCCCAAGCGAGCAGCCCATCACCCGTGAGGCCCAAGACCAGCTCGAACGCTTGCGCCAGGCCATCGACGCCATCGACCACGACATGGTGGCCCTCCTCAAAGAGCGCCAGGAGCAGGTTGAGAAAGTCCTGCAGTTGAAAAAAACTCATGGTCTCTCGGTCTACCATCCGGCCCGGGAAGAAAACCTGATTTCGGAAAAACGCCGCATCGGGCGGGCCGTGGGGCTGGATGCCGACTATCTCGAAGACATTTTTCGGCGCATCCTGCGCCAGTCACGGGTCGAGCAGACCGCGCAGCTGGCGCGGCGCGGCATCCGCCCCGGCGCCAACGTTCTGATGGTCGGCGGTTGCGGCGCCATGGGGCGCTACCTCTACGACTGGTTCGGTAAATCCGGCTATCGGATGCGCTGTCTGGATCGCGATGACTGGCCGCAGGTCGGTGTGCTGTGCCAGGAAGCCGACCTGGCGATCATCAGCGTCCCCATCGCCAGCACACCGGCGGTGGCCCGCCGCCTGGGTCCGCACCTGCCCGCCGATTGCGTACTAGCCGACGTCACCAGCGTCAAGCAGGCCCCGCTGGAGGCCATGCTGGCGGCCCACCCGGGCCCCGTGGTCGGACTGCACCCCCTTTTCGGGCCGGTGACCACCACGATGGACAAACAGGTCGTTGTCGCCACGCCGGGGCGGTCGCCGAAAGCCTGCCAATGGCTGCTGGACCAGTTTGCCGACTGGGGGGCCATTGTGATGACGACCCCGGCCGAAGACCATGACGACATCATGAGCATCGTTCAGGCCCTGCGGCATTTCGCCACCTTTATCTTCGGGCGCTTCCTCTATGAAAAGCGCGTCCGCCTGGACGAGGCCCTCGAGTATTCGAGCCCCATCTACCGGCTCGAATTCGGCATGGTGGGAAGGCTTTTCGCCCAGGATGCCGGACTGTATTCCGAAATCATCTTCGCCTCCCCCGAGCGGCGTGCGCTGCTCAAGGAATATCTGGACTGCGCCCGCTCCAATCTGGAAATGATCGCCAACGACGACAAGGCCGTCTTCGAGAAGCATTTCCGCCAGGTCGCCGAATGGTTCGACCCGTTCAGCCGCCAGGCCTTGCGTGAAAGCACCTACCTGATCGACAAATTGATCGAACGCTTTTAATCTGGCGGACATTTTCCAATGGGGCCGTAGGGGGGCTGAAAACCCGGGAAGCCCAGCAGCCTGCCATGCGATGGGCGGCTACGCCCGATCTCCTTGGCGTCGGCCACGGGACCGCCGGTAAACCACCCGCGCCCTTCGGTCAGTGAACAAAAGGGAAGACATCAGTGTAGCCCGCAATGTCGGTGAAGAGCAGTACCAGAAAAACGATCAGGGCCGATATGACGATCACCTCCAGCGCACCGCCGCCGGCCGGCAGGGTATCGATACGCGCGGCCAGCTGGGCCAGTTCCGCTTCGTCGAGACTGTCGATGCGCGCCTGCGCCTCTGCGGGGTCGACACCCCACTGCTGCAGCTGTCGACATACGTCCTTCCGGGCGAGCATGCCCCGTATCCGGCTCCGCTGGTCATCGGCCTCGCCGGGTGCGATCACCTGCACGCTCGAAACGATAGCCGCCTGAACCGGAAGAACGCTCCCAAGTTGCATGTAAAGCAGGGCCAGGGCCGTCAGGGCGGACACAGCGCGGTGGGGCAATCGGCGTTGAATCATCGGTTCACCTCTCAATTATGGGGTTTGCTTCGGTGTCAGGCCTCAAATCGATCGGTCAGCAGGCGCTGACAATCCTTCCGGCCGGAAACGCCCTTGTGGCGCCATCCAACGGCCGTCGACCGCGCCTCAATCGGCAGGGACTTTATAGGAAGAAATGTCCAGTCCCGTCAAGGCAGGCCCGCGATGCCTCGATACGGCCGCTTCCAAGACCTAACGTAGGGGGGCCCCACACGGAGTTGCCCAGATTACGCAACAAAAACAAAGACCGCGGACGGTGGCGCGTTGGATCAAAAATTAAATGCATTCTCGATCCCTTTGTGGTAAGATTGTACGACTTTTTTCTGCCGGGGCTTGACTGCCGATCCCACGGGTTCAACTATGCTCCTAAACGTTCGATAAGCTTCCTCGCCTCACGATCGATGACGATAACAAGCGCTGTGGCTGTCAGCTGTAACGACAGCCATGCTTTCCAAATAAACGGTGATGACATGGTGAAACGCATAAGACCCCAGACCGGACGATCCAAATCAAACCCGATACTGCGGCGGCGTGGTAGTAAATCGCGCAATACCCGCCTGCACACCCGTAAAACCTGTTTCGTGGAAACGCATTTTGCCGCCAACCGTCAGTTGTTCGAAGGCATCATCAAGAATCTGAGTGCCGGTGGGACCTACATACAGGTCAAAGGGCGCTTCAGCGTTGGCGGCGATATCATTGTGGCCGGACCGTTTGCCGCCAATCAGGACGACGTCAAGCGGCGCGGAAAGATCGTCCGGATGGATGGACAGGGTATCGGCGTGCGCTTCGTGCAGTGAGCCCTCTGCTTAAAGGACAGCGGTTGTTTCTCCAAGCTCCGCCATTGGTGTCGTTTTTTTGACAACGGTCGTCATCACTGCTGACCATTCTGCGTCTCGGTTTCACGACCACACGTTGGTCGATTAGATTCAAAATATTGTAATAACTCATAATTATTATATTTCTGATTACTGGCATACATTCTGCATATACTACACAATTGACAAGGCCCTAAAAAGCCCGTCAGCCTCCTTTCTCTCCTCCGATGGGGCAAGGCACCAGCCTTGCCCCAATTTTTTTAAATCGGGCCTGTCATCATTCAATAATTGCAAACGGACATCGGGTAGGCGCTCACGTCTTTTCCGGCAATTGAAGTCCCCGCGGGCGGGGGGTGGCGGGGCGGGGGGGTGGGTTGGGGCCAGGTGGGTGGGGGGGGCGGTGGCGGGTTAGTGGGGGAGTGGGGCGGGGGGGGGGGGGGGGGCGGGGGGGGGGG
>JAAUYG010147125.1_pt1 | contig 16086 bp, 17 predicted proteins | sample 7278091 | NCBI WGS metagenome assembly JAAUYG01 (sample SAMN14350201, study PRJNA611818) | marine sediment metagenome | isolation source: surface marine sediment (0.6m) | place: French Polynesia: Moorea | collected 2018-08 | reverse complement strand
TGGCGTTTTTTTCTTTTCATTTTGTTCCCAGAGAACTTACTGACACCCGTCTTGTTTCCTGTGTTTGTGGTTTCTGGTTTTAAAAACTCGTTTTCCCTGAAAACTTCATGAAGAGAAGCAATCACACAGAAAGTCTCAATTTGCAGAAATGTACTGGGGTTGTGCCAACTCGGGATCGTCGTGGCCGCGAGTGGACATGCGCAGAAATGGCTGCTTTACCTCACGTGACAATGGATGGAACGGAAGAGCTGCCACCTGGTGCCTGTGTAATTCTCATTTGTGCAACAACCTCAAGGTACATGTAGTTGTGTCCTACTTGTTCTACGTATTACAAAACCAGCAACGTGCAACCGACAGAAAGGCTGGATAAAATTCATGGCAGAATCTGTTTCCCAGGGGCAATGCAACAATATTGATTGAACTGAAACTGGGAAAACTGAACACAACTCTTTGGCAGGAAGACTCAAAATCTGAAATCAACCATCAGGAAATATCAACCATTAAGATCTGAACAAGCATTTTTTTCAACCTTCCGTATTCTCGCACATCTTTAGGTACTTCCTGCGTCAGAATCGCAACAAAGTAAACACATCAAGGCTCCACCGTCCAAGAGTCAACCCAGCAGTTCCGGTCCCAGCAGATCAACAGTGACTCGGAAGAGCCACGTGACACCGTCAGCACCAATCAGGAAAGTCCGGGCGCCAGTTACAGCCGAGAGCGCGTCAAATCAAGACAAGCGAGGGGACCAAATGGCTCGGAATTTGAACCAACTTAGCAGAGGACTTTATGAACAGTTGCGAAGATACGATCAAGGACAAAGGGGACATGTTCAGCAGGCTCAGCACAGAATCGTCTTCTACCATCGGTGAGCATTGTTGTACCTGCACCAAGGAAACTGCACATACATAAAAACCATGGCTACATGACAGGGATATATGTGTACACAGTGATGCTTCTGGTTTGAATCTCGAAAAGCTGTGTGATCGTTCACTTGGGCCTTTGTGGTTTCTGTGAAAACAAAAATGACCATTTTTTCCTTTGGTTTTCTGTGCAGAATTCCTGTTCCAACCCTGCAACCTCCAGAAAAATCAGACGACAAAGACCAAGAAGAACCACATGATCACGCTGCTCACCGGGCCCAACAGGTATTGTTGCCCAAATTCAACAGACGCTTGTTTTCTTGCTCCATGTTTGCCACACGGCAAATTGTGCTTTGTGTTCTTGTTGATAACACATTTGGGGGTTGTTTCAGTTTGAGCAGTTTGAAAAGTGGAAAGAAGAGCAAAGAGAGCAAGAGGAAAAGAATCGACAGACGGGCGAAGGCCTTCACGAAGAAAGAGGTAAACAAATTGAAACTGCTGATGCAAAGACAAAGAACATGATAGCATTACTCTTCTCTGGTGTTGAATCTGTGAGTTCCTTTGATGTTTGCGTCTTGCTTGGTTCCTTCTTGCAGGGTACAAAACACCCACAGGAAAGATGGCCCCGGAAAGTTCTCTGGGTGTCGACGAAAATGTCGAGAAAGAAAGAAAGCAGAAACCCCAAGATACAGAACAGAAGAAAACACAGTTTGTAGGAAGCGACATAAAAACAACGAAGAAAAGTATTCAGAAAGGTATTTGTCTTTTACCCCACCAGTTTTTGTCTTTCATAACCGTACACAACAACCGTACACAACACAGAAGGATAGCATCTTTTGCACAACTGGCAAATCTTTTCAGAAGGTAACGCCGTTTTAAGAGACTGCAGATTCAACAATGGTGACTGTGATCACATCTGCACGCCTGGACATACTTGGTATGGCAAGTGTTCTTGCAAACATGGCTTTGCTCTGGATATTGATGGCCAATCCTGCAAAGGTAACTCGTTCAATTTGCTGATCTGGAACCGTGGACCTTTTGCCACCATCCTTCAGGTGGAATAACAGTCAGATTTGACGTCAACGACCTGTAATTTCCATGGACACTGCAGTTCACTTGAAAATGCACCAGATTTTGATTTCTTTCTCCACTTACGGAATCATCAAGCAATGATGAGAAACCATATTTTGGCACAGATGTGAACGAATGTGCTGTCAGGAACGGCGGATGTCAGCAAGCCTGTGTTAACACAGCGGGAAGTTACCACTGTACGTGCGCCAGTGGATACAGAAGAGACAGCACTGGAGTGTGCCAAGGTGTGTTGTCAAAAATCACTGAATTCATGAGAATTATTTGACAGTACTTAAAACTGCTGGTGCGGGGCCTAGACAATAGCTGTGGAAGATATTTCAGAGGAAAGCAACTCCAACTGTTGTACTCCCCCAAATGTCCTTCCCACACCATTTTGGTCAGAAATGTGTGACGATGGAACAACTCAGTTAGAGACCAGAGACCAAAAGCTGCCAGTGTAAAAAAGTTTAAAATTGCAGAAATTGACGAGTGCATGGATGGATCAGCACAGTGCAGTCACAGATGCGAAAATACCTTGGGATCTTTCAAGTGTCTTTGTCCTGCTGGCTTCGATTTGGACACGGATAAGCGCAGCTGCCGAGGTTGGTGCCAATAGAAAGCAGATTCAAACAGTTCCATAAACTAAGGGTTCGCCATGGTTTGCAAGGCACAACTCTTTCTCGAGAAGGAAGAGCTGTGCCAATGAGGTCTCATTTTGGGAAAGATGACGGCGTATTTTTGCAGACGTGAACGAGTGTAGGGCTGGGATAGCCAAATGTGGACAACACTGCAACAATACATTGGGCTCATTTCACTGTTACTGTCAAAGAGGCTTCACCTTGAATGCTGATCAGTGGTCTTGTGACGGTGAGAAATTTTCAAGCAAAAATTTCAGTTTTTTTTCCACTTCGGGCCATTTGTTTCCGTCTCCATTCCTGGGACTCAGCGACCTTTTCCGAAACATTCCAGATTTTGACGAATGCAACGTGAACAATGGCGGCTGCGACCAGCTTTGCTTCAACAGTCTGGGGCATCATCAGTGCGGCTGCAGGGCGGGCTTCCATGTGGCTGGGGATGGTGCCAGTTGTACTGGTACGTTTAGGCAACACATTGATATCTCTGTGAATTTCAGGAAGTCGTCTTTGATCAAGTTCGGCATCAGAAAGCAGAATAACATGTTGTCTGCGTTTGTGATTTCAGATGAGGATGAATGTGCAGTGATGAATGGAGGATGCGACCAGCTGTGTAACAACACGATGGGGTCTTACAGATGTTCTTGTCATCCTGGATACATCCTGGACACAGACGCCAAAACCTGCCAAGGTGAGTCAAGAGTCAAGCTGCCCTTTATGTTGCATCAAAAACTCACTTTTCTGTATATAATCTGTTTTACTTCCGGCGTTTTTGATCCCCGAGTCTTGCAAGATTTTCTTGTGGCAGAAATTGACCCTGAAGCCCCCAAGTGTTTCAAGCAGAACGGCGGTTGCCAACACAGATGTGAAACCATTGACGACAGAAACGTGCAGTGTTCCTGCATACCAGGATTCGCCCTGAATGTGGACGGCGCAACTTGCAGAGGTACGGAAACGCCTCCTCTGGAGCTCACGCTACATTTTTTTAAGAAACAAAATAGTGTCCAGTTCAAAAGCTGTTGCATTTGCAGTGGTCAGTAGTCAGTGTCGTCGCGTCCTTCCAATCAAGCACGAAAGGCACACAGACAGTCCCACACATTGGGAGACAATTGCTCTTTTTTAGATGTGAACGAATGCAAATTGAACATCTCGAGATGTGAACATCGCTGTATTAACACACCTGGATCCTACGCCTGCAAATGCGATGAAAAGTACAAACTGGATCCTGATGGATTTTCTTGCATGGGTGAGCTCCGAGCTTTCAAAACGGTCCAATTCTAGAATGAGTACCTTGTTTTAAAAGGTCAAAACGAGAAAGGGTTTTTGTGTCTGGGGTTCTCAAAAGGGAACGTACTTTTCCAGACATCGATGAATGCCAAGTGGAAAATGGAGGCTGTGATCACTTCTGCAACAATACCATTGGATCCCACAATTGCTATTGCTACGTAGGGTACAACCTTGGCAAGGACAGTGTGTCCTGTGAAGGTTTGTTCAGCTTGTCTTTCAAATTGCTTGTTGCTGAGTAGTACTAGTAGAGTAATACGAAGCATGTTACCAATATATAAAAATTTGTACTGGATTCCTCTTTGCAGATGTCAATGAATGCTTAGAAAACAATGGTGGGTGCACCGCTAAGTGTACGAACATTGCTGGTTCATTCCAGTGTGAGTGTGAAAGAGGATGGCAGCTGAACTCTGATGAGAAATCCTGTGATGGTAACTTTTCATCTTCTTGTCCCAAAAGTTGATGCGAGTGTGTGTTTTCCTTGTCTGGCATTGATCTATTCTAAAACGACATTTCCTCATGTGTGAATCGTTTCAGATGTCGATGAATGCGCTGAAAATAACGGAGGATGCTCCCAGCTTTGCATCAACACGGAAGGTTCATTTGAGTGTTCCTGTACTTCCGGATATGAGCTGCACACCGACAATGTCACTTGCCTTGGTGAGAAGAATTTAAAAATGTCCACCAGCAATAAGCACATCTTTTTTCCGGCCCGGAAATGCAAGTCACAAGATCCAAGGGTGTGTTTCTGTGTAACTTTGATGCGTGTTTTCTCTGTTTGCAGACTATAACGAATGTCTGGTTGAGAATGGCGATTGTCACCAGAAGTGCGTGAATTCCATGGGCAGCTATTCGTGTGCCTGCTTAGGAGGATATAAACTGAACATTGACGCCAAGACATGCAACGGTAGCTATGCCATGTGCTGCTAAAACTGCAGATTCGTGTGCTAAAATGCTCAGTTGAAAATCTTCAAGCTGTTCTTGTCCTTCAGATGTGGATGAGTGTTCTCTGGGTACCCACGGGTGTGCAGAACAGTGTATCAACAACCCAGGTTCCTACACTTGCCAGTGCAGTTCTGGTTATGTTGTGGACACGAATGGCACAACCTGTGTGGGTAAGGGAAGACAGTTTGTCTGTTTGCCTTTTCTGGTTTTTCCCTAATGATCCAGTGAAGCTCTGTCAAGAGGCCAAAAAAGTTTTGCTCTTTGTCAAACTCTTGAGACAGATCTTTTTCCTTTTCTCCAGATGAGAATGAGTGCCTTCAAGAGAATGGTGGATGCCAACAGCAGTGCGTCAACCAAATGGGGTCTTTCTCTTGCGAATGCGGAGAACTGTTCATCCTGGGTGATGACAGACGATCGTGCATTGGTAAGTGAACTTGATTAGGACTCGCAATACAGGCAAATACTACCAGAACTGAAAATATCAATGAAAGGGTGAAATACATTGCCATGCGTATATACCCACGCCAAAGGCTTACTGTGAACCACAATCACATCTTGTTTGCAGCAAAATGCCCAGCTGGTTTCAGCAAAGCAGGAGACTTGCCGGCTTGTTACCACATACAGTCCGACATCGGAAAAAACTTCAGAGCGTCAGACATTCACTGCAGTAGACTTCATCCTCAGGCTCACTTAGCTACAGTCGATACTCAGGAAAAACGACTACATTTAGCAACAAGACTCAGGTATCTCGGTAAGTGAACATGTCTTTTGCTGTCCGACGCTGAGAGAACAATTTCCGTGCGCTTTTTCTGTTTTTTTTCTTCTGTGGATTCCAGCCCAACCAGGACACTTGTTACGCTGGCCAAAATTTTGTGTTCCTCGATTCTATCTTATCTCTCATTTCAGAACTTCATGAAGACGCTCAGGGCTGGTGGATCGGTGCTAAGTACATTCCAGTAGTTGACAGCTTTGTATGGACACATTCCTACAGAACCCTTTCTCGCCAACATCCCAACTGGGGAGTACAGCATCTCCCCTTCAACGAAACGTGTATTTGGTTGAAGCAGCAGTCTTCATATGCCTATTTTATGGAGAACAAAGACTGCAGCATACCTTCAGGATTTATTTGCGAAATATCACTGCCTTCTTAAGAGGTAATCCAATGCATGCACACAGAATCTGCACAATTCTAAGGTTTTCAGCTGTCTAAAAACTAATAAACTCTCTTTCAAGCTGCGGGAAATCTTTTCTCTGCCCAATGAAAGCAGGAAAGCAAAGAAATGAAAAAAGGAAAATTGTCATGGAAAATTTAAAATTGTTTCTAGTGTAGATCTTCTTGTGGAAATGTACAAATTTCTTGTCCTGTGAGGGGGTTTAAGCGCAATGCTTCTTGGTATGTGAGCTGAACCCCCACCCATGAGACCTCAAGGTGCAGCTCAGGTCCCGAAAGCTGAAGGTGGCACAAAAGCATCCTCTCGGCGCTGTCCATCTCCCTGTACAATAGTCCCCTTTGGGCCACCTGGAATCTGAGGAGAAATTGCGTTGTTTTCCAGAGGAAATAACGTTGCTCCCTGCCTGGGCAAACAGGTGCGCCCATTGACTGTCCAATAGGCAATTGTTATGTGCACATGTCATGTTAGGAACAGCAACATAAGTATGAAATTTGTGAAGATAAAATGTGATAAAATGTATGTATTATGAACACAGAGACGCACAATTCATAGCCGCAGAAGTTTGTAGCTTCTGTCAAAAAAGCAGAGAAAATATGACTCGCTTTTCGTGTGTGAATCAGTGTTCCCTGACGCTCATGGTTTGGTCGAGCGAAAACAGCAAAAGTTCTTTGTTCTGTTCACAAAATGGGCTGCTGACAGTGCGCGATTGTTTTTGTCAAATACGTACGTGTATATTGAAATATTTTGTCCTGCAGAAGCAGGATTTTTGTTGTTGCATTCTTCATTTTTTTTTTTTTTTTTTTGATAGAGAGAGCACTGTGCTCAACACAATAGCAGCCATTCCTCTCAGTTTACTCGTGGTGCACAATTCTGTGCAAATCATGGAAGCGTCAAAGGCCCAGAGAACGAAGTGAGCAGGAAAATGAGCTGAAGACTATCCAAAAGAGCCGTGCATGTTTCGCTTTTCGACACATCAAATGCAGACTGGTTTTTTCGTTGTTTTCCTTTCTACTCCGGGAAACATTCAAGAACTTTGCAAAAAAACTGGCTTTTGGAGAAATTTTATCAGAAATCTAAAAATGGAGAACATGAACAGATCGCAAAAAGAATCTGTCCACAGAAAGCTCACTGTTTTGTTGCCGGCGTCGTGATGTTTTGGCTTTTTTGAGTTCGTTATTGATGTTTTGCTTTTTTTTTTTTTTTTTTGTTTTTGCTTTTTGTTGTTGTCTTTTTTTGCAAGAACGAGGTACAGTTTGTGCATAGATCTATATAAATGTTTTCGGTGGTGTTATGAATGGCTTGATGTACATAGGTGAGACTGAATGTAATGGTTTTCTTTCCTGTGTATACACACAGAAAAACGCGTTCTGCAAAAGCAAAAAAAAATACTCCCAAGACCAGAGCAAAGACTGTCCTATCGACGGTCTTTGAACAGAGGAACTTTTGTGTGATGAAAGCCCTATCAAAAAATTTGCGGTTGATTGGAAAAAAAAGTTTTTAACTTGAAATATCGCCTTTTACTCAGTTCTCTTCTGAATCCGAAAGAACCAACGTGGAGCAAAAACAATCGCAGAAAAAAATTTTGTAGGAACCCTCATTTGTTCATTGTCAGACTGAATAACTGGACGAAACAACAGGAAAGAGATCTGAGGTGAGGCAATTCCTGGGTCACTTCAAATCTGGGTATTCATTTCCCCTCCAAATGGTCAACAGGATGTTCCTTGGATTCTCGTTCAGCGAATGCTTGAGCAGTGGAATCAACTGAGATTGGAAATCCCCATTTTGCAATAAAAGACATTTTTAATGGTGCACAAATGTTATGAATATCATAACATGTACTACTCCTTCCAAGGTATACGACTCTTTATTCCTCATAAATCAATAAAGAAATAAAGCCCCTCGAATGGGAAAACTATAAACTTTATTTGCGGCTTTCTTCGAGTCTTTGATGACAGACAATTGTATGTTTAGCTCTTGTACTGAGTGCTCGTTGGACAGGTTCTTAAGTAGGCTTAAGTGTTATCTCATAAATTCATTTTTAACAAACAGCTTGCTCAAATACCAAGCTTGTTTTCTTAAGGAGGGTCATGGAGAAAAGATGGAATTCCTTCCTCAGGAACCCCTCTCGAAAAATTCACCAATGAAATTTTTACAAATTCATACTCGTAAAAGCATTTAGGTCACAGCTTTCCATGCATGGTGCAGTGCATTTTCGAACGAACAAAGACAGAACGCATTGTAGCATTGGAGTTTTGCATCTACAACAACAAAAAACCATGGCCATAACATGTATTTCCTCTGATGCTGAAAGGAACAAAAAACTCGAAACAAGGATGATCCCTGCAAAAGAATCTGCAAGCCACCTTAAAACTTGGGGAGGTCACCAATTTACCAGAAAAGTATACAGAACTAATCAGAGATAAAACAATGGAAGATCAACAAACCAAGGTAACAAATGAGTGGTGGAAAAACAATCGAGTTCAATTGGCGGCCGAATCCCAAGAAGGGAAGAATCTCCACAACGTTCAAGGAAGAGACAAAAGGCGTGAAAAGAGAGAAACAAATTGCGGGCAAGTAGAAACAAAAAAGTTTTGGAGCTCAAAGATATTTCTTAACTTGAAGGGCAATTGTCGGAGGGGCAGTTTGTGGACAAAGAGATCAGATCCCTGTGCAAATTGCGTATTCATGCGAACATTTTGGTTTTGATATGAGACAATCTCGTCCGCACGCCCACTCTTTCTGCCCAGTTTTCGTGTAGAATTGAGAACTCCCGTTGTTCTTTTTCCCACTACCCGATGTTTCCTTTGATCTTCTTTTTCCAGGACATGCCACGGTGTTTTCTTGTCCGGGAAAACAAAATGACGACGTCTTCGTCAACTGGATCCATCGAGGTTTCCACTGAAGCAGGTTCTTTCTTGATCCTCTTCTTTTTTTGGTTTTGTTCACCAAAGTGCGCATTTTCGCCAAAACTGAGCAAACCAAAAACAGGACTTGCCTGTGGTAACGCACGAGGAACAAAATTTTGTTGCTTCAAAAAATCCCCGAATGAAGATTCTTTGCTTCTCACATTTGTTGGCGACCCGTCAAAGATTTCGTGTCCACATTTAGCTTTACTGTGGAAACAAATGAGGCTCTAAGTATCAATACGATGTTTGAGTTGTTGACATTTTATGTTCCATTTATGGTGCCAAATTTTCGCTCACTTCCGTTAAGTAACTGAAGTAGCTTCTCTTTGTTGGCTGTGAAGATTCATTGCTGGGCTTTGAACTTTTTATGTAGCAATACATGTACGGAATTGCCTGACCAGAATGACACAGAAAATGATTCATAGCAGTACACAGGTTTCCTAGAATTTGTTTTTATCATTTTCAGAAAAAAAAGAAGACATGGAAGAAACGATAAGTGAAACCGAAAATAAGTTGGACGCACCAGATCAAAACAATCAAGACATCTTCTGTGAGGACAAGAATGCAAGCGAGAAAAGAACCCAAATACAGGAATATCTCCAAGCATCAAGAGACATTTACTTTTCTTGGCTGACATCTGTGTGGCAAAGGCACTGTCAACTGACCCAAGACCAACAAATTTCTGCTGCTTTGAGCTCAGAAGATCCAAGATATCCAAGATCTGTCAACATTCATCCAAACACAGCCTTTCCCTTTTCTGGAAGCTGTTCGACTCCAGATTGTATTCTGCCACAAGTGCAGAATCCACTGCAACTGCAACACATATTTTCCCTGTCAAACTTAGGATCCCTCCACAGTTACGCAAAGGAGTCTGTTTCCATGCACCAGCTACCAGATTTACAAGTTGGCATGAAACCAGTTGGAGCAAGCGATCATCAGGAGAATATTCACTTGCAGAGGAGCTACATCAAGTTTGGTATGAATTTTGCAAACCGAGACACTGTTTTTGTTTCCCTTTCTGTGTTTTTGCATGTTTCTGAGCTTGCCCATGTTTTTGCATCTTTCGTTATTCTGTCAGCGGAGACTCATTTTGCTCATGACCTGTTTAGGTGGAGGCCACCAGAGTGTGCAACCGGAAGTTGGATCTCGGTTCGACTTTGCGAGTCTTGCCAGTGCGTGCGCTTCAACTGATGCCGAATCACCCAGCCAAAGGAGTTTGGGTTCTCACAACCCATCTCAGGCTGTACCACCAGTGCAATGTCCTCCTATTCTGGAACCATTGGATTTATCGAGCTCCAACTGCCAACTTCCACTTCCTGGCTTAAGGCACATATATACAAATTTTTAGCCTGTTTCCTGTATGATCGCATTCCAATAAACACAAGCCATTAATGTCTGGTCACAGTTCCAAAGTTGGCTTGGCCTCAAAAAAATAATTTTCCCCCTTTTTGTTTTCTAGAGGGCCGACTGCTTTTGTCCATCCATTCTGTGGGCGTTTACCTGCGTATGCTGCAAGAAGAGGAAAGGCCAGAGTCTCATCAAGGTTCACATTATTCTTCACAGTTTTTGTCTGGAAAAACAACACAAAATGTAATTTGTTCGCCACATTGAAACTGGGATCTCACATAGTTCAAGGGCGAGATACGCACTGCCCGACTCAGTCCTTGGCCACAAAAGGAAAGCACTGAAGCCAATGAAACTGTTGTTTTTCAACAGGCCAAAGAAAGAGTTCATCTGTCGGTTTTGTGGACGTCATTTCACTAAATCGTACAACTTGTTGATCCATGAACGCACACATACGGACGAACGACCCTATCCGTGCGAAGTGTGTGGCAAGGCGTTCCGCAGACAGGACCACCTCAGAGACCACAGGTGCGTCAGGTCATTTCCTTTGTCAGTATGTATTGGTGCGTCAAGAAGTTTGGCAGCCCCGTGACTGAGCTTATTTCAAAATTTAATTCCACTATGTATAAATTGATGGAAGTCAGGCAAAAAATGAGGAGAGACACGAAATGGTTTCCCCGACATCTCGAAGTGGCCACATAGGAGCCTGACTTTTTCTTCCAGATACATCCACTTGAAAGAAAAGCCCTTCAAGTGTTCTCTGTGCGGGAAAGGATTCTGTCAGGCGCGCACTCTGGCCGTTCACAAGGCTATGCATTCACCCGACCCAGAATAAGTACAGCTGTTCTTCGATGGAAGCAGATCTTGATGGCTTCTCCATATTTCTGTTCTGTTCTTTTCTGTCTCCACACCTTCACGTACCCTAAGTTTTTTGGGTCTTTCTTTCTGTGTCTCTCCAACAGTTTGCATTCAAGAATAAACGAGCTGATACTGAGTCCCTTTTATTGGTTCTAATTCAATAAAAATGTGAAAACTTGAATTTTTTGTGTTAAAATGACAACCTTTGCGAAGTCTACAAGAAAAATGCACACAGACGAGAAAGATCGTCCATTGGCGCCACGGTATTCAAAAAACCGTGTGATCACCTTTTGTCTGAAGCGTACATAGCATTCACGTTTTTGTCCTGCACATGGAAGACAGAAGGAAAACGGATGCTATCAGGGCTGTTAATCCTCCTGACAAGAAAAAGAGATATCTGTAATCTCCTGAGGCATCGGCAATCAGACCTGAAATCAAAGGTGTGCATTCCGTGTCAACAAAAGGAGGCAGACCAATTGAAGTAAAATGTCCTTATTTCCATGAGTTCCACAGCTCTGTCTCAAACACAGTCCCATAGAAGTGAACTCACGTTTGACAGACTTCTCTTACTTACCGCCAGCGGTGGGTCCTAATCCTGTCCCAATGGCCATGAAGAACAGTCCTGCTCCTACAGCATCTGGCAAGAGTTCTGGACTCACATAATCACTCATGACAACATTACCAGTGGTGTTCAGGAAACCAGAGAGAAGTCCCCACAAGGTAAATGGTACGCAGAGAAGGTAAAAATGCTTCAAGAATGGCATTGACAAAATTGTCATGGAATACAACACATTGGTTGTGAAATAACACATTGTCCTCCTGGTTTTGACAAATTTTAAATCAAAGATAAGTCCACTGGTCAGGCTTCCAGTTAGAGAAGATAATCCATTGATTGAAATTAAACGAGCAACTTCCACTTCTGTCAAGCCATTTTGCTGCACCAATGCGCCACAGAATGTGTAGTGGATTGTAAATGACAAAAACAGAATTGCGTACATGATTAACAGAAGGACAATCCTGGAGTCAGAGAACACGGCAGAATTTATGAGGAACAACCTTCTGTTGGACGAATTTTGTTGGTGCTGAGATGGTGAGTCTTCTCTCCATTGTTCTTTGGCACGCTGTGGACACATCATTTCTTTGCTTTTCACGTGTAATTGATTCTTGTTTTTCCTGACACACTTCGGTTCCACACAAGCTATTCCAAGAGCAGCGACGTTGAACGATATTCCACCAAATAACAGCTGAAAAATTGAAGATGGAGTGAAGTCAGAAAGAAATAAAACATGGCAAATAGCAAAAGAAGAGAGAGCAAAAACAGGGACAGAATGAAACAACACCATTGTGTCCTTTAGCGTATAGTGTTGCCGCAATCCGGTGTACACAAACGGAATGAGAAACGCTCCTGATCCCATTCCAGATGTTGCAATGGCGTAGGCCAACGCCTTCCGCTCATTTGGGAAGTAAAGCCCCAAGAGAATCATAGCAGGTCCATAGATAAATCCTGATCCAACACCTGCAACAAATGTGGCATAAGTTCCAGTGTTCCTGTGCGTATTGCCTTCTAAATTTTTGCAACTGAGTTGAAATGAATGAACAGACGTCTCTGGCGAATAATTGCCTACCAACCAGCAGTGAGTATGTTCCGTACATCCACAACATATTGGAGATTTGCAAACATGATGAGTAGCCGATGAAAATGAGACATCCACCTGTCATGAATATTGTTCGGACAGAGAACTTTTTGCACAGGACTCCAGCAACCGGACCTGTGGGACAAGAGCGATCGGGAAAGATCAGACAGGGATTCAGTGTGGCAAAGACCCTTCTTTTGGCCTTGTAATTGCAATTTTTACACAAGTTGCTGATGGTTAGTTTTGTCACACTCACCAATTGCAAGGCGGATGAGATTTCGCGTGCCTTCTATCCATCCTGTAGAAGTGGCTGAAGAAGCAAATCTGTCCAGAATCTCCAAATAGAACATGGAGAAACACTTGGGTATCCCTTCAACAAGCAAAAAACTTGCAAAAGTAATTCCACAAATGATCCATCTCTTGGAAACCAACACAGATCCCATAACTCAGAACGACACACTTGGTTTGAGCACTGTGAACTCATCAACCTTTGGCTCCACTTGACTAGACAACAGATGAAAAACTGTTTTTCTGGGGCACACAGCTTTTTTGTTTGCTTACGTTCTCTTTTTCTGTCCACACCAAACGCTCGAACGCCGCGTTCGTGGAAAACTTTGTCAGAAGAACAAAGGGCAAACGAGGTTGTGCATCTTCTGTCTGCAGGTTGGACTGGGTGAAACATCAGCCTTTGGTGGCCTGAGGAGTAACAAACTCCTGGGGCTCTGAGAAAGGAGACGTTTGTGCCGGGCTGACGCTGGGAATCATGACTGGAGCAGGGTATGTCATGGGATAGGTTTGCATGTGGTGTGACTGGCATTGAGAGCGGAAAACACGAAGGTCTTGTCGAAACTGAAACGCGGTGTTTGCAAATGCATTAGCGCATGAGCGAAACAGACAAGCTTGCAAGTCTTTTCATCACTGATCGTTTAAAAAATAGAATTTCTTCACAACAGAATAAAACTGATTGTTCACCAGAATAAGTGATCCATTTTTTGTCGATCGTATTTAACATCTTTTTTTCACAAAAATTAGAGAAGTAAGAAGCTTTCATCAAACCTATCAAGCCGGGTTTTTGTGCCGTTTTTCCAAAAAACCCGGCCAGAATCAAATTGATTTGATATTTGTCTGTTGCAAGAAGCGACTCTCCTTGTCACTCTGTAATATCGTCCGGTTGTCCGTCGTCCGTGGCAGCACCCCCTACCCCCTATTGCGCTCCCATTGCATAACATTGAATTGAAAAAGAGAACGGTGAAGAAAAAACAGGCAGAGAAAAAGCGGCTTGATGTGTTTCAAGCATAAGTCTTTATTTTCAGCAGCTTGTCTCAAGCTTTTGCGTTTTTCTTCTTTGCGACGGCCCTCCTTGTCTTTGGCTTGCTTTGCAGTTCCAAAATGGCTCTTGGTGGACGCAACATCCATGTCATCTCCAGCACCTCCTGAAACACAAATTGAGAACGACCAACTGGCCAGTAAAAAAAACAAAAGCAAAAAAAGTTAACAAAATCATGGAGCCTTCTTTCTAAAACTTGTTGCAAAAATCAAGAAGTCAAAGAATCATTCCATCCTCTGTCTCTCCAGAACTTGCCGTTTTCCCAGTGAGGCTCGCAATTTCCTTAAATTGAGTGAAACTGAAGATTTGTCCAGATGGAGTGACAGAACAACTCAATGAGCGAAATTCTGACCATACCTGTACGTAAAGGGGCCGATTTGCCATTTCTTCGTGAGCGTGGACCATCGGCGTCATAATTTTGCAAAACGTGCACTTGTCTGGTGAGAAAGCACATTTTCTAATAAATGACCATTTCTTGTGTGAGCAACAAAAGATTGCATGAAGCTGAGCTGGGTTTTTGTATAGCCAAGTGGAAGGACTCACCGAAGTCTGCCCTTTCGTAAATCGTTGACTTGAGGGAAATGAGTTGAACATAGCTTGGCACACGGAGGATATGATCACGGTTATTCACCATCAAATAAAATTCTTTCAAGTCTATGTTGTCACCCACAACTGCATCAAAATCAGAAGCAAATATTTCTACCTTTCCAAGCAGTGTTTCCATGAAATTATTTCTTTTTGTGGGGGGTGCACTGTCAATGCCAAAAAATTACTTACTGACTATGAACATGTTGATGCCTTCGCTGTAGGCCATTTTACTCTGTTCTTGACACCGGTACGTGTTCAGGGGATCTCCGTCAGTTATCAACACGGCTGTTTTGGGAACACCCCGGCGACTGTTCTGAAAGATGCAAGCAGCGTCTGACCAAAGGCTGGTAAAACATTCAAACGTTCTTCCTATTGGTTCCGACAGCAGCAAACGATTGCGAAACAACGGTCTTTGCTTTGGTTCTTTACCGTACGAACGAACCTTGAAGAAGTCTCTCATTTTCTCCAATCCCAGGTCGGTTCTGGTCCCTCCCCTCCGATAAACAGCATTTGCTGCAAAAAATGTGGGGAAAAGGAAATTGAACAATCGTTCTGTTTTTAATGTTTCACCATTGCACCAATCTGATTATCTCTCATTCTTACAGATTTGATTCTGGAGTGCCCTCTTCGTCGCGAATCTGTCAAGTGGGAAGGAGTCGTACACCGCAGTGTGGTAGGCAACGTAACCCACGCGTACCATGTCTGCGCCTGCAGAATGATAAAACACAGCAGATTAAGGAAGATCTTTCAACTTGTGATTCCCATTGTCGACGAGTTGCTCACCTATGTGAAGAGGGTTGATCATGTTTGTGATAAATTCCTGTTGCAGCTTGAAGTTGACCACTCCAACACTTCCACTGCAGTCCACCACAAAGATAATTTCTGCCTTTTGGCCACATCCTGCACAAAAATACTGATTTTAAACCCAAGAAACCTCCATTTGTTCGCGATTTCGTGAAAACATTGGATGCATTTGTGTGATCATGATGTTTCGTTTACCTTTGAATAGGTTCTTGAAAGAAATTTGAATCTCTTTGTCCGACAGATAAAACCCACTCCTGTGAAAGTATTCCTTCAGTTTGTCATGCTCCAATCCTTCTTTTACAGACAGGTCTTTGAATATGGCCTCGTACTCTGCAATGATTTCGTTTGGTGCGAACAGATTTTCATCAAAAGAAAAGTGGTTTTTGTCAACCTTTTGCAAAAATGTTGCTGGCAAAAAGATCGAAGTTCAATTCGTCAAGCTGACCCAGAGTGACGAGTTTAGATCCGCACCGAACCACACTCAGAACCTCAGTGTGCATTCCTAAGAGTACAGACAGGACAGGAACACTCCATGCCCCTGATATCCACAAGCCTAGAAGCTTCGACAGCAGCTTCACAGACCCCTATAAACCCTCCTGTCAGCTCTTGCCTCTTTATTCAAGATCACATCAACCTGGCTTCATGTTCCCTTCCAAACTCG
>JAAUYG010009526.1_pt1 | contig 16088 bp, 8 predicted proteins | sample 7278091 | NCBI WGS metagenome assembly JAAUYG01 (sample SAMN14350201, study PRJNA611818) | marine sediment metagenome | isolation source: surface marine sediment (0.6m) | place: French Polynesia: Moorea | collected 2018-08 | reverse complement strand
CCCGCTCTCCTGCGACCGCTCGACTAAACTGTGATTGTTCGCGGGGAAAATATTATTTTTACACTCAATAGTTTTTTATGTTTTATTATTGCCGGATACCCCCCCCCCCCCCCCTTCCTTCTCCCCCAAATTCTAAATGCATAATGTTCTCAATAGACACGTATGGCAGTGCAGTGATCAAATTCATCACTGTCTGTATTACGAGAGTTTTCAAAAATGTAAAGTCTTTTTTTTTTTACGAGACATTCGTGAATTTCTTGTTTTCATCAGGCAAAAATGAAGCGTCGAATCGTTCTTGGTCTGAGAGAAGTAACCAAACATCTCAAGTTGGGGAAGATCAAGTGTGTCATTGTATCGCCGAATCTGGAAAGGATACAGTCAAAAGGTGGGTGGTTAAACGTAATAATTTTGCTATTACGTGTATGTACTAATGTGGATTGGTCAAGAATACCCCCACCCAGCCACAAATAGTCCGTGTTTCCTCTGAGTTTCCTGTTACATGTGCTGTCAGTGACTGTCACACAGAAATATATCAGCATCATCATAATCATACTGGCCAAAATGTTATCTTTTACCCTAGATGGCAAAGTTCTTCACTCGAAAAAATGTGGGGAGAGTTGCAGAGTACCATTAATGCTTCTTGATATTGGATATAAAGTGCACATTACCCAAGTGCCATGTTCTATGGAACGCCTACTTCCGCAATGTGAGGAAAAGGTGCTGGTCTGATTGGCGTCTGAGGAATGAAGTAGTAATAATCTGATATGATTGTAGCCAAAGCAGGTGTGATTTTAATATCTGATCCACTTATTAATGTTTATTCATAAGGCCAAGACAAGTTAAAACGTTAATACCTGTTTGTGCTAGTGGCATGGGTGGATAAGCTGACTCATAGTGTCGAGTAGAGGGAGTCCCTCTGGGATCATGGGGATATCTATGCTTATTCGTGGAGATTTTATGCAATTTGGTTTCCACCCATAAACGTGATTATCTTTTTTGCTGGTACTTACCCAACTATTATGACTATAGCATGCTATTAAAGCAACAAAAGCGTGGCACTGTATTCAGACATTTGGAGAAAAAAAATTGTGTTCTTGGTTCACATGTACTGAAGGAACAAGTTCTCGGATAAAAATTGTTCTGTTTGCACAGCGGAATCAATATCTGTGTGTGTGTCACATAGAAGATATCACCTACTGAGGGCAGAGTTAGACCTACTACCGGTACTTACAAATATATATATCTGATGTATGCTGGGCTGCCCCCAGAATTGGGACTATATACAGTGTAACCTAGTATATTGAAAAAAAATGCCGGGTCAACAAACGGTATGTGTGCTACATGCTTGCATTTGTCGGTCCAGCGTCGCCCGAATGTCTTTCGCATTTGGCCTAAATATGGGATCAATAATCAAATGTATAGTCAGTTGGCCAAAAAAAATCAATAAAAGAACTCAAATATGAACAGTCAAACACCCAAGGTCATATTATCTAATAGAAAAACTAATAAGTATACATGCTGTGTAGTAGGGACTGCTTGTTCTTCCATGTACCGTGAAACTTCTAATTTGCAGCCACCACAGAATTAAGACCAATTAAGTGTTAGTCGAATGGTGTTAATTCAGAAATTTTATTGTCCATGTATTTCATCCGGCACAGCGAGAAATGTTTTTAAAGAGCGTTTGCCACAGAAAAAAACTGAAAAGACTGCAGCTGCCTCGTAGTGCTCATCAGATATAATAATAATAAGAAGAAGAATATATGCTGTTCTTATATTGCGCTTTTCCTTGCCAAAGCTAGCTTAAAGCGCTTTACATATTATTACCCCTGGCAGACCCGTTGCATCCATCACCTTCTCAACTCCCTTGGAAATTGGGGGGACTAATTCAGATTAATTCCTACTACCCGTCTCCCCGTCACCCTACTACATGTATAACATGATGGATGATACATGTGGAACTCCTACTTGAATTGCCCATGTGTGGTTTGGCCCAGTTTAGCCAGCCATCAAAACATTTATTTGTGCCTTAAACATGTTAAAAAGGGCCTAAAATTTTGGATGATTTCATTTCCAGGGGAAAAAAGAAAATAAGAAGCATCTGTGGGCATGATTAGATTAACCTCAGAATCAAAGGCATACAGCTGGCTGCAATTGCACACACTTCCTCTTACAGTGTAAAAGATAAGACTTCTTCCCCGAATTTCATATCCCAGTAAACTGGCACTTCAAAGTCTTGCTATACTTTATACCATGTATACCACAAGCAACTCTAACAAAGTTTGGTCACATTTGATTGCCCCCTCCCCCGGCCTCCTCCCCCCCCCCCCCCCCACACACACACACCTTGTTATCTGTTATATCCATGCAAAAATACCGGTAAGCAATTTAAAATATTTTGTAAATGTAGTAAAGAGTAGAGACAAATTTGTAGCTCATATCACATGGATCTATTTATATCATACAGTGAAACTTGTATATAAAGAGCACCCTAGGGACCAACAACATGTGGCCCTTATACACACTGACAGGTTGTCTTTATATGCAGGTTCAATAATATGGAAAGTATACCCCTGGGGACCTGTCAAATGTGGTCTTTATAAGTAAGTGGTCTTTATATGCAGGTGGTCTTTAGAGCTGGTCGACTGTATATTAAATTCAAGTCAATACAGTGGAATCTGTCTTGCAAGACCACCCCATTGGCCATAAAATTATGGTCTCTCAAGACAGGTGGTGTTTGGTGGCAGGTTCAGTATTGCATGAACATGGATTGCATTGAGATTTGGGACCTTCTGCTGGGACTATGTGGTCCTTCAAGACAGGTGGTCTCATGGCAGTGGTCTCTAAAGACAGGATACACTCTTCTACAGTACTTTATGTGTAGTGGAGTGAAGTTTTGTTTTCAAACATCTTTAAACTTGTATGTTTTCTGTGGCAAATCATGCAAATTGCAGTAAGGGTTTAAACTTTAAGTGCCCTTCGTGAATACCAGTATGTAGTAATAAAAACAGTATATGTCCCCAAGCATCTAACCTGTGTAGAGAGACCACAAATAACATGTGTATAAAGACCACGTTTTTATCTGGAGGGCAGTCTTTATATAATAGAGGTTGGACTGTCCATGTTTTGGAAGGTACAAAATGTGGCTGTGCACTCTGCTACAAAAGTAGATTTCTTTATATTATGTATATGGTGGATGACAAGGTAGCGATTATCAGGCTGATTATTGCCTCCGAGATGGTTAGGTTTTCTTTTTTGCGCACATGTGGATGGGTTTTGGATGTTCACTGTATTCACCTTACAGAAACAGCTACATGTAATCAGGTAATAGCTTCATTAACAGAGCATCTAGAATGTGACAAGGTATCCTCCACCTAGTCCTACACATATCCGTCAGCCCCTGAAGGCTCATGTTTATGGGCTCTGTTTTGATTTAGCCAAGACAACTGCCATGCAGCATTGGCTTCTGGCGATTGATTTTGGCTCCCTGCTTGATAAGGAACCTGGTAACAAGGGATAAACATACATAAACAGAGGCCTGAAGAGGGGACATAGGAGGGAGCTGGGGGGAAGGGGCAGGGTGTGGGTTACTGTGGGGTGGGGGTGAGGGGGGTGGTGGCTTTAAGGGTTATTGAACTGAGTGATAATGAATTATACAACCCAGCTGGGGCCATTACAAATATGCTCAAGATTTACTTACATATAGGTCATTTTAAATTTCTTGGATTATCAAGGACCCAATAAAACTGTCGTAAATTTCTCCCGCCGGTCGCTCTACCATATAGTGAATGGCCTATTACTACATTCCTTGTATGGCTATTTCTGGTTGGCCCTTCCATCTCTATGATCTCTTGACATGACTGTATACTGCTATCAGGGCTATGTGCTATGCAAAGGCAGTTGTTTACATGAACACCTCTGTCAAGTAGGCTACTGAGCCTAGAATTTTCTTCCACAGGGTATATAGGTGGAGGGGGTGGGTTGCCAGTTGGGTGGGGTGCAGTTTTCTCTATACCAGTATACAGCACCACTGCTTGTAGTGTCATGCAAGGAAAGATCAATTCAGTTTTGGGTGGGGTAGCATTATTGATTGACACCGCGGTAATAGCTAGGCTGGGTCATTGCACAAACAAGAACGAAACGTCACAGGAATTTGGAAAAGGTCACCCTAATCTTGTCAGTGTTTCGGCACTGTCAGTCACCAGGTTGGGCTTGGAACATGTAGAAATAGGGGTCAAAATAAACTTGAGAAAAGCTAGAATTAAGTGCTTTCTTGTAACATGTGTAACATCACACTTACAAGTAACATTTCCCTTGAAAGTTACTCCTACATTTAGTGAGGTATTAGGGTAAGGTGAGGAATCATTGCCTGCAGTGTTAAACCACCCATTCAGCCAGAAAAGTACATACTGGTCTTAAATTGAAGGCGGTCTTAAAAGGTAGGAAATTGTTAAATGGAGGCGTCCTATTAAACCACAGGGACCACTGCACATGATATACTGTAATATAGCAGTGAACATGGTGAATATACATGTATGTATAGCCTAGGTATCAAAAACATACATGTATTCAAGACTGTGCTGCTGCATACAGGCATATAGTTTCATGCAATATGCAACTAGGGCTAGTACAATATCAGTACAAGTTCATAAATAATATAATTAATGGTTTTCTTTAACAATGCTGCACATACTGGGCTAAGCATTCCAGAGGGATTGTCAATTTGTCATTGTAGTGTGGGTGGCCTGGTGAAAGTTGCCAGTGTTCACAATGTTCATACTGGCAGCGGTAGTAAATGATGGCACATATATATCAATTGATTGCTCCCAAAGAGAAATGTTTAAATGTCACAGTCTGGCTAAGGCAGGTTCATGTACATGATGTATAAGCAGTGGTAATATAGTCTACTGTTATATCATGTATGTACAGTGAAACCTGTCTCTAAGACCACCTGAGAAATAGGGACAACCGGGGAATTAAGGGTAGCTACTTTAAGTTCAATCCCTAGGCCTATTCAGTACACAGATATGGACCTGAGAAATAAGACTTCCTCAGAATGCAGGACAGTTTTTCACAGTCCTGTGGGTGTCCCTAATTCCCAGGTTCCACTGTACAATGTAACATGCATAGATAGGCTAAGCTAGCTAATGTCATTCAGGTCTTCCCTTATGATGGAATTAGGGTAGAAATTGTGCTCTTTTGATAATAACCAGCACATGCACAATGATACAGCATTTACATTAATACGTGGGGCTATGCCATAGCAAAATGCCATAGCAAAGTGACTGATGATTAACTTGTTAGCTAATACATGTACTAACGATATTTAGTCATGCGTTAATATCATATGTACCAGCCTAGTAGATGTCGTAAGAATACCTAAATATTGCAGCACAGTCAGTCAGTGGAACCTGTCTTAAAAGACCACATTGGCCATAAAAATTTGGTCTTTTAAGACCGGGGTCTTTGGTGACAGGTTTATTTACATTGAAATATAGGACCTTCTGCCAGAAAAATCTGGTCTTTCAAGAGAGGTGGTCTCTCATGGCAGTGGTCTCTCAAGCCAGGTTCCACTGTAGTTAATATTTGCAGCTACACCATGTACATGTACACATGTACGTCTAATGCATCCAGTCTTCCTCTTTTGTGCTGTTAAGATATAAGAAGACTGAGCAACACATACTACATGTGCTATTTAGATAATCATGACAATACTGCTAACTATAAAAACAGAAAAGAGTAACGATGTTTATGCATATAATTATGAGCAAAAAGGACTGCAGGGACACACCCCCCCCCCCCCGAAAAAAAATAAAATAAAGTAAATAAATAAATAAAAAAGTATTGAAAGTACAACCCCAAAACTGCAATAATCTAATAATACTTAGAGGGATTTTGTTAAGCCTTAGCCTAGTATGAATACTAAGTTAATGCTAAATAGGGATTTAAGGATAAAGCTAAACATTTTTGTTGTAGCATTAGATTCGTATCATATATTGCCTTTCCAATTATAAAAATGTGTGTACCATGCTTATACCACATTTCTGACTTTGTCCGGAATACCACGCTGCCCAATGTAGTTATTAGTTGTGCTGGTATCTATGTTTGCAGGGACATATTAGGGACATAGCCATATTAGACCAGATAAAATTACTTAATTAAATTGTTCAATTATCAGTTATTACATTAGTCATGTTTGGACTGGATTTAAATTGAAAGTATACAGTGTAATATGATGATTAACTTATTGTCATCAGGAGATGTAAATTTGTATAATCCTGATAATAAATTATTATATACCTGACATTGCCAGACGTTTTCAATGTTTTAGTGTCTTTTGGGTTATTATAAGTTGGTAGTGATACATGTACTAGGCATACACATATATGTGAATCCAGGACTTGTTTTAACTGAACACGAGAAAGTTTGCTGACATAACAGTAAACCCTATCCACAAAATTATTATGATTCTTATCTACATGAATTTCGATGGCGATATAAATCATCAAAATAAAAAAAATACTTCTATTTGATCTTTCACGGTCACTCAATGTTGTATAGGATACTGTTGTCAGAATCTCTATGTGTATATGGTTTCCTATTCGTGTGTAATAATATAGCGCGGTCCCTCTCTTAAAGGACACTCTCATGACTCTAGAAGAGACATGTATGTCAAGAGGACACCCCTCCAGACAGGACACAAATCCATGTCAGGAAGTACCATGAATGCCTGTGAAATTCTCTCTCGGCAAAGAACACTTCTTTAATGACTGGATTGTTTGGCAGAAGGGTGTCCCTGTTAGGAGGGAACTGCTGCGTATATACTGTAACTGTACAGTGGTGCCTGCGATTTAAGACCCCTCTATTTAACAATTCCCTGCATTTTAAGACCAGATATCAGTGGCACCACTTGTATATTTACATCCTTCTATTTTAAGACCACTTTTAATTTAAGACCATATTTTGCTGGCTGAATGGGTGGTCTTAAAATGGCAGGGACCACTGTACTCATTTAAGAAATGTAAGCACATGAAATATAACTTGACCACATAAATGTCATTGAATATAACCTTTCAGGGTGATACAAGGACAATATAATTTTCCAGATGTACTCCCGACATGCCACTTTCTGCTGGTTTTCAACAAAAATGATACTCTCTAAATCTAAACTGGGATGCAACATGTATAAGGTTGAAAAAGGGTGGCATTGAATTTCACCTTTCAAGGTCACTCCTAGTCCATTCTAAAGATGCAGTTGGACTCTCCATGTATAATGTATGTGGCATCCTATCGGTGTCAAATAGCAACCATGCTAGCCATGTATCTTGCATGCTTTGGCAGTTCTAGTACATGCAATGGCTTGAAATTTTTTCCCTATCTGTTACCATAGCTCAAATTTCGCTCTTTGGCATTTCCAGGTGGCCTGGATGAGGCCCTGAACACCATTCTGGACTTGTGTCAGGATCAGGATGTACCATTCCTGTTTGCACTGGGTCGCCGTGCACTGGGCCGGGCATGTGCCAAACTCGTTCCTGTCAGCGTTGTGGGAATCTTTAACTACGAAGGCACAGAGGTAACCGGGGATTGATATTATATGATAATATTAATAGAATGTAACTGGCTTGTAATGCAGGTAACATTATGCATGTAACATTATGTGCTTATTTATTTGGGTCAGGATAATTAATGTTGGAGTTGAATAATTTGTAATATAGTAGAAAAAAATGTTAAATATTTCACTTGCCCCTTTATTTCGCATAGTCCACTCTTAGATACGATTCGTGAAAATTCCAGGCCGTGAACTTATACCCGATATACCAATATATATGCATGTATAACTGAGTAAAATGCTGTCACATTTGCAAATTTCAAGGGCTGCATATTAAAGGGTATTTCGGCAATGTTAATACATATTACCGGGTATTAATTATTGCAATTACCATTTCTCTATACAGTGATCCCTCTCTTAGTGACCACTCACCACAGAGGCCACCCTCTCTAATGTGGCCACAAATTGTAAATACAGTTCTCCCTCTCACCAAAGGTCACCTCTCGAATAATTTCTTTGCTAATAGGGTGGCCTTATTAGAGGGGGACTACTGTACCGGTACATGTATTTTCCTATAATTGCACAATAACTTCTCTGTTCTCTTCTCCAGGAAACTTTCCATAAATTAATTGACCTGACAGAGCAGGCCAGGAAATCCTACTGTGAGATGGTGGATATGTTAGAGAATGACCTGGAAGACGCCCCGGGGGGTCAGACCAGGGCGGCGGCTACCGTAGCCGGCCTCACCCAGCTCTTCCCTCACATGGGCCACTCTCGCACCCCATCAGCCTGCAGCGCCATATCCTTTTCCAGCAGCATTCTGTCAGAGCCAATTTCGGAGAACTACCCCCACTCTGAACCAGAGACGGACAGCCGCGGGTATGAGATCGTCCGAGACGGGGCCGGTGGCTCTGCTGCAGCTGTCGCACAGTTACAGCAGGAGATGGCTCCTGAGCTGGATCGAGGAAACGGGAATGACGGCGATGATGAGCTGGAGGATGATGAAGAGGAGGAGCAGCAGAAAACCCAGGAGCTGAATGATGCTGCTGAGGGAGTGACTGGCTCTGATAGTCATTTCGCTGGTGAGGAGGAGGAGGAGGAGGTGGAAGGGAAGATGGTCATAATAGAGAGTTTGAATGACATTGATGACGGTCATGAAGCTGACACGGAGGATGAACTCAACTGTCCCATGTCACCTGCTGTACCCTGTGACAGTCAAACCACCACCCCGACCCCATTGTCACCATCTAGTCCTGTCCCAGTGTCCCACAGCGGTGATGACGGCGGTGACAGTGACAGTACGGAGACGGACAGCCAGGCGGGGTTAGGGAAGGTCAGCCAGAGCGGGGACGTTGACAGCCAGGACGGCGGGGACACTGTCCGAGAACTACCACACATAGATTCCATACACTCTACCAGCCTAGATCTTAGCACCGAGATCCTATCTCAGCATTCCTGCAAGACCCCAGACCTCAGTACCGACGTTCTCTCCACTCACTCCTCCAAGACGCTAGAGAGTCCCTGTACCGGGCAAACCACGCCTGGACGGAACATGGCATCCAGCTCAGACCTGCAGGATGCTTGCGCAGCCACGGCGGCGGCAGCCAATCAGAAACTACGGACCCTCGACAAGGAGAGGATCGAGTCATGGGTGGCGGAAACCCAGAAGCAGATCGAACGGCTCAGTGTAAATGGCTCTCTAGCGGTGGAAGTGGAAGTAGAGAATATAGGAGAGAACGGAAGCGTGGCTACTGAGAGTGCCAGTATGAATAACGCTAACACAGACAATCACCAGGATACGTGATTCAGAAAACCAGTAGATCATTTCTGGATTACCCACCAAGGCTAGCAGTACCTTAGAGTTACGCTGCCAACAGGTTTTGGAGTAGAGCAAATTTAGAAAGGATGCTGGCATCGGGGGCTGAATCTTATGATATACGGGCATTGGTCCTACACTGTTTCTGGCACAGATGGATAAAATTGACAATGTTCGTTTTGAGTTGGTATCTAGGGTAATGTAGAATACAGTATTCTTGAAGTGATACTTAGCGAGGTTTGTGAAGTTAACCGCTGGGCCCAGTACTTGATTCGTGTGGGGATTTTGGAGCTGGTAGGTGTCTCCAGTTGTGATAACTTTGAATATTTTGGTGCCACCAAGCTAGATTTAGTGCTATCTAACTATGCAGACTAGCAAATAAAGCACTTGGGAAGTCGTGTGCATGTTTCCTCAATTGTGATAGAATGGTCAGTAACATCAGGCTAGCGGCATTATACACCTAGCTGCAGCAGCAACAGACCTAGAAAAGTACTAGTAGCACGGTGACAACACGTTGATTTGAAGTCCTAATGTAACTAACGTTTAAGACAGGTTTTCTCGGTATGAGTATGTCTTGGTAGGTACATAATTGTTACCTGTTGTATTGTGTGACCTTTAACAGTGGACATCTTTTGAGGTGTTTGAACAAGGCAATTCGCAGTTGTAATTCCTAGCACACTAAGGTGTGGTCCAAAACTGTTACGTGTTGCTTCTAGGCCTGACAAGAGTGCTATTATCCATGTCTGTGGCATCTGAAGTACTTAAGTTACTGAAGATTCCTTCCTTTTGTGTTTGATGTCCCTTTGATTGTTTCTCATACCTCATTTAATTTTGTGCCCAAAAATTCATCGGTGGAATTGAATCTGTGCCTTTTTGGTTTAGATAAAAAGTTTTTAGTTTTTTGTGCATGGACATATCGTTGGTTTTGTCTGCAAACAAAATATTAAGATTTTGAAAAATTGTGACCCATATACATGTCGTTAGAGGAGCCTAAACAGCTAGTTACCAGTGAATGGCTGCACTGGAGTATTTTCAACCTACCATCCAGTAGATACATGTCATGTTACGTTGGTGCATTCTTCAAGCAAAATTAAGCTTGTTTTCTACTTTTCTAACTTACAGTAAATTAAGTATATGTATGTGACAGACTTCCACCAAATATATATTTATAACCAGAACCCCAAAAAAACCTTTGTTATTACCCACTATGGTCAGGATGTGTTTTTAAAGCCTGGTTTATTACAACTTTTTGTGTCCTTTCTGTCTTCCCTGTTAGTCCTTCCAAGTGTATAAGACAGCCAAAGCCAAACAGATGTGTGTAACAAGTTACTCATGTCATTTACCTCTGGAAACGATTAAATATGTTATTTGGGGGGATATATATATTTATTTATTTTTCACATAACTGATGCGTCTACCCATATCGATTTCACAGCCAGGCTATGAACACATGATTGTGTGCACACCTGTCTCAATGTCTTAACTGGTTTTAGTTAACGCCATCTGTGTTAGTAAACCAAATGTGGTTAGACTCTTGCTTTGCCATTGGCACGGCACGCACAACAGGATTCAAAATTGGTCACTTTGTTAAAAAGAGAACACCTATGTAACTACTAACTGTTCTTGTTATGTTTCTAAACTAAAAAAAAACAGACAAAAAAATGCCAACTTCCCATTGTTCTTCTGTTCTCCAGATGAGTTAAAACTTTGTTAGACTAGGGCTTGCTATGCCAGGGAGGTCGAGAGCTTGTCATTTCTGTTCTATCGCTATGCATAGTTTGCCTGGCCTGTCACGGGGGCTGAAAGAGACTTGTGTGTTTTTGAATGCTAGGATGTTTCTCTTTGCGTTGGCACTGGTGCGGGGGCGAACTGTGCCGGAATTTTATCGATTCTGTGATATACCTGTGCCACTAACTTGCTGTGTATAGTCGGTATGTAAAGTTTCGGGCTGCTGTCTGTCAACCGTATCTGTCTATCCCGTATCCCAGGGCTGGAGTACTCAAAAATATCCTGTGATAGATGGTTGATTGACATGAGTACCTCCTGGAATTCTCATAAAAATATTTAAGTCTAATTGTGACTCAAGTCGCATTTTCAGCCAATCACATCACTCAGATTCTTGGTCGGCATGAGTGCCTGGAGTTCTCAGACATTCTTGAATGTTCTTTGTTTTCTAATGGACATGACTACCCCTAGACAAATGGAATTCTAACCCCAGGTAAATGGTTATCACATCGCTGAGATTGTTGACTTAAGGCAAAACTTTGAGACTTAAGTATTTTCAAGAACTCCAGCCCTGGATTAAGAGTGACAAGTGTACAGTGTCTTGTGTTGAGACAGAGAGCAAGTTGCACGTCCTGTCGTTCATTTTGCACAACATTTTTAACACCATTTCTTAAACCCTGACAATGTTGAACAGTGGTGTTTTTTTCCTGGCTTGCTTGTTCCTATTAAAGAAATGGGGAGTTTATGCATGACGCCTGGGCGAAAACTTTGGTTTTAATGTCTTTTTTAAACTGTGGTAAAGGATACTGTAAGTGCCAGGTGATGTTATTTTACATAAAAAAGTTTAATTTGATTTTGTAATTTACATATGATGTAATTTTCCTGTTGTTGTTTTTTTTTTGTTGTTTTTTTTTTTTTTAGTGGACATGACTACCCCTGCACAAATGCAATTCTAACGAAATGGTTGTTGCATCAACAAATCATGTTTGGCTTGCCCCAGTGTTTTTTCTTGACAAAAGTAGTAAAAGCTTTAGTCAAAGCCGCTATGGTAAATAAGCTAGCTTATGTTATAACCAGATTACGTGCAGTTTAAGGAGAAGTGGCATTTCATGACTTTAAGCCAGTACCAAAAACCAGTGTAATGTTTAATCCCTACCCCCCAGGATGAGTGTCGAGTCATTTTGCTCCATGTTGTATTCCAGTGTAACTTGCTGACTGCTGTGTGCTCATATATGTGATTGTATCGCTTGAAGCATGGTGGTGCGATGTTTCTATTCTACCCAAATGCTCACTATGTCAGTGACCTTCTTTTAAGGCCAGCACCACATGCACAGTTCGTCATTCATTTGAAAAAAAAAATTCTGTACATGGATTCTGGCTGCACACAGTAGCTACTTGTTTCAAAGCACAATGATTGATACATTTGGTTGGATAGAAACTATGAGTTCTTTGACATTTCCAGTTTGCTGCATGCAAAATTTGTTTTAGCCAATTGTTTTTCAATACATGTAGATTAATGCATCACTGGAGTTAAGTCAGCCATGGTTCTACAACATAAGACACTGGGCTTGGATGAGGGTAATCTATAATGCACATCCTGATGTGTTTTCTCGATCAGTTGTTGATATTTTCCAGGCGTCTACAATGCCTAAGTACCTGCAGATTATTTAACTGTAGGGCAGGATTTCATAAATGCAGTCCTTCCCTCTAGAGAAGTAACCTTAAATCTACATCCTGTCCTTTATCATAAAAGCAATCCATATGAAGAGCCTATTTATGATCTGCTTAACTTTAAATACTCCCCAGTATCACATGCATTGTACCTGCATTTAAGCAAAAAGGCCATGAATTCTAGACATATAAATTTGGGTATGTGCATCTTTAAACATGTAAATATTTTTTTTTTTTTTTTTTTTTGGACGGGGGGACATTTAATACATTCCATGTTGACCAAGATCAACTTTATTGTGCTGCCTTTGTATGTCATTACTTCAGGTAGCTATCAATGCTATATGTATCTATTATGTAAATGTTAGTACACCCAGAAAGTGTTAGGTCATACAAAGTTAAAAAAGTTATCAAAAACTTTGTTTTTTTCCAAGCATGCAACAACCTTGATTTACCTGTTAGCCTTTGAAAAGTTTTTATTGAGAACTTTGTCAGTAATGTTTTTTTTTTTTTTCTTTACTTTCTTTGCTTTCTTTCTTTTCGGGCATGAGGCAAGGATGCCACATACAGAAACATACCGGTAAAGCAAAGATGTGATGCTGGAATGGTGCGCCATTCGTTCGTTCGTTCAAGAAAGCCTGGAACTTTTGCAGGGTCAAGATTTCTTTCGGTCCTCCACCAGTATTATAGGTGTGTGTTTTAATGTCATTGTTAAACTCTTGTTGTAGGTGGTAAATCATTTGAATGCAACCTGATGCTTTTGTCGCATAAATCTGGCTGTAAACAAATGCTGCGTGCTGTGTAAACAAAGTAAAATTGCCATTTTATGTAACTTGGATTGAATGTTACCTTTTAGTCTTTTGTTAAATTTCTTTATATTTCAGTTAATTTCTCCTATGGATGGGTGACAATTTCCATCTCAAAATGAATATGTGATAGTTTTGATATATTCCCTTTTTATGTCCCACTTCTTGGTGTGTGTGTGTGTATATATATATATATATATCTATTTGTCCCATAGCTGTTCTGAATATTTATTTATGCTAGGGGATCAGACAATAGGGGGGAGGGGGTGGGGGGAAGAGTTTTGTTGAGTTTTTGTTTTGTGTTCACCATTGCTGTCCAGTTTTTCATGTCTCGGTTACAACCTTTTTGCAATGTTGTCTTTTTGTACGTCTTGACTGCAGGCAACTTGTATTGCTTGACTGCTAGCAAGCAGAACAATAAGTAGATTTGTACAGTCATAAAAACTAAGCTTGCGTGTAAATACAACAAAAAAAATCAATATTTTTGCTACATTTGACAATTTGTGCTTTGTTATTACTGATACTACTACTAACTTAAGTTTCATTTAGTTTATGATAAATCACAACTGGGGTCTTTTCGTTTTATTACTTGCTGCAGCTGCCTCTTGACCGTTTCTCTTACGGTTTCTGCTCTAAACTCCTGTTGTCATCCAATCAAAAAATGTGTGTGTGTCATCACCATACATTGCATCGCTGTAGTGGAGCTTTTTTGGAGTGGACACGTAAAGTGTGTGTAGTACTTGAGCAGTGCTCGCTGTTGCACTTTGGAAAAACCATCAAGTATTGAATAAAAAAAAATATGCTTAAATGTTTTTGTGTTGCTGGTTTGTATTGTACAAGTGTTCAGATACTAATACATATGTACCCTCCACACTTTACTCAGAAAATAGCCATATGGGGAACACGAATAAGGTATTCGGGAAAAACTAAAACATATCCAGGAATCATAAAAAAGTATCCAGAAAGCACCAAGAAACAAGCAGTGTTAACTGATATTACCAGACCCTCCAGACATCTGCAATCAGAAAATGGAAATTCCGTGTTCAGAAAATGCATATTCCGTGCTAATAAATCTAAATTCCACGCTCAAGAATCAAAATTCCGTGCTCAAAAACTGTTCTAAATGGATTGCTCAGAATACTATGGTCAGAAAATGCAAATTCCACACCAAAAAGCGAAATTCTGCACTCAGAAAAAACAAATTTTGCACCCAAAAACTAGTGGTGGTCTAAACAGCCCACCCAGAATTCTGCCCTCATAAAATGGAAAATCTACACTCAGAAAATAGAAATTCTGTGCTCAGAAAATGGAAAATGCCTCCAATGCCATGGGAAGTCAGCTTTTCCGTGCCAAATCATGGAATCCTGGAGGAGCTATTACATTCACATAGGAATGGTGAATGGAAAAGCGCAGTGAGCATTACACAGATATGATATCGCAAATTTTGCTAATTGGATGCCATGATGGCTGTTGACACTACAGGTGCTGCACAGGTATTTTGAGAAGGTATGTGTAATTGAATTTGAATGGACCAAGTTCCGTTTTACGTGTAGCCATTACACTTGCATTAGCTGTCCAATAATTTTGGTGAATCACACTTTATCCGCTTTATGAAACCCCTAGCGATATAAACCTTGCAAAATCTTTTGAGATTAATTGACAAAACCATTACTACGAACTTTTTCTAAGTAGAATGCAGAAACCTTGTAGAGAAAAGCACAGCACATAGGGGGGGGGGGGAGGGGGGAGGGTCTCCAGCAGCAATTCACTTTGATGTTTCCTTTTATAGATTTTCCTTTCTCAGTTTCCTTAAGTGCAGTCAGGGAGCTTTAATAATATAATATTTAATTTCTCTTTATTTCATTTTTATTTTATTTTTATTTTTGCTGGTGACGCTCTGTATGTTCAAATATCAACTCGTACTGTACTGAGTACGGATCAAGTACAGATATATTTGCAGTGAATGCATGGAGTACCTTTCTAAGTATACTCTGACAGGGAATGCACTGACTACCTTCTAAGTGTGTATATAAGAATACTCGGGAGGGAATGCACAGAATACCTTCTAAGTGTGTATATAAGTATACTCAGACGGAATGCACTACCTTCTGTGTATATAACAATACTCGGAGGGAATGCACAGACTACCTTATGTGTATATAAGTATACTCAGAGGGAATGCACTGACAGTAACTTCTATTAAAGTGTCTCCAAACATACCCAAAGGGAATGCACTAACTACCTTCTAAGTGTGTATCTAAGTATACCAGTACTCAGAGCCTAGCGGGAATGCAGTGACAGTACATTTGTAAGTGTGTAGTAACGTGGGGGCTAGCTCGGGGGAGGGGGCTGCAAATGTGTTACATCAACTAGACAGTCGGTTGCTGTGCAACGCGATGGGGCATCCCGGTTGGCCAAAAAAATACCCATTATAGCACTCCCGAAATGCATTTTGGAGCTATTTTTACTCCAAAAATGGCCATAACTCGGTGGAAAACTAACCGTATTTGAATAAAATTTACCCTTG
>JAAUYG010115133.1_pt1 | contig 16097 bp, 16 predicted proteins | sample 7278091 | NCBI WGS metagenome assembly JAAUYG01 (sample SAMN14350201, study PRJNA611818) | marine sediment metagenome | isolation source: surface marine sediment (0.6m) | place: French Polynesia: Moorea | collected 2018-08 | reverse complement strand
TATCTCTCCAGATAGAGAGAGAGATATAGAGAGAGAGAGAGAGAGAGAGAGAGAGAGAGAGAGAGAGAGAGAGAGAGAGAGAGAGAGAGAGAGAGAGAGAGAGAGATTAAAAACCTATCCATGAGTAGGGACAAAAAAGCCTTTAATTTCTTTGTGTGGATGACAGAGGCATCTGTTCTGTTGTCCAATGTCATGTAAAAGCAAAGTTTACATTTATTAACTATGTGGAATATATTCTGGATTCATTTAGTTTTATATTTTGTTTATTAACGTTATATTAGTATTTTGACGTGCCGTTTTTTATTTTTACCCGCAGTATTAATTATAGTAGCAGCAGCATTAGAATGAGATCTCCGGTATCCAGGACAGCTATGTCGGAGACCCATTCCTAACAGTGGTCGTGGTGACGTCAGGGACCTGGACTTCCGAGTTATCATGGCAGCAATGGACGTTGTCCAGCCACTGAGCCGAGCTGACCCAGGCTCTGTGCTATGGTTAGTACTGGCTCTGTCACTGCCCAGCCTCGTCCGTCAGGCTCGACTGCTAGAGACACGTGAGTAGGGATCTAACATGTAAAATTAATCGTTATGATACTGTATTTTTTCGAAACAAAAAACAATGGTACATGTACATGTGCATTGTTCTCTTATGCGATCTCCGTTCTGTACGATCATTAATCATCATTGTCCTCCTCTTCCTCCTCCTCCCTTCTCCTTTAACCCATTTAGTACAAAAAAGAGCAGCAACCACCACATAGCAGCATCAACAATGGCGGCCAGAGCAATGTAGCTATATAATATTAGAGCATTTTCACCGTTTTGAGACGGTGCCACTTCTCAAAGAGACCACCTAAAGCGTTAATCCATCTTTGATATCGCTGTCTAGTCATGTATCCCTTCCTGGTTTACTCTAGCCCCTGTGGTGTCTGCGCATGCTTCCAATGTAGACGTGATTTAATAAGCCGTTAGCCTTGGGCTTTGATGCCGTGGTATTATCTGCTGGAAACTCGCAGTCTATTGGTGCTGGTAATTGAAGAAATACGCAATTTTCACCTCGAGTGTACGCAGATAGCGTCAATTCCCACGGCCTGGGATCTGTTCTGGCAAAGAGTGTGGGAAAAGGGGCGATCCTTGCTTTGATCACTTCTCCTGCTTTATCGGTATATATGTGTTAAGTAATATAATGTGCTAGACAGTAGTGTATAGTCAGACAGTACGTGAGAACTATCATTTCATAGACCTTCCAAACGTTATGGATACCATCGTTAGTTTGACTTCTAAGTTGTATATATCCGAGATAGCTCAGACAAAAAATCATACCAAAATGGTTTCGTCCCCATTGAAACACGTTTATCAGATAGCTGGCATTTAATTCAGGTAAGTTACATACTCCAGAATAATCCAGCATGATAACACACTTGCCAAACGTCTAGATGCAATGTCGTGGACTATTTCAGAAACGACTAGTCTTAAAATGTATGTCTTGAAACCTCTGTGTGCGATCACAGGCTGCTCAGAAATTATTTTTTCTAACACCACAGTTTCCATAAGCACTGGTGACTCACTGCATGAGACCATCGGTGTATCCATGTTATGGCAAAATTGGTACCGAATGCGAATTTCGTTTGGGAAAATTTCGTTTGTGATATGTGAACTCAAGGGGCTAGAGGCCTTGCCCAATTCTTTGCCAGAAGTTCAGATAACACCTTTGCCACACGTATAACACCACGTTAACGTTGTCAAATGATTAATAGTAATTACCACAAAACTTCCAGACGTGCCTTAGACCCAGCTGCTATTGAAGGCAGGCACTTATTAGAGGCCTGGCGTTCATCAAATTCAGTATCCCCGTACATCCGGCTCCTATTAGAAGCCGGCTTTTATTAGAGGCCAGACGATTATTAGAAGCTTTGCGGTAATTAAATATCGCAAGTCGAAAAACGGTTAATACTGTCTGAATGTCAATATCCTGGCGCACTTTCACACAAGTGGCTACTTAGCCAACAAATATTACATTCTGTCAAACCCCTTTCTCTCTGAAGTCTCCATGGATAGCAAAGAAGACTGCTCTCGCCTCATCCGTAACGATGACATGTCGGAGGGGGACCGGTACCGCGTGCAGTCGACCTGGTCCCGTGGGGCGCGGTCCCGCCAGCCCCAGGCCGAGTGCAGCCTGGGTTTCAACTTCGGAGACCGCTATGTGATGATGAACCTGTATGAATGGTACTGCGACGATCTGGCGGCGCCTGGGGAGCCATTCCTGGCCGTCTATGACACCTGCGACGGCAGAAAGGACCAACTCTTGGTAATATGTCCATAACGGTGATATTAAAATCAAACATGTACCGGGGAGGTTGGACAAACTGTAGCCTACGTAGTAAGCCCCAGCTTCTATAGAGACGAATACTCTGTCTAGACAAACTGTAGCTCACTAAATATACCGAACTTCCACAGTATGATATTTCGGGGCGGCAATTTACCGCAGCTGAAGTTTCAATTTGTGACTCTCACCCCGAGTTTAATTTTCTTTTATTGTCACTTGACATATTCCTGTGCAGTTGGATTTGATTGATTTCATGCGATTTCTGTGATGTTCTTCTTGATTGCCAAACTGACTTTTAAAGGACGGATATCGTGCTGGTTGAACGTGGTTTCTTTTAATTTGATTTGATTTCTTGCCACGTATGCAACGACCTTATGTGTACATTATACAGCTGTAAGGCCAAATGCTCCTAGTCACTTCGCACTGACCATAATAGCCACAGTTATCATAGTCAGTCACAGCAAGGATGGTATAGACAGGCTAACCATGTACCATCCTTGGTCATAGTTCCAAGCGTGACTTTTATAATGTCCTGTACGTGCTCGATAATGTCTTCTGTGTCTTTTCTTGTTTCATACACGCTTTCAATAGTTCTACATACGTCTTTCATTATTTCTTCCACGTCTTCATGAACACACCTCGCATAATTAAATACACATGCAATGGTTTTTTTTTTTCAAATGCACCCCTCCTATAGTTTGCACAGATCTAGCATTTCAACCATATTCCGTAGTTTCATGGATGGCTTCCAACGACGCAAGCACCTCATCCTTAAATCCGTGCATATTTTTCATACCGCCATGCATACCTTCGTAGAGTTTCGTACAAAACTATTGTCGTCGAATATTTCCATAGTTCTCTGTCCTGTTATTGCATACATGTTGGCAATATCAATTGAGGGGCATTATAAACTCAATTGAGGGACATTAGACACCTGCACATACTGGTTTTTGTCTCTTTAAGGCAATTCTCAACTGTACAAGTCCTTTACCGCCAATGCCGGTAGTCAGCCCGAGCTCGTGTATATCGCTGTACCACTACAGAGCCTTCAACCCTCGCCTGTATTACTTCAGCGTGGAGATTATTGCTGAGAGAGGTACGTGTGTTGGCGAGGGTCACCGTGGGTTGGGGGTCGGGGGGGGGGGGGGGGGTTGGGCTCAGGCGGCCAAGGGAGTGGATGAACGAGAGTCCCAACTTTTCCAAACTGGTTCACATAAATTTAATGTGGTAACCAAAGTAATCGCCACTGAGCAAATATCTTGTTTCTGTGTTGGATATTTTTCTTCTTCCAAGTTTAACATTTGAAGAGAAACTGTAAAGATGTTGGATGCCAACAGGAATAAAGGTTAGTTCAGGTACCGGTATGTTTGCCGAGTATAGAGTGGTATCACTATTCCGAGGCAGAATGCGATGGAGTCTTCATTGGAATGAGACTGGGGTACAGCTGGTAGTTGTAAGTGTCGATGTCATAGACTTGACGAATAGATCGATACACTGAGTATGCGCACAGAAATCTCGATAGTACCAAAGTCTTACCTTTTTACTTATAAGTCAGTAATCTAAGCTCTCTGGTTGACAAAACCAAGACAAACTGAAGTGACCATAAGCCAGAAGTTAAGTAAAAACCAACAAAGAAGTAACCATTTTCGAGACTTCTACCATCAGACTGGTACCCGCTTCAACAATCCTACTGTACGTTAGAGCTATTGGACTTTTTTTCAAGATGTGACTTGACATCTTACCTTGGACTTTGCACCCATTTGACCATAACATTCTTTTCTAGTGGACTCTGTTTAGACTCATAGAGCAGTTTACACCTGTTTTGGCCCTGTATGACCCTTTTGGTGTTGATGTGCCGTTAAACTTTGATATCAATCACTCACTCACTGGTACCCGCTGATTTCAGAGGTCCTGGCATTCTCAGTGGGTGGAGTGGCTGCCATTGTCACTTCATCCGTCGTCGTGCTCATGGTGCTGGTTAAAATCGTCTGCGTCATTTCCGGCTACGAACGCCGCTTGCCCAACATCCAGTTTATAGATCCGGAAGAACAGCGTCGTATTCTGGATCGCTCTGTGACAGAACCGCTGTCAGTTTCCAACAGCCAAGAAGAACCGGTCTCACGTATGTGTCAGTCATATTTGACCGATAAAAGCGGCACATGATATACCTAAATGAGTATGGGCTTGATTCTACTAACGTTACATGTATTTATAAATATTGCATTTGTCTGAGTACTAGTATTTCATTTATATAGTGCATATTTTAGTTGTTAAGAGTCCACATTTTTGACTAACAGGTTTCTTTTGGCTGCTCCCCAAATTATCCTGAACACGGGCCTCTGTTTGCATACGCTGCCTGTACCACAATATAAAGGCCACAAAACTATTGCCTTTACTATGTAGTGCCCTAGCCAGCGTGTTTCCTATTGTTAATTCCCCTGCTGTATATAGCACTCGCTGACAATTCCATTCCAAACAAACTAATAAGCGTACCGGATGTATTACTCTTTGCAGCTACGGAATCGGCGCCGCCCAGTGCCCTGGCCCGGGACAGGCCGACCCGCAGGTCTATCCTGCTGTCCTCGGAGCAGGGTCACCATAAGATCCTGACTGTAACGAGATCCACGGGGTCGGGGAGTTACGCCAGTGGAGCCCAAGAGGCCGCCTCTGATGTGGAGTATGACGTAGTGGACGTGGTTGACATGCCGTCCACGCCGCGACTTAAACGCTACCCCAGCGCCAAGGCATCCAGCATCTGGAGACACAAGTAGCCGCAGCACTTACAATAGGCGGCCAGTTTGATAGGGTACTGTTTTCTCCTATCTACCTGCCATGTGCAGATGCGACGAATCTATTACCTGGAAACTGCTAATCCTTTATCAGCTTGAGACTTGGATGGACATCTGCTTGGAAATGCTGTGAGTCACCAGTTTCGCTCGTGGCCTTAACGGTCGTACTAACTGTTCCTTGCTACTCAAGAAGAGGGCAGTAAGTTTTCCCGAAGATCAAAATGGCAGCAGTCGTTTTGTGGTTACCTTCAGAGGACCTTCTAGATTGTTCGAAATTATGTAAGACACACAAACGAACAGAAAACACAGAAGCTAAAGGCGTGGAGAGGCAGAGGAGAATGTGTCGGAAAGGGCGATAATCGTTCGACAAAAGTATTTAAGAAATATGTCTTTAAGTCCCCAGAAGACATCGAAACTAGCCAGACCAGAGTGTCCCAAATCGATTTGTGAGGTTTCAGCGTATGCTTGGATAAGGGGCAGAAATTTACCTGGCTGCTTATAGGGGAACCCGAAACAATTTGTTTACACTGGTTTGTATTTGGTCACGCGAAATCCGCTACATGTTCTTCGAGGTGTGCATGGCTTGATATCAGTGTGCTACATGTGCTGGAGTATAGGGCATCACAATCTATGAACATTGTGCGATGAGAACGCCTTCATTTACTTCACTTTGCCTTCATTTTGGTTGGCAATTCCATTATTGACAATTTGTGCACAGCCGTGACGGGGAGCCGCATTCTACACGAGACCGCGTGAGTAAGAACTTACCACAAGAATGGTTTCAGTACGCTCTACAACGGTCTGCAATGCGTCCAAGTCAAATTTCAATTAACAGTCAAGCAAGCAACACATGGTAAATGAACTATTTTTGCTTTTATTTGTAAAACTAACATCTGAATATTGATAATCTCGCAAGATGACATTTGCGTCCATGGGGCGTTTTTTGTCATAATTATCGACGGGCTCTGAAGTTCGCAAGCATCTCGTGACATACGTAGGTCATGACGTCACATCGGATCTAGGACTGGCCAGCGGCTCTGTTCCACCTTCCTCGGACTCTGTCAGACTGTAATAAGCCTCGTCCAGAAAGTTCCCTATCGCCGTCCGGATCAGCTTTCCCTGGCGCGCCTCGTACATCCGTTTCCAAAAGAGGAACTTATCCCTGGTCTTCATTGTGGGCGCTTCTGGTGAACGCGTGAGGGATATGCACTGTATGGAACTGCTGCCACTGGCTGCACAGCCAACCAGGGAGAATATATCCTCGTCCCATAGCGGCAGATCTTCCACCGTCAAATACTTCAGGAACTTCAGTTTATGGATACATGATTCGATAAGCTCCAGGGTTTCCCCGTCCACGCGAAACCTGCCAAAGTGGTCGCAGTTCATGTCCAGAATGACCAGATTGGGAAAGCGATCCAGATGCCCGAACGCATGTCTGGCCAGGGAGCGATCCTCCGCATGTTCCAGGAAACAGTTCCCTGGGGTGGGACTCGATATGCTTCTCTGGCTGCTCCAGAATTTCCATGAATCTCCGCCTCCAACAGGTGACATCCAGCCCGAGTAGTCCTCGACCTCGAAGCTGGCAGCGTCTCCGAAACTATCCAGATCTGGTAGCGGGAATGAGAAAGGGTCCTCGTTCTGGCCCTTGGTTTGGGGGTTTGGCCTGGATCGCTTACATTCCTCACAGTGTGGGGAGTAGATATAGGACAGGTTCAGATCCCGGAGACTGATCCGATGTTTGCTCTCGAAGAGACTATCCAGATCCTCCAGTGACAGGGAACAATAGCTGAGGTTAAGGAACTCCAGAGGATGCCTCAGACAGTCGAGGACCTGCCCCAGACGATCGGTCAGGATGGCCCCAGACAGATCCAGACGAGATAAGGACGGGCACGTATGTAGCACGTCCAAGACTTGCTGACAGCGTGGCTCCTGTGTGAAATCCAGATCACAGAACGGCAAGGCGAGTTTGCTTAACCGCGGATTTTTCGTACAGATCCGTGTCAGGAGATTGACATAGACCCGGTCAGATACGGTACCGGGAAGCTTTTCCAACGCCACGCCGTCTAGTTTCTGAGAAAATAACAGTGGGAAAGTTAGCTTTCCTTTCAGGTAGCTTATGACTGCCACTGCTGCAGCAACCGCTACTATTAACATTTCTTTTCAGCCAGTTGGTGACTACTACTACTACTACTACTACTACTACTACTACTACTACTACTACTACTACTACTACTACTACTACTACTACTACGAGATAATAAAGTTATCTGGACAAAAAGACAAATGTCGGTAAACCCAAAGTATACCAATAACTAAGTTATGGTCAATGCACCCTTTAGGAGGATTGTGTTTTCCTTCTTATCTGGTTTCAAACCTACATGAGCTGATGCGGAGTACTCCGCTATAGATTCCAACGGCAGCAAGGGATCCATGGGAGACTGCTCAGGTCCAGCATCGCAGTATCTGAAAGTAGGGAATCTTAATACAGCGCAATTCTTCATTCCACTGGAGCCTGAAGCAGCTGCACAAGAAATTTTGTTTGTAAAAAGGACAATTGACCAATACAAATATTATGATAAAAGAAATCAGCTTTCCTGAGCAGATCAGAAAAGGCGGCTTATTATTTATTTATTTATTTATTTTTATTTTATTTGTTTATTTTTTTTTTTTTTGGGGGGGGGGTAGGGTATGATGAGCAAAGCATTTGTCACATCGCGGTTCGAGGTAAACACATTTAATCTGGAATCCGTTGCCAGTAGCTAAAGAACACTCACGTGAAAATAACGGTTGTGGGTCGTATGATGACGTGGCTGGTGTCCTGTAAGCTGGTGCCCAACAACCAGCACAGGTATCCCAGCCGATCAGCTGAGAAAGGAAGGTGGTCCAGCACTAGCTCCAACATCCCACCTGGGAAAAAAGATCAGATTTCTTTCAATATTTTTGCTAATAGGCTTGGCAATACCCAAAGAGTGAACATGTAATAATTAAGGGTAATCGCACGAGTTAAACGATTTATTTTTGTATGGACCAACAGCTGCTTTCATTCCGACGAACCTGTGAGTCGTAATGCAGCTGTTGGTCCATACAACATAAATCATTGAACAAGTGCGATAACGCTATTATTTTTGTATACCTGTTACTTCACTTTTAGCACGTTATACATAATATTAGGTGGCATTTTACACAAGGAAAGGCCACTTTGACACTGCACTGCTCCCAATGTTTTTCCTTTGCATGCCTGTAGGGCATATAGCAATGGCCCGGGACCTTGGTGCCGAAACAGACTGGAATTATGTAAACATGGAGCACACGCGCGCGCCTTGCTATTGACTGAAAAGCTGCGTCGGGGTCAGGGTGCGATAAATGAAAGGTCATTGTTCAAATGCATTTATTGCACGATCGTTCCAGTGGTAAAGTATAGGGAGATTAATAAATTATATCCTCAGAAAATACAATATTACTGTGGATGTGATTTGGCCAACGGTAGGTACAGCTCGCACGTTAGCACGACTCGCGCACGCCACATCTAAACGAGTGATGCAACTGAAGATTGAAAATCATGCCTATAAGACATCGTTGAAACCACGAGCCTGTATGGGATGTAATGGCGAAATGTTGAAAAATGTACTATATACATATATTTACATAATGCACTACCTGGTAAATGGATCCGCCTCCCTCTATGAAACACCGGGTGACGTAAGACCGTGTCCAGAAAGCGGCGTATATTCTGGAGCAGGTTAGGATCTTTTATGCCTGAAGCAAATAAAAGTAAGAAGGCGTCCGTTTGGACAATTCAGGTATACGCTGCAATTGTTGTCTAATCAAATTCGATCAGTTTTGTGCACGATACCAAAAATCCGTGGCACAGAGGGATAATGCCAGTAACTGCCACAGTTAAAGTGCAGAATGGATGCGTGCTTTTTAAACATGTAAACAAGGCCACTAAATTCCGATAATGTTAAACGTTCCTTTGGATGGATTTCTGATAATATCGATGGTTCGATATCACATTGTCGCCAGTGAGCACCAGCGGCTGCCATGTGTTCTAATTTTTGGTTACATTGCACACGGATTACCCGGGGATTACCACAGACCGAAACTCACCATGATGATTTACGATAGTGTCATATACGGTGTGCCTGTCCGGCGTACTGGGCAAACTCAGCAGTGGCACGAGCTGTAGTAAAGTGTACAACAAACCTCGGGCTGAAAAAAAAAAAAGAAATTCTCTTTAATACATGTACTGACAGGGCTCATGTTGATGAACGGCCGCTGAAACATGGTGATGTGAATATGATTCCAGTTCACTTCAAAATCGAGTTGCCTTCAACACATAAGAGTACTTGCATAAGGAATATTTGTTAGTCCCTGTATCACCTTGAAGTATTATTACATGTATATACTTCCCAGAACCGGTTGTGCAGATTCGAAGTTCAATGGCGCACTTATCTAAACTTAACTATGTCTATGCGTAACTTAGTGACTAACACACATATTGCACTATTTGGTTTTTGCCTGGAGAAAAAATCAAAATCAAAATCATAATAAATGTTCTCACTAGGTATGAAGTCGGTGAGATCCAGACACCTGAGCTGACTGTGTGGGGACAGGATTAGCAAACCGTGTAACAGCAACGTCCACAGCTGATCCAGAGATTCAAACAAACGCTCACAGGCTTCAGGAGACACTACCCGGGACATCCTATGGCAGAGAACATTGTTTTGTGTGTATACATATACAAATCAGGAATATCTATACGGTACTACATGGTTTCAGAATGCAAGCCACTTCCGTCATTCCAACTTCATCCGAACCATTAACTACTGATTTTGTGGATGCTGCTATGTCATCGTTGTATTCCTGTAACTGCCGACTATAAGGTTTTATATAAAGGTTAATAATTATAAAGTTTTATTACTATTCGCATCAGCTCCTCCTCCTCCTCTTACTACACTACTACTACTACTGCTGCTGCTGCTACTGCTACTACTACTACTACTACTACTACTACTACTACTACTACTACTACTACACGTGCCGGTCCCTCTTACTACTGCACGTATATATAACATGCATGTATAGCTCCTGGTATAACTTCCTAATACAACGTGAGTAAACCACACTGGCTAGTCGGTCAATGGTAGCCGTTGCCATAGTAACGGGCGGTACCTGAGCGTCCTGGCTGGCCACTCGGCCAGTATGAGGGGAGCCTGGTGTTGTTTGTCCCTGTCCACCAGGACATCCCGAAGTCTGTCTTCTGCCCACGCCTCCTCGTCCTCCTCCGCCAAGGGAGGGGTTGAGGACCGCTCGGCCACGAATACACATACCTGGCAGGCCAGCACAAATACAGTACTGTCTCATGTATAATATTAACTCGTTAAACATGGCGAGGCAGTGGTAATACATGTACTCTACGGGTTGGCAGTTCGTGATGTTATGGTTTATTTGAAAGACCCTAAATGAAATACAATATTGCACAAAAACGGGTTAGTGGCAGGTAAAATGTACAACGTATAGTAGAATAAGGCATCTGTGCGTCTATTTAGAAAGTAAGTGTTAGCATTTCAATAGATAAAGGTAACGTGTAATTTATTGGCAACCAAAGGTTAGGTTGTTATATTCATATTACATTAATAGTAATCCCAGTGGGTGATTCAGTAAATACATAATATTTATGACGGAAATACATCAAAAAATTATATATGCAACTGCCATGTATACTTTTGATGTATTTAACCAGTTATGCCATCAGTAACGGTACGAATAAAAGTACACTGTATACTTAGAATTCCAGCTGGAACTTGTGAGCCTTCTTTTGTCCAAACCATTACTACAATTTGGTTTCATATATTCATACACTACCGGCATGTATTAACCGTAAGTGTAAGTCTGAGTGGGACGGACCTCGCCTTTGGCCGTACGGCTCCGGTGCCGGCGGCGAGCCAGGCGGGGGGAGGAGAGTGGCGAGGTAGGCCCGCTAGCGGTGGAGGAGGCCGTGGATGAGACACTGGAGGTCCGGCTGCGGGCCTGGAACGGCAGATCTGGATCAGACAGGTGCACATGTAGATCAAAACATAAAAAAACAGGCAATGAGGGGGGCTGCTATTGGTCATGATATTAGGCATCAAACATGGATTTTTTTTGTAGGAGTGGTTGTAAGGTAGACCGGAATATGCATATATCCTGATAGACCTTTACCTGCATGGGCACTGCTTCACTTTATTTGCATTTCGTAATCGAAGTGGTTCGCGCATTTTTCGTGCATTATATTACAGTGGTACGTGAATTTATTTTACATTACAACGATTAGTTTAATGCAAATGTCCATTTCAAAATATGAACATTGGATGATAAGTAATTGTGTTATCTGTATCACGGTCGGCAGGCTTTATATCTTATATCGGCTCTTGAGCATTGGAGTGTATTTGTTTCGAAACTCCTTTAATTTTTGTATTTTTATTTATTTATTTATTTTCTTTCTTTCTATCTTTCTTTCTAAATTCTTTCTAAAGCAGAACGTCAAGGGTCTTCTGACCTCTTAACTGTGATATTTGCAAATATGTCTATAACTTCAGAAAGATGGTGAAGATTCGTATTGATTAATGGCGCCCAATTACTTCAGTCGTTCTACCAAGGTTAAATCAGATTAGCATGACAATTGGATCACCGGCGTTATTGTGGTCGCAACACATGTCCGTCTGGAGTCTTTCAAGCTCTGCATAAATAGGCAGAAGCAACAAAGATTCTCAGAGAAAGTCGGACCGATAGGCTCCCTCCTTCGGCTTTAGAGTTTGCCTTTCAAATTAGCCCAGGCGGATCAGGTTGACACAGACAGGTCTATTTATAGGGAGTGTCACAGTTTTGTTTCCATCGGCTTTCTGCACATAACACAAGCGTCACATCCGCCCATTCAATGAATCTTTCTGGAAAAAAAACCCTTTGAAATGTAGATGTACCAGACATTTGTTAAACCCCAACAGGGTTTTTTTGTGATGCTCTTGTCTGTGTCTGTCAACAAAATATCTCAAAAAACATTCAGCGAATCAACTTCTTTTTGCTTGGAGCTTTCCCTCTGTCTGACCCAGGGACGAAATTATTAGATTTTAAGAAAACAATCACCCCGAAATAAGGGTAGGTCTGGAAGTGAGAAATTTGGGCCCATTGATAAGAGAAAGGGGGAAGATTTTCAAATGCCTAGAACAGGTGAACGGTGAGAGATAGACATATTGTTAGTATTGGACAGTAATGGGAAGTCATATATTGGGAGTCCAATTGCACCATTAGATTTGACTCTGAGCGAACATGAAAAGTCAAATACAAGGTCACTCAGATTTTGAATCTGTATATCCCGTAAACGACCTGGGTTGGGCCATGTGCTACATGTACTATTAAACATTAATAGGAAACCATATTTAGGGATTCCAACTGCAATATGGAGTCCTATTGCACCATCATATCTGACCGTAAGTAACCTTGAAAGGTCAAAGGGAAAGTCGCTCGTATTTTGAAGTCATATCTTGTAAAGGAGCTGAGTTAGGAGATATGTTACTATTAAGCACCAACAGAAAATAATATATGGAGAGTCCCCTGGCACCATCATATTCGACTTGAGTGACCTTGAAAAGTCAAAGTCAAAGTCAAGGTTACGTTTTGAGTATGTTACTATTAAGCACCAACAGAAAATAATATATGGAGAGTCCCCTGGCACCATCATATTCGACTTGAGTGACCTTGAAAAGTCAAAGTCAAAGTCAAAGTTACGTTTTGAGTGGTAAGAGCTACGAATATATTAATCTCTATATAGCATAAGAGCATTTGTGGGTGAGCTGCGTTTTCCGCTGTCCCAGCAGTCTTTCTTGTTTTCCTAGAAATGGGTGCAACTTTTGAAGGAAAGAACACCACCAAAAGGAACGGTAATTTTAGTGGCGTAAAATGTATATTTTCTCTTCGCCTCCAGCGATATGCGTGTACACATGTATTGTGTAACACTGGCATTTTCTGCTCTGTTTTTGGTAGCACTGTGAAACTTTTATTTATTTTATTTATTTCGTACTCGTACTACAATGTAGTAGCAGGTCACAAGGATGACATGCATAAATTAACAATATATTAACATACTCAACCAGTGCATAACTAATCTAAAGTGTCCACCAAAGGGGGTGCCTGGAGCAGCAGTATCTCTATGAAAACTTAATGGTTCGTTGGGATGGGTGTTCTTACCATACAGCAAAATGATTTTCAAATATTAAAAATGATTATTCAGTGTGAAAAAAGACCAAAAACTAATCAAAAGCGTTGCTTAGACTGTAGTGACTTGAATTGACGTTGCAATCGTTATCACCTGTTTTGGCACGGTATGACCCTTTTGGTGTTGATGTGCCGTTAAACTTTGATATAAACACTCACTCACTAATCAAAAGCAGGGATGCTCTTCCGTAGTTCTGGGCCATGTAACACTGCAATAGTCTATTATTTCACTGCTAATGTAAACCTCTCTAGATTTATGAGTGATGTGTCCTAATCCACCCAATGGCAGCACATCAGTTGGATCTGCTGGGCATGGGTCAATTAACACGTTCTTCTATTATACCGGTGGATGTAATTATTAAGACTGTCAATCCATTTATTTTTATGTCTAATAATTATTAGCTATTATTGCGTGTATTGTGAAACTATCATAGTAGATCAGTTTAACTGTTATTTTCATAGTGTACTAAATACAAATGTACGAGGGCATTGTGTGGAGGTGGTTAAGTAATGAGCTTCTTCCTACCTTAAGCACCGACGTATATAACCCAGCACGAGCATGGGATAAGCGCCATTGTTTTTGGACAAGAGACAAAACACTGCTTTAAATGCTAGACAATATTCTATAGCCAGCTAGGCATCTGTGCAAAGACGTAGCAATAGTTGACTCGGGAAAAATGAATTGTGTTTGTATGTGTAGCGTAAGTAATCTTCAAAACCCATGAACTATATGAGCTGTACATTGTCACACTTATTTTGGTTTGTGCTTTCGTGTCCACAGTATAGATTGTATTATTTGACTCTGCTACAACTGGTGGTACAATAAAGGATCGCCATCATCACGTTATCTTATACTGAATACATCAGTAGCTTGACTTCACCACAGGAAGCGTAAAGTGGGTGGGCGATCTGTGTATATTACCCTTCTACTGCCCACTCACGCACTGCCCAGGTACAGAAGAGGCGAGATAACATACCCGAGTACAGCAACCGTAAATACCACCACCGGAAGTCATGTTCTTGTCTCATCATAGCCCCGAAAATGTTGTCTGTGAAAAGGCTGCACGACATAAAATCTATGGTACATTTGTATTCAGACTAATGATAATTTCGGGGATTTGGGTCTAAGCCAATAGGAGGATCCACACTGACGCTAACAGGGCGCCACGAGACGACCCCTGGCGACACTGTACCAAAGAGTGTAAAAAAAGACTTTTTTTACACTCTTTGACTGTACTGTATGTGCTTTACGATTGGCCGATAACGGATCTTTCAACTCGTCCATGACCTCCCTCATCTCTTAAGCTGCCGTGTCACTTCTTGGGTCTCTCGGTGATATTTAAGGAGCTATTAAATGCCATTAGCCTTATCCTGTGATACCCCTGGCTGTATCAACAAGGTCGAGGGTATTGCAAATTTACACCACCATCCTTCACATGTCCCTTAGTGCCGGTTTCTACCACAAAATACCTACACTTTGGTTTAGACTAATAATATAACCATACAAGTATATATACATCACAGTGGAAAGATTTTATCTGTCCTTATCTGTCCCACTATGGGACTCGCACTCCTCTTTTACAGCAGTTACCCTGATTACAGCATCTCTTGTTTGTAATCCGCCGTCCCCTTCCTTACTTAATACTCTTACTGCTGCTGCCACTAGCATTACTGCTGCTGCTGCTCCTCCTCCCCTCCTCCCCCACCTCCTCCTCCTGCTCCTCCTCCTCCTCCTCCTCCTCCTCCTACTACTACTACATGTACTACAGTAACTGCTACTGCTACTGCTGCTGCTGCTGCTACTACTACTACTACCACCACCACTACTACTACTACTACTACTACTACTACTACTACTACTACTACTACTACTACTACTACTACTGCTGCTGCTGCTGCTGCATTTAGTAAGAAAATGGGGCCTAACAGTGAATTGCCAGAAAAAAAAAATAATGATATTTCATCGGTGGAAGACTTCCACGCAAACTAAAAGTCACACTTGGAGCTACATCTATAGGTATTGCTAGCGAATATAATTACCTAGTTATCGTTTTCTCTACTTCCAGCTCACTAAAATCTGGCATCAAAACACTGGCCCAAAAAGCGGCGAAGACACAGTTTACTTTGAGAAATTGCCTAAGTTCAAATAGAACTTTTGATCCAGTCAGCCATGTTAAGCTATTTAATTTTCATTCATTAGACCCATTGTTACTTATCGATGTCAAATCTGGGTCCAAGGGTTGATAAAGGGAGGCTCGTTTGCTCCCGCTAGTGACAAAAGTGAGCAGATCTTTGCTAAATTCTGTAAAAGCTTACTGAGAGTCCCTGGAAATGCATCGAATACTGCGGTCTGTGGAGAATTAGGACAATATCCCCTCAGGCTTTTTATTCTCCTACAGAGCACGAAATATGTTGACCATATGGCGAATGGGAATAACTCACTGTAAAAGAAGCACTGGTCAGTGAATGTCAAGTTTATTGTAGAGGTTTCCCTAGCATTGCATCTATACATACAAATTTATTCTTCAAACTCGGTATTAATAATGCAATTGAGTCTCTTAAGACTTACAACTTCTCAGGATACATTAACAGTCTTGAAATTAGTCTTAAAGAGGAATACCAGGCATGGTTCTGGAGTACAATTAACGCTGAGCAAGGTACATCAGGGAAGGGGGGTAACAAACTCAGGACGTATGCCCGTCTTAAAGAAAATTAGAAATTGAGCCACATTTGAAT
>JAAUYG010070022.1_pt1 | contig 16098 bp, 12 predicted proteins | sample 7278091 | NCBI WGS metagenome assembly JAAUYG01 (sample SAMN14350201, study PRJNA611818) | marine sediment metagenome | isolation source: surface marine sediment (0.6m) | place: French Polynesia: Moorea | collected 2018-08 | reverse complement strand
TATCACAGGGAATTATTAGTTAGCAGGAAAACCCAGAATATGACTTTGCTTTACTTAATGCGGCTTGTAAGCATGCTTTATGCTCATCTAACATTTGTTCTGGGTCAAAACAGGTTTGGTTTTGACACAATTTGTCTGATCACACTAGTAAAACTAACCGAGAATAAAAGTTAAGGTATTCAGGGATTACAACACGCCCAAACTTGACCTGCATATCGAGGAGGATTCAATTCAGTTTCACCATTATTAAACCCTGCCCCAGCTTTGGGGTTTCTTATTTTGCATTTGTCTGTGTGTGACACTGATTGTGGAGAACTGGTGATGGTACATGTACTATGAGAAGAATACATGTATAAGAACTTGGAAAGATACAGAATGATTTTTTTTTTAAAAAAGTCGCTATGGAATACATGTCATTTATACTGATGACTGGAATAATATCTACAGTGCAACCTTATTTTGCAACCACCTCAGAATTGAGACTGCAGAGCAAAGACTGAACTTGTCATCAGGACGCACTGAAAACCATTCTCAATGTTAAGTTGCCTCATAAATAAGACCACCTCCCAGTTAAGACCAGAGACCAGTTTATTACAGTCCCATGGGTAGCAGTCTTAATTCTGAGGTTCCACTGTACATGATGAGACTGCCGGCATACTTACTGTGTCCGCAATGTAAAGGCAGCGCTGGTTATTGAGGAGGGGAGGTTCAGACCTTTGGTGATTTCTCTCCATAGCTTTTTGTTGATTACTTCCACCAAGCCACCTTTGGACACAACCAGTCGGAACAGTTCGTACAAGTCCAATGTCTGTTTTGCCATGATGGGAATACGATTGACCGGTGTCCCTGCAAAAAAAAAAAGACACAAAAATTCCCATAAAATATTAGATGATGTGACACCTGAAGAATCGGTACATCACATTAGTTTTGTTCTGGCCTGGAGGACCGGGTGGTTCACGGAATTTGTGCTGCCAAGAAACTCTATAATTTCAATAGTGGTGTCATGCAGCCTCTATGGTGTAAAGTATATTTGCCATTAAATATTCACGAGCAAATGATACTACCAACACGTAACAATTATGTACACAATGGGGTCTGGCACTTGGGGGCTGGAGAAACATCTTTAATCAAATCAGCTGGCAAGAGACAGAAAGGGAACAGGGAGGCAAAAGCTTTCACAAGAACATATTTTATGGAATGTGAGCGGGTGGCGGCATCGGACAAATGGAGAAACATCTGTTGGATGCTACAGCTTCCTTTCCCCCTGACCCCAGGAGGATATAGAAGACATTGAGGTATCGCTCTCGAAAGCCAGTGAATTTCTGAACAGGCAATTAGTGTTCATTAATCCCACCCTGGCAAAGGTAACAGCATTGTCTGCAGCCAGAAAACAGACTAATACGATTTAAAATTCTGCCGCAGAGGTCGACTCCTAGGGCAGGAAAGTTGCTAGGCACTGACAGCTGAAGAAACAGTAGCTTTGTGCTGCCATCTAGTGGTATCTGCATCACTCTATTGTAACATGCCCCGTAATCCAATTGACACCATTAAAGGGATGCAGTGAGATGCCAGCACAGCCCCAGCAGGCGCCACCGCATGCAGTAAACATGGACAGAGCGGATTTGAGAGAACACACACGGTATGATAGAAGCCATAAATATTTGGCTAGGTCTACAAACTTTTAGCTTCAAGCCTTTAGATAAATCATTGTTGTTGTTTTTTTCAAAGAATGTGTTATTGTTTGACTAAATAACTGTTATTTTTATATCTATCTATATACCAGCAATATTAAGTCTACAGTCATCCAACCCTGCTGGCTGCAGCTGCATTGTTCGAATCTGTTTTTTATGCCCTGCCAGCCATTAAGGCACCTGTGAGTGAATCCCCCATCATGAAATCCCTAACTGAATCCTCTTTTTTTTTCTCCCTCTCTACCAAACTCTGACATTCCTCTGTAAGACTCAGTAACCGACTCTGCTGCTGTCTCAACAAGTCCTCATCATCAATTACTACATCTTCAAACACTTGATCAGTTTTCCTTGTTATCTTTAGTTCTTTTCTTTTTTTTTTTTTTTGAAGGGGGGGAGGGTTACCACTCCAGCTCTTTTTTTATAATGGTGATGAAATTGAATTTATTTCACATTTGGGTGTGGCTGGTTATAGCTTGTGTATAGAATGTCAAAGTTCAGGCATCCCCAGTGCTGTATTAAAACAGATTGTACCTCTAAATCTAAGGTCGACCTTTTTTACTTGTATGCAGTGTTGCTTCCTATGTAACCTGTTGCTAGCCTATGGTCACATGACCATTGAACAGTGATTGACGGAAGCTTCAAGTTGCCGCCTCTCATTATGATGACAATGGATGCAGCACTCTGGCACCTCATTTGTCCACTCCAGCCCCCTGTATTATAGATATCTATTTGATATCAAACAATTTGGCCCCCAGTCCTTTACAGTACATGCCTCCCAGGGGCTGATCCCTCAAGGCGCTCTGTGGGCTCCCCTCTGCTCCCTACTGTTTACACTGGTAGAGAGAGCCATAATAGCCGGAGTGCCCATTGACAGGCTGGCAGGAGACCTGTCCCAACTGCCGAGCCCCAGCGGAGCCCCTCGCCTAAACACCGTAATGGCACAATGCTAGGCCAGCAGGGCTACTGGCACTGCTGCTGCCTCCAGCGCACTGCCGCTGCTTCCAGCGCACTGCCGCAGCCAGCAGTCAGCTTCCTCTCCTCTCCAGTCCCCGTCTCAGACTCCCCTAGCCATTACACAATAGCAGCCAACTCCCAGGCTGGCATGGGCTGCAACCAATGCCCTATGGAATCAATTCCATCTGCAGCAATTCCACCACCAGAATGGCTCAGGACAGTCAATCCTGCAAGACACAGAGGCAGGTATTCTGTGACCACCCTTAGTACAAGGCAGGGACAATCATCACATGGGGCCAGCATGAGTATGTCACAGGTTAATCCTTTCAGTGGTTAAATTAATATAAAACACTAATCTATTATCAATCTGTCATTGATAAAATCTCTCTGTTCATGCAACATAACTCTACACCCAGGGCACTCCTCAGTGTACAGTTATATCATGATGTGTGAAAAGACTTCAAAGGAAGTATCAGTAATGCATATCATTTGTATTTTTTTTTTTTCCGAGCAAATGCATTCCTAAAATGAGAAATCTTATCCTTAATGTAAATTACACTTTTAACCTATCAGCGTTCTCAGGCAAAAAAGTTGGAACTCTGGAAAATAAAATTTGGTGTTGTCAATGTCCTGTGTCTAATGAAGACTATTATAAGGTTCAGATTTTTTTAACCATCATTATGCCTGATAAATTTCAGCAAAAATATTTTAGGCTTATGAGCTGTGGAGAACATCCCATAGCTGTATGCAGTAAGGTGCCAGGTCTGTGCCATCTGTTCCTTCTTCACCCTTGTCCAAATTAACCCATTTCACCTAGGCCTCTTTTATGCTTGTATTAAATCCATGATCTATGCGCCTATTTCCCTGTTTACAACTTTCCCAGTAATTCGCTTTCTACCGAATCCTTCCCATTTCATTTCCAGTTTGCCAGGTATATCTTAAGGGGCCAATAAACCAATCAAAGATGGCCACCCCATCCTGGTCCCCTGGCACCTGACCTCATTTGACACCAACTTTTGCTTCATTGGCTTCTGTACGGGGTGCCATCACTTAATGAAGTTCTTTATATTTGCCCAAATTGTGGGCTGCAATTTGTATATGGGACCCGACACATTAATACAACAATAGGACATAAATTTTGGTTAGTCATATTAGGCTGCGACAGATATCCCATTTAAAGGTGGACCTTTATCTCTACAATGTGCTATTTCAATGCAAAATAATTTTCCCCAAGAACCCATACTTGGGGATGAAATGGGGCCCATTTTTATCTCATGCATACAAATCAAGCCCGGGTGCCGACTTCTGACCAGGAGATTCCCCCGGCCGTCTGGGGGAGCAATAAACACTGATGCCCTCCCCAAGTCCATTCCTGGAAATTATCCACACTACTATGTCATTATTCGAGTGGAATAAACGTCAACTGCTTCTGATTTCTTCATCAGCCTTCATCATTTAGCTTATAACAGGCGCCCCTAACATAACTAGCCCATATTGTTACGCCTGATCGGCACCGGAAAATTTGATTAGGGTCAAGAAGAGGGACTATTTTTTGTGGGCAATCTGTCGTGACCCTTTGCCCAGCAGGCTGTGTTCACATGTCCTAACCTTTCCTCCCTTCCTCAAGGGGTAAGTTCGTTCCAAACAGCTTTTATGGTTGTCACAGTAACTTTTTGTTTTCCTGAGGTCAGGGTAAAAACTCCCAACAATTTTCTTGCTGATTCTCCCTCCGTTCCCTTTTATTATTCCAGGAAACTATGCTTGATATGAAAAGGCCGGCTAGTGGAGGGGGAAACATTTTGGAATTTGCACTTCTTCAGTTTTATGTTTATTTCCCTCCCAGCATTGGGACACTGTTAAGCCACATCTTGATGGGACATTAGAAGACACTGTTATAGGAGGTGTCCATGTGCCCAAACTGAGCATGCTACAGCATCTGCCACTTCAGCTGCCTGATGCCTGATCACCAGTCTTCTTCCACATCAAAACCATTTGCCCCTATTGATAGTCCCCCCCGAATGGCCAATTCCTCTGATAACGCCAAACCATGATCAGGCCCCGACCTTGCATGACTTCGACTAATACCAGAATCAAGTTTGGTAGAAATTTATGTCAGCCAGGATCCAGAATTGCTATGTGCCCAAATCATGAATAAAGTCCACCCCATAATCATCCCCCGCTTGATGGCCTGCATCAAACAATCATTGTTCTCAGCCGGGGCCTCTGTACTAAAGTTACATGACGACTCCCAGCATGCAAAACATATATAGCTTTGTTTGCCACTGCCTCTATTGCTTCTTCTTTTTCCTTCTCACTTTACCTTGTTGGGGGTCTTTTCTCCATTAATTCACAGTGGCTGCTAAGAAAGAAAGGTATTAAAAGGTCAACTAGGCCTAATGAGGGGTGACTGCAGTCACCATGATGACACATAATACGTAGAGCATTTCCTCCCCTGATGCATCAGTACTCAATCAGAAGATTTTCAGAATGATGAGTCACAAGATACATTCAACATTTCCAATCAACTCTGAAATTAGGGACTGAGACTTTTCCGGGATTTTATATTACAATTTTATAATTGCCACAAATATTTGTATGAAATTTAATACTTTTTAAAATATAGTTTTGAAATTTATTTTTATTAACTTACAAAACAATTGACTAACTTAAAGGTAATTTATAAATACAGTGTACATGTATACCTATACTTATGTGGTAATCTCAATTTTTAAATTTGATAAGTCACCTTTTCTATAAGGTATGGCAGTACAAGTTTCACCTGGCTCCGGGCATTTTATATGTACTATCTGGTTTCAAAAGAACTTTTGGCACCTAAACACTATTTCTTTTTCACCTTTGATGTTAGGTATTATTTTATCAGATGCAGGCCTGCAGAGTTCAGCAGCCAAATAATAACATGCCTCTCCTTGCATGCATTTCCCCTTTGCTTCAGCCCTACCATATTTATTTAATGTTAATTTTAGCATGGTATTTTATGGGGTTAATAAAAGCAATACCTGGAGATCTACTACCACACAGGCTAAAATTACTGGGTACTTAATATATATGTGTGACCCATAAATAAAGTTGACACCACCACCCCTGCAAATGCCTGAAAAGAGTTTCGCTGTAGGGAAGAGAATTTCTCATATGCCTGTACATTAACCCACAGTCTTACAAAATGTATTAGGCGCTAAAAATATACTTTTGTGCAATTCATCCTGACAATAATTTCACTATTGTCTACAACTAGCTCATATACTGCCTGTATATTTTAAGGTATGCAACACTTAACTGCACTGAACGGTAAATGTGGTTGCAAGTTGGCAGCAGCTTCTCCCTAAAGATAAGGTTATATTTGGCATAAAGTCATCGGAAATTGTAGTTTCATGGACAAAATTTTTCATGGAGAAACTTTTATCGGGTTTTATATACACTTCATATATCCTGAGTAGGTACATGTATTGTGTTGCACTTTTGGTTTGTATTTACTAGGCAGAAGCCTGCAGTACAATACTTTATAATACAGCCTACATTGTAATACTTAATTGCAATACAGTGGTCCCTCTATTTTAAGACCACCCATGGGATCAAGCAAATGTGGTCTCATATTGCAAGTGGTCTTAAAATAAAGGTTATTTAATATGTGGATTGGCAGTTTGGGACCAAATCAAGTGGGCTCATAATCAAGGGAGGTCTTAAAATAAAGAGTTGTGAAATAGAGGGAACACTGTACAGCCAACTATACAGCTATATTACAATACTTTACATTTAAAACATAGCCTATATTATGTTTTATAATACAGCCTATACTATAACCCTTTGTAATTATAATACAGCCTATACTACAATATATTTATACTTTTTTATGTTAATGCATTTATTTACCAGTATGCATGCTACATTTATCCATTTACAAATACATGCACAAACAACTTTGTAAGTGACACCACAGTTTTCTCTAAATCCTGAATTCTCTACAAATTGTACTGGTTATCCTGGAAGAATATCTAACTGAATCCCAGCATTCATTGCGACTTTGTTTTACAACTTATCAGATTCATTCATCTATGTCTAAGCAAAAGAACAAAGGACATTCTATTTCACACCGGACATCGGTGGGCTTTTTGTTATTCTGGAATTGGAAGATCACATGCGACATTTCTTGACTGGGAATCACATTTCTTGACTGAGGAATCCACAGGTTTCTTATAATGTGCATACACTGGACCAGATTCTTTATGGGTATCTCAGAAGAAAAAGAAAAAGGCTTCCAAACAGGAAGCACTCCAATGAATAAACAAAACAAAAGACAAAGATGAAAAAAGAAAGAGGAAAGAAAGAATACCTACACCTTAGAAAGGAAGAAGAAAATTTCAGAAAAAAAATCCCATCATCCTAAAGTTGATCCATTTCTTTTATTTTATTTTTTTTTTGGGGGGGGGGGTGAGGGGGGTTAATCGCTCCCTCCACTCATCCAAATTGGGCATTCTTCAGAATCAAAGCAATGCGCTCTGGCATCACTCTTCTATAATATGACTATTAAGTTGTTGCTTGATTCCACAGCAACCTCTAAGCCTTTCCTGAGAGGTGGGATTGGGTGTCAACACTTGACTGACAACCATCCCCCCCCACCCCTCCCCCTCCATAGCTGAGGTGCTGCATACGCAAGCCAGAGTGCTACTGGCCCACTTGAAACATGACAAATCAAAAGCCATCTGCTTGGCTTTTCTCACTTTTTTTCTAGGGAAAATGCAGCATTTTTTTCTGCATAATAGGTACTAGTATATCGGAATCTATTTAATGCTCTTTGGGGCTGCATTGGATGTTTTAGCATCAAAATATCGGAAGAGTATCCCAAGCCTGAGACATAAGAAATGGTAGTAAGAGACATATAGAAGATGTCTTATCTGAAAGTATAATAGGACTGAAGAAGTTGCTATGGATTGCATGGCTCCATGGAGACCACCCACTGTCCCTGGATCTCCCCCACGCTGGCTCCCCAAATCTTCTGGATTGCAGTCTAGCCAGGCAGTCTCACACTCTCCCCAACCCCACATAGTCATATTTCTGCCACTTCATTCCCCGCCACCATGCTATCAAATATACACTTTTAATATCTTGTCAAGTCCCATTTAGACCAATTCTGGATCATTCAGAAACACTTTGTCTGCCTCCAGGAGGCCCAGACGGATAGAAGGAGGGATACGAAGGGAGATGCTGGCTATTCTGAATTGAACTGTATAAGTCTTTTTGCCTGGATTTCTGATGTCTCTGGCCCCCAAGAGGTTCTAAACTTTTGTAACTATACATAGAGAAAACCTTGTGATCCGAGAGGCTGGAAGAGGACCTCACAGGCTGCGTATGTGTGACCAGAGGTTTTTACCCTGGATTGATACATGGATTGCCCTTGCCAGGGCTTTTATTGTACAGTGTCAAAAAGTAGAAACAGATAACAGCCCATTTTGTCTGGGGAGTGGGAAGCAAGGGTCTCTGTTGAGATCTGTTATTCTTTTTCTGAAGCTTTTCGGCTTACCTGCTACATGACATTGTAAGCTGGTACAAGTACAGGTAGATACATCAGCAAGCTACCCTATACCACAGCTAGTGTTCCTGATTGGGCAACTCTTGCTTCACAGATTACTGGGCATCCTGTTCTCTTCTTTATATTTATTTTAAGTTCACAGCGTCAACTTTCTACTTTTAATGGCTCATTTAAAAGCTACATTAGAAAAGAGATTAGAGAAGGAGAAAAGCAAGCCGGTCGGATCACGGAAGCTTCATAATCACAGAGATGACAATCGAGGTAATTACTGAGGTCTATCCTGGCCTGCCTACGACATCACATCCTGTTTCATCACAGCATCTCATTCCTTCCCCATCCTGTCCAGCAGATGCCCCAACTCGTGATTAGCTTGCTCTGGTGGAAATACGAACATCAAGAAAATTAACAGCTCAGCACGTTTCACTGTCCGTTCAGCATCTGAAGTATTCAGTCAATTTCTGGTATCACGTATCACATAGCAGTCCTGGCCATACAATTGTGCACCGGTTCTGCATTACTGTTGCTTTCATTTTGTAATCTTTTCTTCTATATTCATTACAGGAAAAGCGGAGCCCATGGTCTTCAACACGGGGAACTGCGGAGCTCAATTAGCACATGTTAATTACTCAAAAGGCCAACAAATCTTGGGCAAAAAGTGCATTATTCTTCACCAAACCAAGCAAATTCAAAGAAATCATTAAATTAGGAGACCAGGCGCAATGTCACCTCCCAATTTAACCCCAGACACCCCACTACCAGGAGTCTGCAGGACTTTAAAAAGGCCGGTGCCCACTGAAGAATGTAATGGCCATTTGAGGGGGACACCGGGCTTTGTTGAGTTGGCCTAACAAAGCAGAAGCTTGAAATTCGGGAGCTCCTAAAGTTAATTTGATGGTAATTAATGGTTCATAATGGAAGACGATCCCTGCCCCTCTGTATCACAGGAAATGTGATTAAAGGCAGAGCAGGCCGAGGTGTTACCAGTGACCACATAATGCAACATCATGCAGTTACAGCAACTGCTGGACAGTCACACCCTATAAGTAAACACACAGGGAGTTAAACAGGGAAAGGCCTGATTCAGCACTAACTACTCATCTGTCTACTCCAGCAATAATAGTTTGGACATCCATAGATCAAATATTATGCCTGTAGTGATAGTCTATAACAAAACATTGTCTTTGTGCTATTTATCCCCCACCCCCACCCCCGCTTCTACTATATCTATCTATCATGTAATTTATTTCAATATTTATCCATAAATAATCAAGCAGTGTTTCAAAGAAACTAAGTTGAATATATTTCTCCGAATTCAAAAATCAGAAGTTGGGTCAAAGAGCTTGATCTGGTTGCATCCTATGTGTGTTGATCTGTCCCTGGGTGCCTTTATACCCAGTGGTGATACCACCCCAGCCCACCAGTGAACACGGCAGAACACTTCTCTCAGTCTCACAGTGGAAGTATTGTTTCCAGCCAACTGATCAACACAAGCAGCACGCCTGTCCAAACATTTTTGTTCCGCAAAAAACATTTTTCCGTATTTCTTCAACTTGATCCAGATCATGATAGTGTCTCTTCTCTTGTGTTCCAAGGCTTTGTACCAATACCCAAAAGAAGAAAGCTTCCTGAGAGTGTGTGTGTGTGTGTGTGTGTGGGGTGGGGTGGGGGGGGGGGGGAGGACTAGTAGTTGGGGGGAGGGGGGAATACATCACCAATAGAATCTCATCTGGATTGATCACAACGCCTTGTGCAGGCAAATCAAAGCAGGATTGAAGCTAAGCCAAATGGAAAGTTCCAACGCCATCTGAAATCACATCCACTCTGACTGGGATGGTGGCATCCATCCAGATTGATGAAGGCTTGTGGTATTTTGATCCATGCCGACTGGTTTGTTTGCCGGAACACCTCAAGCTCAGAGTCAGATTGGCTAGGTTATCTCTGGCCAATAATTAATCCTGCTGCAACCAGTAGCTACAGCACTGAAGACTGCCTTCTGGAATTCTGGAAATCCAGAACAGACTGACTGATCTCTGGCACCTGGTTAATGGCCATTAACCCCTCCTCCCCCCACCTCCAGCAGATGCTGGGGAGGAATATGGATATATGGATGGACCCTGGGCCTGATGAGAAGATTTATGATTTGAGGAGAATGGGAAGCCTGGATGAGAGGCGAGATAATGAAAAGTTTGGGATGGCCGCATCATTAAGCTGTGGCAGAATATGATTGTGTGAGACATTTCATAATGAAGTGGGATAGCCCCATATGCCAGACTTACCAAATCTCTAGGAAATCCCCTCCTAGATCCAGAGAATACCAAGTAAATACCAATACATGTACATGATGTATGTCAGTGTAAACACATAATGGATAAATTCTTTTGGAGATGTTGTCAACTTTTTCTCCATTATGTTTTCTCCCTTTGTAGGATAAAGGGGAGCCTTTCTCGGTAATACTAATCAAGCCAAATGACAGGGGGGGAGGGGAGAAATATTATGACTGCTCTGGTTTGTCAAGATGTTTTCTTTAGAAAATGCTGACACACTTGTGGATAACTTTTCCTAAGCTCTGGAAAATCAACTTCAAAGTTGATGAGATTTCTGTAGATGACTACAGTAGTCCCTCTATTTTGCAACCCTTTATTTTAAGACCACCCTTGATTATAAGACTGCTTGATTTGGTCCCAAAGGGCAATTTTCTGTGTTAATGACCTTTATTATAAGACCACCTGCCATATAAGACATTTTCTTGGTCCCATGGGGGGTCTTAAAATAGAGGGACCACTGTACATAATTCCTCTGATGACTGAGGCTAAATTGCTGTGCTTGGTAGATAGACAGCCCTCATCCTAAGCTGGGTGTCAGTTAACTGGTGAAATATTTCACCCTGTTGAAGGACATAACAAGGGCGGTCAGTAAGCAGTTGCTGTCACCTGGCCAGATTGTCAACTGTCACTGGACACTGTCAGACATCCACCTGCATTATCCAGTGTTAGAAACGCCTGGCCGGCCTACAGTTCACAGCTTCCTCAAGAGCATCCCAAGGTCTGGGCCCGAGAAAAGTTTTTCTGCGATATGCATGCAGCCATAAAGCAGCCCATTCACTTTCCAACAAAATCTCATTCTGGAACCTCACCTCCCCGACCAGTGATTTACAACCTCCTTCCAAGGACCAAATGAAGAAAAGCAGAGCCGAGTCATCCCTCGGACTCACACAATCGCAGAATGAGTTGACACATAGGAGGCCGGCCAGCCATCTGGGACCAGACCCACAGGACGGGAGAGAAAGTTAATCAAAGTCATTCGTTCCTGCTGGGAATCGACAATGATTTGACAACTTGTCTCCCCCTCACACTGCCCCAGGTGACACTTCAGCAGCCACCATAGGTTACATGACTTATCCTGGTCACTGTGAATAAATGCTTGTCTCAAGAGCTGCAGGAAAGAGCCCATCTTCTATAGTCTTTCTTTCTGCAGCTGAACTTTGCAGTATTATTCTTGCATATATTCCATAATATATACATTGTATGAAAATGATAAATCATGGAATATTGACAGTTCGTTAGACATCTGGTACGGAACTTCAGTGTTCACCAATGCTTGGTACAAAATTACACCATTCATCAACATTTACAGAATTAGTTGTCATCAACATGTGCACGTATAAAGTCCGTATTTATTTATTTATTTGTGTTTCTTTAGCAAGAATGCTGTATACTGGCATTTACACGGTCACCATTATTCTTTTTGCCACTACCACCTAACTGAACTCTGTGAGACCATGAAGACATCATGGCATGAAGGAAATAAAAGATTAATGTAGATTCCTGTGCCTACAAAAAAGTTCCCATTGGGAAATATTTCAATCCTCAACATTGGACAGAACAGATGCCATCATACTTGACAGGAGCTGTGTCCTGAAGTCAGCTGAAATGGCCAAAAATCCAGGCTGTGTTTGCTGTAGAATCATCTCCACTTATCCCATGAGATTGCTTCAGTCCGAATATGTTCCCTGTCAAGACCTCGGCCCCAATTTGATCAACGTCAAACGAAATATCGTCATCATCAATTCTAATACACTGCCCATTCATCAAAAGTAATCCAATTGGAGACCCAAATCATTCCCCGATTAGTCAGGCATTAACAATAAATTCATAATGCGCAAGAGGCCCTAATTTTATTGAACCCTATCGTTAGTGGGTTATAGGGCATGATATCGCCAACTAGAGCCGGGTCGGCAAGTCTCAAATCGGATTTTCACCCATAGAGATGGGCCCAGTGGATTGGACATTATTACAGTTATATGCGGTGATTGAGCTTAATTTTTGCCCCTCCAGCGAGCAAGATTCTAAAACTGAATACCAGATGTCTTGAATATCGTTAGTGAGCAGGACTGTGTAATGAATGGATTGGGTGCAAGAAGTTGTGATCTCGCAACTCAGATTGAAGATGCAAGATCTATTCTGCTCAGGCTTTGAACAACCACTGAATAATACCAAACTACGGTAGCTGATTGACACCAAACTAATGGCTGTACTGGCTTACACATGTCAATTACTTCAGTGCTATCAATAAACTTTGACAACAGTGACATTCGCATATAAACAGAATACTGGACTGTCAAATATTGAAATTTCAAAAAGAATGTTTCTTTAAATGAGCATGTAGAGCAAATAAACATGTCATAAAACTGATTTTGCACAATATACAATATTTGATAGAGATCAGAAGCATACAAGCCAAAGAACTAGCTCTCTTAAGGCTATGCACAAATAAGCAAATATTATCTGCATCCTTCAAGGTTACACACACAGTACACTAGGCGGTGGAGTTCCTCTTCTAAATGACCTAACAACTGTCAGGCATTGGACATTCTCTCAAGTTCATATAATATGCCAGTAAATGCTCACCTCACCCTCAATGACCAACATTTCCCCCCTCAAGAGATATCCCCTCACTGGCTCTGCAATGGCCTGGACCATACCACCACAACTGTATGTGCATGGATCAAAAATTACCGGGCTGAAAATGGGCAAATTATTTGAACCATGGGAATTTGGCTGGAGACGCTGCTATTTGTCATCATCCTCCCCAGGGGAGACACGATTGCGTCAAAATGTCCCCACCCCAACACCTGTAATGGTATTAATGCACATAAAAATGAATATTTAAAATAATTTTCCACTATCTTGGCTATAAGTGGTGTCTTTTGCAGGACAGATGTAATCTACGTTCCTTGAGCCAGAACTAAATGTTTTCTTGCAATGGGGGGCCATTTCAAACAGGGAATGTTAGGGCAGAAAGTACACTCTGGGGGAGAATCAAGCAGTGATGGAAATGCTGTAACATGTACTGCTACTGGCTTTTCTGGAGGAATAAACGACTTATAATCATTTTTATTTCTCTCACTCCTTGAAGGAATTTTGTGCGGCAAATAAATATAGTAGCAAGATCAAACAAAGCTGTTTGAAGAAATTTATTGAGTACTTCAATAAATATTACATTTATACAATCATCATACGTGAAAATAAAGATATCATAATTATAAGTACATGTATTGTGTTTATCATCTTGTTGATCTAGCTGGTAGACATGTAAGTGATTATTGCTTTTCCGGCTTAGTTATAATTTATAAGGGCAAAAACGTTTTGGGGTTTCCTTCTGTTGAGTAATTTTAACAGCCTACTGGTTTAATTGCCGAATGTAATTTAAACAGCTCCTGATAATTCAGCTGTTGCATAAACAATGACTTATCATCAGTGTAATGAAAGGATTCCCAGTTGGTAAATGTGTCTTCCTGTGCCTTTCCCACCTCAGCAAGCCTTGTTAGTAAAGGTTTCCAAGTGAAAATGGACAAACCTCCCAAACCCACACCAATACCCTCTCTTCAATTATCCCCTCATGCACCACCCATCTCGATTTATCATTGGCTTCCTAAATTTTCATGAAATTTTGACACCTGGCAACATCCCCAATCAAGGAAGATGGGAAGGGATGAAATGGGCTCATCCATATCAGCCTGGCCCTGGCGTAGCTGGACGCGACTACTCGGTCTGATGACACGGTAACAGGGAAGCCGCCCGGGTGATGATGGGTCCCTAGATACATGGTGCCTCTGCACATTAATCACCACAGCCACATGATAAACAATATTCTAGAACAATTTTGCCCATTGTAGGAAATTGGTTTCTCACTCGGCAATAAATTGGCACTTCCACCTATTATTTTGCAACAGGCATTATCCAGCATCTTTCCTTTGAAGTTGTTTTATAGTTCGTTTCTTGGTGCCTGGTGCTGAAATGTTTTATATTTCTATGGCCCCCTCCTTCACATCAAAAAGCGAAGATTGTTTTTTACTGAAGTTCCAGATGAAATTTTGGTGTGAACACATCGATCCTGCATCACATATGGACCTCCCAAAAATTGGTTTATTGTAATTAGCAATAAATGCTCGAACATATAGTATTATAGATATTGAAATCGTCTTGAAAATATGATCAATATATATATGGATATGATTATCTATCGGTACACCACCAGTTATACCATCAACTTTTAAAGAAAGTCCCCAGTTTTGTGTTGACATCAAACTTTTTTTTAAAATGATTACAATTCAGCACAGAAAATTGGCTTACGTGGAACATTCTGACTGGAAAAGAAACACACAGGACCTGTCAGCTGCAGTGTCGAAAAAAAACTTACAACATGTTTAAGGGCAAATTTGGTCAACCGAAATCAATGAAATGGGTAGTCAGACAAGTTCTTTCCATATGGAAAGTGAAGAATGATTTTTGGCAAGCTACAATTAGCTCTTTAATTTAGCTGGTGCTGGGCAGGGCTTCTGCTGAGGAACAGATGGAAGGTTCCATAACAGGCACACATTGTGTTTCACCCGCTGGGGAACATTACCATACTAAACTACTCTACAGGCCTCCGTCCACCGCTCTTCAAAGAAATAAATGTTAACACGTTTGACACAATGGAACATCATAACAGGTCAAGATCAAGGTCACTGAATGGGTAACCCTAGTCTAGTAAAGAGTCCCATTTGATGTTGAGTTCACAGTGGAGTACTGCTGCTGTGGAATTATGAGTTTTTTATGTTTATGTTTGCTGAAAAAAAAGGAAAGTTGAGAGCCGGATGTTGTAACAAAGGATACTAGAACTACAAAATGCTGTTTATTACACTGCAAATGTACAAAATCTTATATCCTCTAAAAAGATAACTAAGTAAGAGACACAGATTTTATAATCAAGTATCACTAGATTAAACAATTCCACACGCCAAATTTCACAATTTCAGTTTTAATACCAGAATCATAACAATCATTCTTTAAAATTTGTTTTATGTACAGGCATATGCTTTATATGTATTTTATATGTTGTATATCCATGTTTTAGGTATAACCTTGTGTGTGGCACTGTTTCTAATCTCAAATCAGACTTTTTAGTTTCATTTCTCCTATTCAATCTCCCCTCCCACCAAGTTTCTAGTTTTTTTTTCCTTTCCGGACACCTACCTACATGGTGGATCATAATCGTAGTTTTCCCTGATGCCTCTCCAAAACTATTATCTGCACTGAATTCCGAAGAAGCATCCCTGATACCCTCTGGCATAACCTACTTCAGTTTTATGGCCGTTTAAGATTAAACTCCACTGAGGGAAAAAAATAAAGAGAGCAAAAGAGGCATTTGCTTTGGCACTACCACAAAGATGGGGATAAAACTGCCTCTGCTTTGTTTAGAAATCTGCAATCTTCCCCGACAAACACTGAGATAAGGGTTGGTGGAAGCTTGGGCATCAGACCTGCATTTATTATGGAAAGAATGGATCATCATTGCAATTTCTATTGCCTGGGGGGGGGGGGGGGGGGAGACACCTTATTTAACTTATAAAAATTTTATGGACCC
>JAAUYG010169639.1_pt1 | contig 16100 bp, 4 predicted proteins | sample 7278091 | NCBI WGS metagenome assembly JAAUYG01 (sample SAMN14350201, study PRJNA611818) | marine sediment metagenome | isolation source: surface marine sediment (0.6m) | place: French Polynesia: Moorea | collected 2018-08 | reverse complement strand
TTTTCAAATTCAAATGGTTTCCATCCTGGGTCAGAGGGAAAGCTTCCACAAAAAATAAAGTTGATTGGTTCAATATTTTTGACATATTTTGCTAACGAACAGACAGACAGACAGACGCAAAGTAAGAAACCCCGCCATGCAAATCATGGGAGGGGTTTCATTACAGATCGCTGTGGTGCAGAAACGGACTTGAACAGAATTTCCTAATGTAATTATTGTTTTTCTCCATATCTGTAAATTAAACTACAGTATGTCTACACGGGGCGTGTCAGACATTCTATATATATCTAGGCATCAGAATTTGTCCAGTTATTATACCTGTCTGCTAAATGAAGGAGGGCAAACAAGGCGAGTCCGGATACTCGCTTTAGGCAATTTCAGCCATATATGGCCTTCATTTTGAACACAATATTTAATTAATCTGGATCAAACTTGACGAGCAATACCAGGAATTATGAACTCACCCCATTTGGCACCCCCGGTAGTCAACTCGTGACCGTTTAATTCACAGCCTAACTCGACTAACACCGCCTCCCACGAATCTAAATGAACATAACTGAACGTCTACCAGGTGCATTTAGCACCGTGCCGGACCATACGTTATCGGGGCATCCCATCCTCTGACTGGGATCCCATATAGGATTACCGACTTTGGCTTCTTTTTTTCTGTTTTTTCCGCTATATTTTCAGGTCTTTTGGTGGCCCATTCTGTAGTGAAGGAAACATTAGTTTTAGGTGGAATTTTGTAGAAATATGCATATGACCACACTTAAAGTTCTGTAATAAAATATTTCAGCTACAGTTTTGGCTGAGGTCATTTTTCATTTAATTATTTGATTAAATTACTCAAAATGCCAAAGGACGAGGGAGACATCGGATTGAGTTAAATGTAGTACTTGTAGGGTTTAGAGATGAATTTAAACGTTCATTACACTCAGTCATGGACATATTTATACCCTACGTCACATATATATGCAATCAACATCATGTATGTGAACTGTCTACTCTGAAAGTAAACTTTTTTCTACAATTTTGTTTCCATGGTCAGTTTTGTTATCCGGGATGCCCACTAGCGTTTCCACACCAACCGACCGTCTAGCTTTTCACATCGTTAGACCTATAAGTTTGGGGAATTACCCGCCCAACTGGCAGGCAGATTAACCTGTTGCGTGTTTACAGAGACAGGCAGCACGTATTATCGCCCGACCCACCAACACAACCGGAAATAGAGAATGCGAGCAGAACGCACGGGGCGCCCTTTAACGAGACTGCAGAGAAAGGATTTCCGGCGAAAAACGGGAGGTAAACAACGCTGTCTGGAGCAAGGTGGAAAACGATAAGTCGGCACGGCACGCTGTCTTTGATCAGCGGGATGCTACTCACTGAATGGAAGAATTACACCGCAGCACATCTGGAATAACAGCCGATTCAGCCGATTTGCTGATATAGCTAATGCTTATGAATACTAGTATGTATTTACAGTTTAGACACGAGTTTAGATTTTTCTTTTTAGATGGTATAAACTGGCAAAATAAGTCACAATTTAGGATGTTAGCCATTTTATAATCACAGCCTTATTCTTAATTTGTTACCAGCTAAATTAAAAATTAAAGTAGGTAAATTAATCTTTTTACAAACTTCAATTATTTTAAGAGGTTTACAAAATGATATGTATATAAATCGTCATCTCTAAATCAAATGCTATTCTGTAAATTAAATTAATCAAAAGGCCTTGAACTCGAGGGTTTAGGAGGAAGGTGAAAGGATGTGAAAATAAGTAATTTCAACTTTGTGATAAATGCTAGGTCAATAAATATAAAAGAAGCATTTATCCAGTAGTTTTACATATTGCAAGGTTACAATCATAGGTGTTACCGTTAAATCCATTTCATCAAATAATAACTATTTTAAGGACCATAGTCTGCTAGAGGCGAGTACTATTTTGCGATTGTAATCGATTGTAACATAACATTTTTGCGAAAAGAATCGGGTGTAGAAAAGGTAAGTTTTTTACTTTTTTAACTCCACTGTTTTAATTGCGCAACACTAAAATAAACACTTGTTTCTGTTCTGACGTTCAGTATATTTCTGGACAATGAAATATAAAAATTATTTGCTATGTCTTAGATCAGTTGAGTTCAGATTTCATTTAACGCATGTTTCAGTTTGTAATTTGTTGGACTAAGTGTTTCGTTTTATCTGTGAAATTTTACCAGTCACCTCAGAGTCGTATATCCCTTCCTTGAACTTTTGAAATTCGAGTGATCAAACCTTGATTGTTTAAATCTGGAACTGCACATATATTTAATTATCAAAAAAGGCCACCAGCCAAGTACATAGTGGTTACTGTCAGAATGAATGCTCACTGATTCTGCCAGATAAAGCTTACGGGTTTCTTCCAAACCATGATGGTTGCTTCGCTGATACTCTAGAACAAGGAGTGAAAGCCGGATTATGAGAAGCAAGGAAATTTGGAAAATTAATAAGCATATCTTAGAACATTGTGTGATTTGTTAGAAGATAGACTCATGCCACAGATACCCTTGTGCGTGAACATAAACTTCAGGCTTCCAATGAAACTCGCAACTCCAAATTATTGGATGATTTCTGAAAGTTCCCCAAGAAAAACTGCAGGCACTGGGCATTGCTCTACTCAATGCTTTTGATAGAAACATGCTGAAGATGAGTGTGAAAAGTGGGTACTATTTGAACAGGCAACCATTTTAGTGCAAGGATAAAACCAAGCAACAGGAAACTGATATGTGCCCTTGTTCCAGGGATTAAAAGCTCAATTGTCAGAATTGAAGTCCTTTATTAATTGTAAGATGATCAGTCAACTGAGGAGATCTCTGGTTCAAAGGCGTCTATCGGCACATCAGTGCTGAGAGGTCTTCCAACTGGCTACAGCTTTAGACCCACGCTTTAGACTGGGCTGGTGTACCAATGCCTTTGATAACAAAGAGTTCAGAACCAGTAAAGCCTTAGTGGTGAGAAAAGCATCTGCTGTGGGCCATTCGGTTACAGTGACCAGTGTGGGTGACACAAAACCGCCCGCAGCAAAAAGAAGCTGACTGAGTACTTAGTAGTCTTGACATGAAGTGCGTTGTGACCAACAGAGAGAGTGCTTCCACCATGCAACACACATTTCTTCATGTTAAATTTCCAGAATATATCCCCAGGCCTCTTGTGGTCGAAGAAAGCAACGCTCTGGAATGGTGGAATGCCGCATTTCCCATTTGACTGCTCTAGCAACACATTTTTTTTCTTCCACCATCCCCTTATTTTCCATTGGAAGGAAGCAGCTTCCGCCCAGAGGGATGTGCAGCGACGGACTCTACATTTGAAATGTAATTAATGTTTATCAGGTGCAATGCTATAGCAGTTCTGCATTGACAGTTTGCGAGTGAACTAAAAGACACATCGCAAGTATATCATGTAGATGTGTTGAAAAAAGCACAAGATGTGATTGTGAACAGTGTGATCAGAAATTACCACTGATAATATATGGTGTCAGTCCCCCCATGCTCAGTAGTCAATACACATAAGTATGTGTATGCATGTAAGAATTATACGAAGCATGTAATGCGAAATGAGAGAAATAACACTGCATTTTGTCATATTTTCGCAATGTAATTTTTGACCTTAGATAGCAATCGGCAATCGTAATCAATTGCAATACAAACAATTGTAATTTTGTAGTCATCGACGATTACTTTTATTCTAAAAGTAATCTTAATCGTAATTGTGGTCATGCAAATGGAAAGCAAACGTAATCGTGATTACTTTGCCAGCCCAATCGCCCAAGGTCTGGCCATGGTGCTCTTGCTTCTATGTGGCCATGAGAGAGCAAAAGAGTTTTTTTTTAGAAAGGGCGCTGCCAGGTGGCAATTAACACACAATCCTGTGTAAAAAAATATTTTGTAGAGCACATATAACACAACTTTTTTTCGCAGCCCTGGAAAATGTGCTTGGATACTTTAAGTCAGATGGTTACCCCTGGGTAGTGTAATTGTTGCGTGTTTGCGGCAGGTCCGAGGTTCTCCGGCCGCGTAAAACAGAAGACATTAAAATTTGAAGCCCTGTTGGTCTGCTTAGAGCTCAGCACATAAGGGATAGACACCGATTGGTCGGCTCAGAGTCCGGATAATGGTTTAAGTTGGGACATCAGAGCCACCCCGTGGTGTAATGTTTCTGTGGGCTGGCACTAGCAGTAGGCAGGACTAGCAAAAAAAAAAAACTGGTCAGGAACATACACACTAAAACTCCACATTGCTCAGATATGAAGCCACTGAGTTTCATAAACTCTGTTCTCGTAGCTATACTATACGATTGAGAAAACGAGTTCTCGTAGCTATACGATTGACAAAACGAGTCTAAGCTTTAACACTCACCAATAGTTGCACAGGACATGTTGTATTAACAAATGCAGAGTATAGGAAATATTTATGAACAGCGTAAGCCGTAATTGTAGCAGTAATTGTAGTCAATTACATTTACGATCTCTCATGATCACTTCAGCCCTATACGAAACTTCTTCTTTTTCTTTCGCTGGGTCTCTTAGCGAGTGCACCGGCTCCTTCTACACGGATATATATCCCCTTCTTTCTGTCCAGCGGCCTGACTTTGATTGTAAAGAAAGATCGCCTCCCCTTTCCCGTTCCATAATTCTACCATTGCTTCAATTATCTTTGCACTCCGAGCGAGTCCCCCACCCGAGTTAGCAATCCCGGTTTCTCTGACCCCAAGGGCTTGACATGAACTGACGCAGGGCTGCAAAGATGTCCATGGGGACAAAACTCCTCGGCTCGAGGTCATAAAACCCGGCCATGTTCCCTCCCCGCTCATTCCCGGGCCGGTGCACACAGCGAGTAATTTACTGGTCAGAAGAATTACAGAAAACAACTTAGAGGGTTGGTGCAAAGATAGCCTCAGACTTCTGATCACTTGGTGACACTTGGTCAAGCGGAATGCTTTTAGGCGTCTTCTCCATAGGAAATAGCACGTTTCAGCCTCAGCAAACACATCTTAGCTCATAGAGATGAGTATACAATTAATATTATAATCGGTATATTTTTTATTATTGACGAAGATATGGACGATTCTGATATTTCCGACAGAAAATTACTGACCTGGTATCATCTGCTGTCTTAACCGCTTTTTCAAATACACTTCATATTTTAAAAGTATTTCATTCCCGAACAGACATTTGCTTCAGCCCAGCGCTTTATCGAGGATAGTCTTTTTGACCTATCCGGAACAATATTCTGTATAGAACGGGCCTCCGGAAACTTGTTTAAAGGCATGAAAATCATTTAGGCGGGACATTTATGGAAATGGCCACAAAGTCGCAAGTTGGTTACCCGATACAATCCTTTTCAAATCACCAACGTTTTATCATATTACTTAGCGATCGTAGAAGAAATGATTTTGTCCCGTCCAAAGAATTCTACGGGAAGCATTGGCTCCAAATCACGCTTGGCACCCTGGGATTGATCGGGACAGGGGGAACTGCATGACGGGAAGGCGCTTCCGGAAAGCATGGATTGCCACTCGAGCCAATAAAATCCCAATTGCCTCCCGGAGTATTTCCAGTTTGTAATGCAATCCTTCCTCGAGATTACCTCGTCTGCCGAAATCCGCGAAGAAAGGCGCTCTGCCTGTTATGATGTAATTGGTAAGAGATTGCAGCATTTGTGATGTATACAGGAGACTCTGCTGTGCTGTTCGTGTGTCTGTTAGTTCGGCTGTCAATGCTCCGTTGGATTAATCATCAGCCATCTTGTCGGCTGTTTACATTACCATTCGACGAGAGAATCATCAATGTGACTGAGTTTCTAATTAAAGTCTGACAATCATGCACACGTCGGAATCTGCTATTATTATAATAAAGCTTATGTAAATCTTGAGGGACTTTTTACAAAACAACATCAAAATAGAATGACGGATCGATGAGTACCAACTATTCTTTCGAGTCCGCATTATGCTGCTATATGCACGTGGTTATGGCACGATGATCTACCATAATGCACGAGCAAACCTGCCAGGACAGTCTTCTGCGCATTCGGAATTCAGCACCACAGCTGGCCCATTTCCGAGCGGCACAATCAACGAACGGAGCCCTTTATCTGGAGAAGTGGGGTAGTTTACGGCAGCACTAATGCGAGCGAATCCTTATGTCATCTTCCATCACGTTCAGGCCTAAATCATAACAGCCGACGCTCTCCGTTTTGTAAACAGACGAACGTTAAGACACGTAACGGATGCTGACAAATCGCCGCAACGTGCTCCATGTCGGGGCCCTTGCCGCCGATTGTGATCTTTGACCCAGACAGCCAACCACTCCCAAAGCTACATGTAATGGATGAATCTGAAGAGCGTGCAAAACCAGCACCAAGAGTTCGGCGGCATCTGTAACGCCCTGATCAAAGAAAAAGAGGTCTTTGGTGAAGCTAGCTCAGTAAAAAAGTATATTAGGCATCATATATTGCTGTTCATGCTACATTATCGACGAAACGGACCACCTAGGGAGAACAGAGATATTGCCGCATGTGTATGTGCCATTATTTGTAAAAATATAGCTACATCTGGTTCATAGGTAATTTTGTATGCTCGAGTGATGTCCGGGAGTGATGTAGCCTAACAGCACGTTACATGCGCCGTGTCTAAGCCTGTTGCAAAGAAAAGCGCATGACGGCCACAGTAGATAGGGGGCTGTAATGTTTTAGTAAAACCATTCCATTGTATTTGTCCTAAACATTCCAAAATGCCCCCAAATTTTGATATATGTCACATGCAGTACATGTATAACGTGTTATAATATTTAAAGCACGTTTTGCAAAATTCAAAACTCATGCATATATTTCTGTTACAATCTTCCTCAGTCAGTGAACCGGAGGAGGGGTACAACATCTAATATCTACATGTACTGAGCAGAGATCGTGAGATATTTTCCTCTCCTTACAGAGCCCATCGACAAGGTGATGCAGGGACCTATGCGTTAGTTGTTCTTGTCAGATTGAGGGAAAAATACCCAGTAGTCTCCAATTTGAGAGAGCCGCATTTGTACAGTGCCGCAGAAGCAGATTTTTGATGCGCTGTTCAATATTGGTAACTTGAACAGAGTCCACCGTCCAGAGAAGTCCGGATCACCATCCTCAGAGGGACAGGATGCAGTCAGGAAGTTACAAAGAGAGCGAGGGGCGATGGGGTCTTTTGTATCTTTACGAGAGACAGACGACAAGATGATAGTGGACGTAGGGAACAGTCGTGTCGTTGGGAGGTTCCATTGGTAAGCAGGTACAGAATGAGCTGATGATGCAAAAGACCGAGGCGGTATAAAACGCTCAGTGATTTTACAGCATTCTATTGTGCCATATTAAAGTGGATGCGGGGTTTTGTAAACGTAATGTTGCTATTGCCAAAAATAAAATCTGACCTTATTTTATCTTATCTAGCTATAAAGTGACTGCGTTTCACATCGCTTTGACAATATATCGGTTTGGCATCGACGAGCTCAATGAATGTAGGTGTTGGTGTGTATGTACTTGACCTTGTACTGGTGCTTCATGTATGTAGGTGTTGTTGTGTACATGTATGTACTGGACGCGTCTTGTGCTAGTCTGACTTGCGGTCAGACCTTACAGTGCTAGCCTACAAAAACAAGACTCCACGGGTTTGCTGTGATGTTCAAACCCATACCATTATCCTGACTCTTGAGCCGGCCAGTTGCCAGAGTGCTAAGCGGAGCAGAAAAACCTCAAATGTTAAAAATCTTTCGTTTGACGCTGACGGGGATCGAACAACCAACCTCCGGCATGCCAGGCGAGCGCTCAACCTATACACAAACCCGTTCACGCTAGAGACCCATAGAAACCCGATGGGTTTGTAGGACCAGCACATCGCCATCCAGATGGAGTGCCTCACCAACAGTGAGAATGGGACATCTGAGGCTATGGTGCCCACAGACGATACATCCAAAACCAATGACAACCTAACACGAGGATCCCAGCCCTCCCACCAGCTTTCCCGGTTGTATTTTAAGCCCAAGCAAAACTCCAAACTGTGATCATTACGTGTATCGTATATCAACGACTATTTTTCGTATTGGGACTTTTTTATGTTGATCAACAAGGGGTTGAGTTGTAGGTTGAATGGTATTCAGTCCTTCCTTCAAAAAGCTAAACGCTACACGCGCTGGAGTTGCAGTTGCGGTAACGAAACCTTAGGTGCCCGCAGGCGTCGGCCAATCGAGTGTCAGCAGGAGGAACAATGGCGACAAAAGGCCAAGCAACAGAAACCCAGTCAGTACTGTACTGAGCCGGCTGCTCCAGCACCACGAGTTAGCAATGGTTAGATGCCAAGGATCAGAAGTTGGCCATTGTTGCGTATCTTTGTGTATTGCCTCCAGGTCAGGACAAACGAGATGTAGCTCAGGTAAAGTAGCACCAACCCAACAAACCACCCCGGGGTTGATCTGAACATCAAAATGTGCGGATCCGGATCACCACCATCAACTTTATATACAGACGGACAGGTTTCGAAGCGCCATTAGGTCTTAATGTGTGACAACATCTGTGATGACAACACTGCAGAGTCAGCGGAGAACTGCATCCCAACGCTACTTTGTGATGTCGTATCGAGGAAAATGAGCTCACGCTGATATACATGTGGTGTCTGCTGCTTCAATTTCATATGCAATCTGTGTCCTAATTTTATGAAGCGCCATAATGTCTTGAGACATTGATTGCAGGGAACAGCTTGCAGGCTACAGTCTGAAATTCTCTCACATTTCAGCTCAAGTGTATCCATCAAAGCAGTTTCTATGTCAATCAAAACCATACATTCTGAACAAATTGGGCGGAAGGTATTCAAGCCATATCATTGTGGATAGTTGATACGCTAAATAACGATTAATCATTGATTTATCATAAGAAATGGTTTTTGTGTAAACTCTACATTGGTCTGTTTGACTATGAATGAGCAATGATCCTCATGAATTTTCGTCTAACCCTTGCCTTTAACTACATGTAGTACAATTAAGAGGGAAAGCTCACATTTAATATCGTAGGGTATACATTACTTTACGTTGAAATTTCGGGGAACAATATAATTCATGATTAATGAAATGACGTAAGCTTAATCATAGAACCGCAATCGACACAGATTCCTACAGACCTACAGATTTTTTTCTCTAAATGTAACTCATAACCCCATTAGCAAATATGAAGGTAAACTTTCATAATTGTATTTCCTATTGCTTAAATCAGGCTACTATTTTTTTTTTTTTTGGGGGGGGGGGCATGGAGAGCGATAATTCTTATCCTTTAAGCAGCTTGATGATGACTATACATTTGTAAACTTGAAAATAGTCTAGTCATGTTTTAGTTCTGTTAAATCTTTGTTTCCCCATTGAAACCCAGGGTGAAACAGGGACATTTTCTTTTGTTAAATATGCTCCTCCACATCAAAAACGTGCATCATGATGTCCTGCTTTTTGCGGCTTTTACAGCTTATTGAAACCCTCAAAAGAATACATTTAGACACAAAAGTGGAAAATTCTATTTATGACTATGAATGTCTATAACACGGCTGAACCATATGTATAATGCAACGTACATGTATCTCGCACATTTGCGTAATACAATGTATGTGCACGTACTATATTATTTGCGTGTGTGTGTATATCAAGTTTAACTGGGTTGTGTGTTTTTAATGGCGAGAATAACTCAAATATCACTCTTTCAAGCACAGGTTTGCGAATATCAGTACCTTCTGTAACCTGCTCTGTAGAACACATTATTTTATGACCTCTTAAACCGAATGAAACTTTTATTAGTGTACGACGTATTTCGCCTTGAAATTGCTTCATGTATTACAAGTAGCAGTATTTATCGATGCCTTTGTAAAACCATCAGCCATGCTCCAAACACCAGTAATGGAGGTTTGTGTCAACCCAATATACTCACATTACCAATACAGAATGCTTGATTATCTGGTCCCAAGTGTCTATACTGAATACATCGCACACGGTTTTTGTGGATCACGAATGGGGATAAATATATTTCCTCACGACACAAGGAATCTGTTTTCAAAGCAATTTCCAACAGTAGCATCTCTACCGCATCCGGTCTTTAGTCTGAACGACGCCCCTGGGGATAAATCCCATCTTCATGGCCGCGAATGAGATTAAATGTAAATACTAGCGAGCCATGAAACAGTTACTTAGTGATATTTAGGTACTTCGCTATTTATGATGTTACGCTTCCTGTAAATTAGAAGAATTCTGGAGGACACTGCTATATGGTATCAGATACTATCTGCTCTATGGAATGCTCTATCATTAGATAAAGCATTCACGAATACATTAACTCCTGCATGACATGATTTTTGTGAATGTGTACGATTTAAAAAGTGATTGCTGTTTGTCCAGACGTTCTAAATTCTTATTGCTTTCTTGAAGTCATGTTCTCAGTAAATGAAATGGATAAACAGTAAGGCTCAAACATACATTATTTTGTACACGCCTTAGCTTCATAGCACTAACACATGGATCGTGATGTAAAACTACCGCCCACCAATCAGAAATGTATCCATTTGAATGTTATTATGTGTTGAGTTACTGTTGACACAAGCAGGTAGCGCTTGTGAAAAATATTATTTTTTTCTCTTTTGTGCTGTGTTTTCTCGCTGTAACGTTATCCTAAACAGACACTGCTTGGGCCATGAAAATTGGAAGCTTTAAGGGAGGCCGCAAGTCCATAGCAAATAATTACAGTTACAGATGGCTCCTGAAGCCATTGCCTGCGGCTGTCCATTTGCCCCGTAATCTCCTTACTGATCGTCCCTGGACTGCCAATCTGCCGGTCTGAATCCAACCACAGATTCCATCTTAATCGATTCCTTTACCGGCCTAGTGACAACGGGGCAGAGCCACCGAACAAACCGGCACCTTATCGGTAATGAAACTTGTCCTTAGAAAATGAAAAAGGCCACACCAAATGGAAAAGATCCCTCACGATCAAGCCCTAGGATTGTGTAATTGCTCTCTGCAGTGTGAAGGGCATGGTTTGGGTTTCTAGCGCACACTCTGTAAATATGACAAGCACATCTCGTTGGGGCGGAGAAGTTGCGCTGACGTAATGCGCGCTAGCCATGGAAGACTTGAATAAACCCAAACGAGACTTTTGCCTATCAGTTTTATCCAAGCTCTGTGGTATAGTTATAGCCTGTGATGTGGGTTTCGTTGCCTTCCATAGCTCTTGGAACTTGCCAGGCTGAGCATAACTTCAGAAAATGACAGAAATCGATTTCGCAAATATGGCATTCAGATACAAATTGTGATAAAGACTCTTAGCAGGTGAGATGAATGCTTCAGCAACAGAAGTAGAAACGCTGCCAAAACGATGCATTCTCGTTCTACGGAGTGGCTTTCTTGACCTCGAATCATGCAGCTAAAACAGGCTAACGTCAAATGGAATAGCCGTGTCGTTTCATGGCAAGATTAAGAAACAGGACCTTTCTCATTTGTCTTTTATGTTGACCTGATCCCGCGGGGAGCCGCGGCCAGCTTTAAGTTGGAGGCCAGCTGTCCATCTATCTGAAGACTGCAGCAGCGCAGAGTTTAGACCAAACATTGTTTCTTCTGTTCCATTCGTTGCCACCGACACAGGGATTGGTCTGCAGTACCGGTACCGAAGTTCAGGGAACTTACCACGGAGTAAATTGCCCTGTTACAGTAGTAAATTGATGGTGGATCCTATTACTGCTCTGATTTATAAGCTATTTTGGAACCAAGAACCAATTCGGCAGAGGATGGTGGAACTCGGTATCCGACCTATGACTTTTCCTGCCCGTCATTCTTGATGTTGTAGTGAGGCACACGGGAAACTCATAAGCTTTTATTGGTCTGGCAGCATATTTGATGAATATATTTGGCTGCGGCAGATGGTCAAGGAAAGGAAAATGGATACTTTTGGGGAGTAAAAGGCCAATTTGTTACCTTGGGTAGCGACGAAGCGAGATGGAGAGGCAAAAAAGAGAATAATTACGGAAGAGAGAGAGAGAGAGAGAGAGAGAGAGAGAGAGAGAGAGAGAGAGAGAGAGAGAGAGAGAGAGAGAGAGATTTTTATTTAGTTATTCCGTTTTCGCGGAGCTATTATAAAAAGAACTGAATAAAAGTAAAGACAGAAACGATAGAAAGAATGTATTTTTAGCTCTGCTTGATAGGTAATTCCTTTATGTAAGACATCACCTTAAATCTCACCACTATAGGGTATCGGTATTACACGCCTCTAGCAGACACGAGTCTCGGCTTTTACTACATGTAACAAGTTACATTGTACATTGAAGGAAACGGAGGAGAGCAGATTCCTGAATTCCATGTAATAAGTTCAAAACGACCGATCTCGCAAAGCGTCCTCAGTGGTTAGTAGAGCTGTTGACTTGGTATGCTATATCATGTATATGGCATTAGATATTTTTAACCGAGAAGGTCCGGGTTGAAATCGCACCGGAGCCTCCTTCTTCGCCGATAAAACATATTGTAAGCTTACATATAAAACATATTGTAAGCTTACATATAAAACATATTGTAAGCTTACATATAAAACATATTGCAAGCTTCGTCTTACTGTGTCAGCAAAGCTACTGTAGTCAGCTAGGGGCATGGACTCGCTGCATGGAATAATATAAGGCCATATTTTTTTTTTATAGAAAGCTTACTATCTACCACATGACTACCCAGATTTGCTTCACATATTCAAAATTTTTGAGATTTGAATTTTAACGATTATATTTTGTTTTCGTCGACATATGTCGAGCAGAACTTCAAATACAACCCTTCCACGGAGTTCACGTATTTTGTCAAATTTCAAACACTCATAGTTCATACATATATTAGTAAACATAGTAAGAATGGGGAATATATGCTGCGACGTTTCCAGGCAACTGACCAAGTTTAAAAAAATACGATATTGTTAAAAACATTTAACATGGGAGTCAATGAGAAATCATAAACATTCAATCTGTCATAATCCACTGCTTATAGAGCAAAACGGACAAAACCTTGGACCTCGTGGGTTATGTAGGAGAATGTGAGAGGGTCTTTGGATCTCAGGCCACGTTACTGGGGTTACACTGGGCACTACACGGGGCTGATCAAAGAGATAGAGACACTCTGGCCTTCTGGGATTAGTATGAACCGCGTAAAGCTACTTCTTAAGTCACCCACCTTAAGATAATTTGAAGTCATTCGGCCCACTTTTGTAAAAGCCGATATATAACGCGGAAGCCTCGGGGAGTAGAGCGCAAAATGACCACATTTTGGGGCCTTGGGTTAACTAATATGCATGAGAGGTCTGTGAAGTTGTTTGTTTTTTCCTGTTTCTTTTTTTCTTTCAATACCGAGTACTTTTTCCAGTGCAAACTCCTTCTTCCTGTTTTCTTATTTAAATTTCATACTGTTTCAGCACTTAAAGCATGGATCTATGTGGCACAGGTCAAAACCAAGATTTGTAACCCATAATCTTGACCATGACCCATTAAGATCATGGGCAAAATTGCGCCAAAACAAAGTTGGTCTTGTTCAGTAGATGCCACAGGCCAAAACCAAGATTTTTGACACATGACCTTGATGCGGTCAAAACAAATTTGGTCCTTGAGACCACATCTTGATTAATTTGAGCATGGATCTAGGTCACATAGAGCTGTTCGACCAACTTGTGCCCATGACCAACTTATTTATTTAATTTCAAAATGAAGGTTAAGGTTGCTCACCTACAACCTGTCATTGATCATTTGCCTTACTAGTCTTGGTTTTCAATGTGCCCAGTTGCAAGACAGAGCGGGGAAGGCCCCTGGGCATCGCTTTTTCTTCAACTCTTCGCTGTCAGGGTACTGGGAGGCTGTAAAATCGTTATGAACGACTTTACTTTCACTATAATTTATGTACAGATATGGTGCTTTATGTACGAGGAAAACACCGTGAGCAAACTGGAGTTGTTACTCAGTATATATCTGCACTTACGCGCAGCAATTTCAGTATTGGTGCATGACTACAAGCACGATTGTTGGGTGATAGGGGCTAAACTTTGCTTAAATTGATATGTAAACAGCACAGGCTACGGCTTATGTGTAGCATGTGCTCGTTATTATGGAAAAGAAACGGATTCCGAAGTTGAATATCGCAAACACTGCATCATCATGCTTACATGTAGGTTACAGTAGACCCCACCCCCCAACAGAAGTCGGATTGTGTTCATGTGATCTGGTAACATATTTGACTTAGCCGGAGAAATTTCCTTTAGTAACTAATCTCGGCCAATCAGCAGTAATTCCACCGGTGTTGTCCACGGGTAAAGACCTACTGTTATACGTGAATGTGTGAACAACCCCGTTGAACTGGCCTACAGCTAAAACCTACAATGAGCACGAGAAAGAATTATAAGGCAGAAGAAAGGCATGTTTAAAATCACTGGTTAGTAAAGTCATGCAGCAGCTACTGCGAACAGAGTTTCTTGCTTTACTTCTGTTTGTCTACCTACACGAGGTATGTGTTTACAGAGATAAAACGCCCCAGGTGGTATGGAAATAGTGTATAGTGTATAGTCGACTCTATAACGCTCAAGTAAAGTAAAGTTTAGGGCAGCATATTTACACCTCAAAAGGTTCATTTTGTGCAATCCTCTATACACATAATATGCCGTTCGTCTTACATACATACTGTCAAACATGTCTAAGGGTTGGACCATTTGATATCGAAGGTGGGGGGGGGGTATGGATTTGCTTTGGAGCAAGATTGTTTTTTTTTATATCTAACAATAGCAAGACTATTTTATTCAAAGCCATAGCAAGCACGTTTAATTTTTAGAAATGTTTATTCAGGTCAGCGTTATTTTTGTTACCTTATGTACTGAGTTAAACGTTGCATATCACACTTTTGAGTTCCAGGTTAATATCAGAACCTTTAATGTGCAATCCTCTATACACACAATATGCCGTTCATCTTACATACATACTGTCAAACATTGTCTAAGGGTTGGACCATTTGATATCGAAAGTGGGGGGGTATGGATTTGCTTTGGAGCAAGATTGTTTTTTTATATCTAACAATAGCAAGACTATTTTATTCAAAGCCATAGCAAGCACATTTAATTTTTAGAAATGTTTATTCAGGTCAGCGTTATTTTTGTTACCTTATGTACTGAGTTAAACGTTGCATATCACACTTTTGAGTTCCAGGTTAAATGTGACTGCAAAGACACTCGTACAAACCAGTAGTTGCTAAAGGTGTTCACTTTTAATGTGTTTTTTAATGCAAGTAATTTTGCATAACGGACTGCTTGGGTTATCTTTTTGTGTAATTTTTAATCAGTTCTTGACCATTTTACATCTAATCAGTGATTACATAATTCCTGGCACTGAGATGGAATGAAAGCTCATCTTTGTGGACTCTGGAGGCACACTATTGGTTACCAACTTCTTAGTCCTTAGATTAGCAGTATGGCATCTTAACTTATACTGCAGTATTGCTTAGATGATAGTAAATAATTCGGTGTTACTTTTAGCCCGTGTACAGCATGTGCAAAGCATGCAGTCCCGTTGGAATGTAATCTCCATTGGTAAGGGATGTGGGAGTAGGGGGTCCTCCCCCAGGAAAATTTGAGTTTGAGGGTGCTCTACTGTGCATTATATCCTGCATTTTTAATGTGTGCTGGTAATCGGTAAAGATGCTCGTCTGGGCCATGCAATATTTTTTTTTCTTCGGACAGGAGCCAGAATATTTTTGTCTTAATTTTTTTTAAAAGCAGAGCAAGGTTATTGTTCAGTCAAACACGGGGCAAGAGAAAACAAAGCATAACAAAGCATTTTTAAAGCAAAGCATACCACGTATAACACTCGATGTAAACTGCAATTGCAGCCTCCTACTTTTAATACAATCGCTTAAATGGTCGCAATTGTTCACGCTATGAAAGTGCCAAGACATGGAATTCGCTTAGTAGTGTAATTAAACAATGTAGTGATAGGGAGAGTTTTTTATAGGCCATACAGGAATGAAATGGACCACATTGTAACTGCCAATCGTGCATTTTATGTAAAGTTAA
>JAAUYG010008694.1_pt1 | contig 16101 bp, 9 predicted proteins | sample 7278091 | NCBI WGS metagenome assembly JAAUYG01 (sample SAMN14350201, study PRJNA611818) | marine sediment metagenome | isolation source: surface marine sediment (0.6m) | place: French Polynesia: Moorea | collected 2018-08 | reverse complement strand
TGCTCCACTTACGGAACACACCAACGAAACACCATGCCAGTAGTCCAGCACAGCGGCTGTTCTCTAGACGTACCCGTACCAGCTTACCAGTATCACCAGAACACCTTCAACCCGAAGTTATACAACCCACAACAGTTCAGCTGGAAATGCAACACCCCCGGGGCAGCACCAGCACGAGTTATCAAAACGACATTATGACAGACAAGCCGGCCAGGAGTTACCTGAGGTGAAAATAGATGACTACGTCTACTTCAAACCACCTCCAATAATGTGAGGCCAACCATGGAAATATGGTCAGGTAACAGACTGTAAACCAGCACCAAGGTCATTCACTATAGTGACTCCACATGGGACAGCCCGTCGCAACAGAACCCACATGCGATTGGCAGCACCTCCACAAGTTAGACAGCCAGAACATACTGCACCTCCGCTGCAACAAAGTGTAACAGGAGAAAACCCGGAACATCTTCCTCAGACAGTGCCCACTTTGCAGCCAACCCCCAGACCTGCATTGCCGGAGGAACCCGTGCCCCTCAGTCCTGCCAAATCTGAGGCGGCAGCTCCAGACTCCCCAGAAACGATGCCAAGTTGTCCCGCTACAGCAGCAATAAGCCACAAACAGGATGCCATAACTACGCGGTCAGGAAGGGCGGTCCGGCAACCTGCAAAATACAAGGACTTTCTATGCTGACACTGTTTCTTAGTCAAGTATGCTATGTGTTTTATAACACGTATTTTTGACGGCCGTTCAGAACCGCCTAGGCTCACTTTCATGTGAACACTTATATTGACTGTATATACATTTAGGTTAAAAAATAGTTTGGGGATTGTATCTTGCATGTCATAGCATGTCTTATTTCTTAAAACAGGGGGGATGTAGTATGTACCGATGTAGTGGACTGCGACCTCAAGAATTTACCATCATCAAGAAACGTGTTGTGTCTCATTTCGACCCCAATCAGGCTTCCACAGCCAACACATAGTCCTACAGTATTATGGCTTTCACGCTCACAAGACTATTCCAAAGTTTATCACACGGGCAGAAGGATGTCAATATTCCGAACTGGGCGTACACTTTCTTAATCCGTGCAGACACCCCGGCTATTTACGGGATGGTCGCTCATGTGGACTGTTTCCATTCTTTCTGACTGTCGGTGTTGGTGACTGTTTTCTTCCCGGCCTTCTGAAATGCCCACCGAGGACAACCGCATTTGTGGAGCACTATCTGGATGTTTTCCTTCTCCTTTCGGATGTTATCCGTGTTCCTGATGGCCGTGTCCGCTCGATGGTACAGCGTACGAATGACATCGAGTTTATGTATCAAGGGGTGGTGAGAGCTGAGCTGCAGATAGTGGTCCATATGTATGGGTTTCCAGGTTTGAGATTTGTTGCCCTGATAACTCTCCAAAGATTTTACCTCGAACTTCTGCATATAGAGGTTCATAGGGATCATTTTGAGCTATGATATTCCATATGAATATCATAGCTCAAAAGTCCCCCTTCTGACACCATGTTTTTTGGGGGTATTTGTGACCAAATATTTTAGCAGCAGCACGTTTTATTAAGCCAGTTGTCAAAGAGGCCAATCGTATAGGCACGTTTAGTAAACCCAAAACAAGCTGGAAAAGACCAGAGATTGGCCCAAGGTTGCATAGCGATGAACTGTCCACAGAGTGGCAAGAAACCTGAGAGTGTCACCAGATTGCTAGTTGGAGTTGGAATACAGGCAGCTGTTGCATGTATACAAGGACGGGTCGGGGGGAACACTCAGATAAATGTACATGAACTCCCAGCCCTGAGAAAAAATGCGGGAAAGGGATCCTCTTTCAGAGTCAAGAGGCCTTCTGCCTTGAAAATAAAAAATATAAAGGGTTCTTTTTTCAGTCTGGGCAAAAGAATTTGGCTGCGTGGCAGAATCATATAAACATAGGCTTATGTCACAGATAAAATGGACTTTTATGTTCCACTACAGAACATGTAGTTTGGGTAAAACATCTTTTTAAAGAAATAAAAAATATTCTGCCTTAGTATAAATTTTATTCAATATTATTTTGCTAGGAAATTATCGTTGTCTGAGCCGTATTTCAAGGAGAAAAGGCTATGTTTCTCAGGTACATGTAGGCTGATTCCTTGTTAACGGTACCAAAACCATTGTCATTTTTAGCCTGCCCCCACCCCCGTACCCTCCTTTTTATACCAGAGATGTACAATCCAACAAACGCTATAGAGCCTGCAGGTCCGGCCTGACAGGCGAATTCCAGAACGTTTAGCCTGGTACCAGCTGAAGATCTTGTTTTCTCGAGCTCATTCATCCCAAAGGCCATTCCATTATGGATTGGGCTTTCAGAGTCCGTGGTTATGGGTCTCTAGCTCCATTATTGATGCCTAACAGTGCCACCAGTAGGGGCTATAGCCAGCTTTGAGTTATAATCTCCAGAGGTCATCTCCCTGTAAATAACACTGTAGATACACCCCATCTTTCTGTTTGGGATCTTACGGCCATCCACGCCCTGCCATAACTCTACTTCTTATGTAACAAAAGATTAATTTATCAGGGTTGGAATAGCTTGTATTTGAATAAAAAGCTGGCCTGGCTTTTCCTTCAGCAAAATGAATGGGTCACGAATAAGGAATGGAACGACTGTGAATGGACTACAGATGGGGCACTAAGGGACTATGAATGCCCCACAAATGGGGCATGAATGTACCTGGAATGGAGCAGTGCCCCAGGTGCAAATGGAATAAAGTGTTTTATAGTTGTGCAGGCAAAGATGTGACAGACCAGATGCTCCATAGAAATGTACATGGATGAGAGGAATCTCATTCTGGACATAACTTGGGTGGACTATCTGGCGCTAACCTGGCCAGACCCACCTTTGTCCCCTCTCACATCTTCCAGTGCGTGCGTATTTCAGTGATGTGTGACTCTATGGTTACCCATGCCACAACTGACTGTATGGCCTGCATTTTGTGCAGTACCGGAACGTGATGCTCAAGTCATCTGCATGGTCCAAAAATAGCAGAGCCAACACCTCTACCAGTATGGCCACCGTTTGTTCAAGACAGTTGTAGAACTCTTGGATGTACAGAAGTTGGTCAAAGACCTTCATGCCGGCACTACATAGATGGCAGTCTGGATGACTAGCTCACCTACGAGGGCATGTCGTATTGTGGAATAGTCATCCGTGGGGGCTCCTCGTGCCATATCTTGCAGAGCTGCATGGACCGTAGGTCAAATCACACTTTTTCCTCAGTCATCGACACATTTCCCCCAGGAGCTCCAATTACACTGATCTGGCCTGGGGATAGTTCACCTGGATGGCATCATGATTCGAATCAATGAATCAATCACAAGACCAATCAAGCTTTAAGTGAAAACTTACATTCACACTGGAAATTATTGATTAACCGGCTTGGTCTTACAAACACTTTGACGATCCCTGAAAAGATTTTTGTTAGCTGATAAGACGCGCCATGCATATTCAAAGCCATTTGTGTATAGAAAGTATTTCACATTCTCAACCCATTCATGATTTGTCTAATTATTTAGTAGTTTTTTTGTTTGTTTTTTTTCCCTTGCTCCAGGCGCGAATCTGGGTGTGCCTGTTCCTTCCAAAGCGATAATCCGCTGCCAGAGAAGTGTACGATTTCCCCATGGAAAAACCACACATTGTTACATCATTACCCGCCACTTGTACAGTTTTACATCCATTAACAAAGCAGTTTGTAGAGTCGTCGTGTTACCGTCATGTTGTCTTCAGATCAGATTTGCACGGTTCTGATTGGTCGGAGTTACTTTGACCAATCGGTATCGTGCAAATTTTGCGATACATTTCGTGCCTTTTAGATTTTTGTCGGGTAAATGTCCGGACACTTTCCCGCCAGGGGTTTGAAAATACTCCCCATTGAAGGCGCTTTTTTGTGCCCCCACGACACAAACTTCTCACTTGCTATGGCAATATCTGGCACATTTTTGGAGGTGGAAAGTCAAGATTTCTCTGCTCACGACGTCACACTTGGTAATCCTCCAGATCCACGATACCATGGCTGGGAGTGTTAAGCTGGCTGTTTGGGTATAACGGGATCACCCAAGACCATGCCAACATTGACATCATTAGCGTAGCACGGGGAAGGGCCAAGATCTGGATTGTTCGAATTTGTTACTACAATGTTGACTCGGAAGATTGGACATGCTCGGAACCCTACATAGGCTGCAGACCACTTCTGCTAACCCCTCCCAAGTCTGAATTGGTCTTGTTGGGCTGGGCGAAGGGGCATAAGAGACTGTTCGTGGCTGTGTAGGCATATCACGCGATAAATATCAACTTCAACAGGCGCTCCGCCAGGACAAGCACCATGCAGTAGGCACGCAATGAGTCCCCAATTATGTTCCATGAGCATCTCCGCATCAAGGGTCCTCGTGGAAACTTGCATTTTGTCAATCGACCATTTGGAATGGACGATTTTCGTGGACCAAATATAGTTGTTATTTATATTGTGTGGTTCGAAACCATATTGTCAGTTGTATTGAGCAGCTCAAGAGTTGGTCTGAATGATGCTCTTGCGAAGAAGTGCCAACGGAATGGTGAATTACATCTTTCATTATATCGAATAAACAATAGGTGAATACTATGCGAATCAAGTCACATTTTATTGGTAGACTGGAACCAAACGAGAATAAAAAACGTTGAGTGTATAAAACGAACTACCGATGTATATTACCGTAGTACCTTTCCCAAAGAACGAATAAGATGAGTCTATAGTTCTATCCCCCACCCCGTGGATCCGTGGATCCCACATATATGTCGAATTCTGGTCTGTGGAGTATTTCAGGGTTTTTTTTCCTTTTTACCGTTTACTGGTAGATATAGCAATTTTCTCCGAACAATTGAAAAACTATGAAATTATACCTCCCAAGAAATCATTACGCTATGGGAGGGGCAAAAAAGGAAATTCACACACACACACAAACACACACAAATGACGCCACTGTACGGATCCACACGCTAATTGTTCATACCTTTTTGCATACAAATGTTACCTTCTCAGCGTAAAGCCATCAAATGTGAAAACTCCTTTCCCTTATCACAATAGACAGATCTTTGATACAACATTTAGTCGGACTTTGAGTTTCCTCGCTATCTTCTTTCGCAGTTTCTTCATGTTATTGGTGCTTTTATTCTCAGGGCGCCGGTCGCTGTAATTAACGCACACAATCACTTATAATATCTATATCCGTTGTGATCACATAAGTGAAGAATGGTTTACCGATCACTGTGGATAGCAATCATCCTCACGGGATTAGTAAGTTGGAAACAGGGTAAGTTTGATCTATCGTCTGCTCGCACGTGTCGCCTTGGTAACCAGCCCGAACTGTTAGCATTACCGAGGAATTAACATAGTTTGTTTTAATTATTTCTTGGACTGGACTGGACTGAGCTTCATGATTTTGCTATCGAGCATCTTGTGTATGCTTTTCATGCATAGTATGGAACTGATATAATCTATTTTCTATCTAAAACACGCGACATAATTATACTATTTTGAATTTCTATTTTTTCTTTCCAATAAATTATATATTTAGCTGACTCGTGTTTGCAGGCGTCTTGCTGAGTTCAGGATATAGCGTAGTTCCTGATATCCAGAATTGCAGATTCAGAGTGTCCGGGCGTTTTCGCCTTCTCTCTTACATACGAAGACACATTTATGTTCCCTTTCCTTTCATATTCCTTTCTTCATTCATTACTATCTTCTTCGTTGAACCGTTTGTTTCTTTCTTCCTTCCTTTCGTCTAAAATGTGCTTGACGTTTTGGTACAACTTTTTAATTTGGGGTGATCTACATATGGCAGTGCTACTAGACCATGTAGACTGGACTCTACATTAAACTGCACTCAGGAAAAATAGACAAGACTAAACTAGACTAGATTGGTTTTAGATTATATTAGACGCTAAACTGAGCTACACTAGACTAGACAAGACTGCACTAAGCTAAGCCATGCTAGGTGAGACTAGATTAGACTATAGACTATATGAGAATAGAATCAGTAGGTATTCTACACTAGAGTAGAAAAACTTAGAGTAGACTCAAGCTTAAGATCTAAATAGAAATTTTCCATGGATATGTAGCAGCTGACTGCGGAGACAAGCCTCCCCAAGAACCCTGGACCGTTCCGCCCAAATCTGATGACGTCATAGCAGGCCAGATCGTTGGCGGCCGTGACGCCAATCCTGGTAGCTGGCCATGGCAGCTCTCGCTCGAGTTTAACGACACTGGGACGTTCGATCACACGTGTGGGGCTGTGCTCCTACACGAGTGGTTCGCTGTCACGGCAGCTCACTGTGTAGATGGCGGGTACGTAATACGGGGGAGCCATAGATATGGAGGAATCTTTAACCGGGATCTGGATGAATATTTAGGAAATGTATTCCTCAAGTTTTTCTCCCCTTAATTTCAAATGTTAATTGTTTACAATTGCATTCCATTTTCTACGCTAAAATTAGTTTGTTTGATTGATTGACTGATGGATTGATTGATCAATGTATTGATTGATTTATTTGATTTACTGATTGATTGGATTACGACACCCTAAGTTATCACTTTCTTTTCAAACTCATGATCATTATTGGTAAAATTCATAATGTATACTACACCCATGCAATGGCATATGTTTCCGTAGGCCCATTTTACTAGATACATGTACAACTATACTTCAAATCAAAAGGTCTTACGTGGTGCGCACTCCCCTAACGGTATGTGACATATGTGCCAGACACACAGTCATACTATATGATGTACACTAGTGGGATGCATGAAAACTTTATATTGCATCACCTCGAAACAGCACGAAAAGCATGAAAGATTAATGTGCCTTCGCGTAGAAACAGCGAAGTGTAAAGAACAACGTCCTGTCATGTATATCATGTTCTTTTCTGTTACATCCCCACTCAAACCCCGCCCTGTATTTACCGTTGAAGCTTTACATAAACTACACAAAAATATAATCGTCCTAGCATAGACTCAGGTTTGAAAACTTCACTGCAGGAACGCTGATGGTACGTAATACTCCTCTGTCCATTCATTAACCCCGTAGACTGGACGGTGTAAACGACTCCAGACGGGAAGATCCCGAGTTTCTCCGTCTGTTGGCCGGCGCCCATAATCTCTCTGATATCGGGGAGTTGTCTGGAGTCCAGGATCTGAGAATGGATCTTATAGAAAGGGTAGTTGTTCACAGTTCACAGCGAACTACTGTACTAGTCTTTGTACTGCGTTTCCACCACTACCACCATTGCCACCACCACCACCACCGCCACGTACCACCGCCACCAGCACTTTCACAAGCATATCTATACAATCAGTACAGTCACTAGACTAGATTTTTTTATTTTTATTTATTGATATACTTTTCACTGCTGCTGCTGCTACTACTACTACTACTACTACTACTACTACTACTACTACTACTACTACTACTACTACTACTACTACTACTGCTGCTGCTGCTGCTGCTATTGCTCCTACTGCTGCTGTTACTAAATCGTGATGCTATACTACTACTCACATCGGAATACAATATCAATGAAAGTAGATTACTGCGGTAGAATGCCAGCATTATCAATTCTGACCTTTCTCTTCCGTTATTATCTCACCCTATCTATGATCTGTCTCATCATACCGTCCCAGGTCCCGTTCTCGTCAGCCACACCCCATCGACCGTCTGGCTGTTCCACCACCTCGTAACTAGGGTTAGAGACAGGAAGCTAAGCCAACGTCACTCAGTGAACTTCAAATCATGTTTAGGACAGCTTGGAAAGTCACACTAAAAATAACGTAGGGTGATTGTGAATTTGAAAGGTACTCTACACAAAGCTCAAGGTGTGATGAAGTTTGTAAATCATGACAGCCATTATTACAGTAAAAAGGAGAAACTGGTAAAAACCATAAAAGTTACATTAATGATGACAAGGTGCTGACCTGAAATTGAGGACCTTAGCCAGCTCATTAATGAGTGTGAAGGTTAGCCCCTCCCACGTCACAGTTCCGTCTTCTCTAAGGATCTTCCGCTGGTAAAAGGTGTACTGGAAAGAGAGTGTGTACTATTAATTATGGACTAGGGGCTATATCACACAGCAACATACATCGGACATCAACATAGCAATGTAAAGTGTATAGCTATGGTAACTTAGTAACAACAACGTGTATAGGTTATAGGGCGATACTGCATGTGCTAGTAACCCAGCAACAGCACGTGTGCGGGTGATAGAGCGAAATCAATGTACTGGTAACCTGAAAACAAATTATTATTATTATTTTGCCGTCAAGCACCTACACGGGGTAGCACCGCTTTGTAAAATGCTGTGAAAACAAAGCCGCTTCGTATACCTAAATAATTATGGAAATTGAAAAAAAAAACATGCATATACCCTACGTCACACTTTGAGCAAAAATCTGGGTTGGAAATACTTAAGGTTCGACTTAAGTGTAATTCTTAACCAATCAGGTTGCTCAGATTGTTGAATTAAGTTAAAACTTTGACTTCAGTATTTTCGAGAACTTCTGCTCAGTACTCCCATTGGCAATAACCATGGATATGCACGGATTTCACACTCGCATTAAGTGGCATTTTTTTACAGAGGTTTCTAAAAACTGCCATGCTATACAGTGATCGGGTAAACAGAATTTTTGAATTACTCAAGACACCCGACAATAGACTTCTCACTGCGTGCACTGGGGTATCTTTTGAAAAACATTTTCGAAGATTCGCGTTTTCCTTGAAAACACTTAGCTTTTTTTTTTGAAAGATGGTTTACAGAAGTGTATCGGACGGACGAATTCCAGACGCACCAGTGTAATTTTTTATCAGGAACGATTTTGATGTGGATGAAGGATGTTGATGTAGTAATGTTCCTTTTCAGATCAAGTATGACGCCTGTACGACACCATTTGAATAAGCTAATTGGTAAACATTTAAATCCCCACAAAGCAACCAAGTGTGTATGAAATTGGAGGGTTTATTAAATAACATGGTACCTTGGATTACCGCAAATTTAATGCAAGCAAATCAATCCAAGTTTTAATATATGTTTTTAGCATCAAACACTTTTTCATTCGTGGTTAAAACGTGAACACACATGTTTCTTTCAAATCAAGCTTTTGGGGAATAACAATGAAACCCAGTTTGTTTCTGGGGAACATATTTCAACTGTATGGGAGAAACAACAGGTAACGATAAACCTTATCCAGATTACCTAAATCTGTCAATGCTGACACAAAATTGATTCTTAGGCAGCCATTATTACGCTAATTTCACCTCGCCACTTCTTTATGGCAATGGAAAGTTTGTCATCCAAAGAAACTAGACAGAATGTACTATAGACTGCCTCACGATTCCTTTAAACGATTTACCTATTCATATGATCTATACCAGTGTGTAAAAAATGCTTAATTGTCATTGGTGGTTAGGTGAAGCTTAGTTTGCTTGAGTTGCAAAAGGTGTACAATTCTCCTAATCCAGAAATGTTTAAGTAGGAAATAACTTTAAAATGGTACCTATTGTGTATGGGTAGAAAACTAAGTAGTCCTACGAAAGAACAAAAACTTTGTAACACGTTAAGCTTTACTTTTAAGAATGCAGGCAGACTAAATTACTTTAAACCTGTTTTAAACGTATGTATATGGCATGCATTTTTAATTTGTTCATGATGTACACTTCATTGGTTTTTTAAAGTGTCTCTTATTTCAGCTAAACATGAAACAATCTATTACATTCTATGTAATATGGAATTATTTATTCTATTCTAGTGTACTGCTCTTATATAGTCTGATATAGGTTGTTCTAAAACGATTTGTTTAAATGTCCATTCACTTCTGTCATGCAACCGATACTTCTGAAAAAATATTCGCCGCTTTATGTCTGATGCCTACCCATCACGCATGGGTATGAGAGTTGTAGAATAATTGAATGCAGAGTCTGAACAATGAAATGGCTCTAGCTATAGAAGTGTTTACTTGCATACAGCATTTGTACTGAAATACCTGCGCACACGATACATGGTGGGAGCCTAACCACGTATTGGACACTGCCCTCGGCATTTAATAAAGGTACGTAAAGGTACGTAAAAATACATTTTAGTGTAATGTTGTTTCTATATACCTCCGCACTGACCACAGTGAATGTGCGGTTGTTGAATCCCCTGAAGAAGTTAGGAAACAGGGCATCCTTGACCTCCAGCCTGCCCTGTCTACCCCAGCCCTGTGTGTTCCATACAGCCACAGGCAGCATGACAGGGGGGCGGCCCAACTGGGACTGGGAACCGTACACGGAGTACTGGATAGAGCGTGAGTCGTTCTGAAAGAGTAACAGTAATACCGGTTGCCGATCAGTAGTATTAGTAGTATTAGTAACATATCGTTAGTAGAATTTGTTGCTGCTCTAGTAGTGTATTATTTATACCAGTACTGGTGGTAGGGGTAGCAGTGGTAGTTATCATTCTAGCAGCAGCAGCAGCAGCAAGAACAGTAGTAGTAGTAGTAGTAGTAGTAGTACTAGTAGTAGTAGTAGTAGTAGTAGTAGTAGTACTAGTAGTAGTACTGTCCGATTCATGCAAACTTTATACAAGGTATCATAATCATACAGGCTTCACGTTTTTTGGCGATGTGCCAAAAATTGCAACAATTTGGCATTTTTTGAAATTTTTCTTCTTAACACAGAATCATATGCATCTACTTCTCCCACAATTTTCTTGGGAATCCACCCAAACTTTATGACAACATTGGTTACCATGTTAAATCATGTACTTAGTAAATCTTAATGCCTGTTTGAATACTGCAATGATAAGTTGGCATCTAGTCCCTAAGATAATATATTCTATTTAAAATGTCTCAAAAATTCGTGTGTACTGGGTATTCAGTTCAAGCAGAGCGTCAAGGCCTCTGGGCCTCTTGTTTTTGCGAACGGAAAGCCCCGAAAAAGCCACTTTGGTAGGATATTCCCGTCGAAATAATTGCGTTCGTATGCCTACTTTTCTGAAACGGCTGCTGTCGTAAAGACATGTTTAGCTATAGCAACGGGTCAAGAGCCTTGGCAACGCCGCCCGTCTGTCGATAAAGTCACGTCTTTCTTAAGTTGTTCCTTTGTTTCTTTGAGTAAATATTTCGTCATACTCTTCTGTCGTTGGAAAGAGCTGTGTCAGTGGGAGGGGGTGGGGGTTCGGCGACCGGGCAGTTCAAGAATTAACTGCACGCTCACCACTAAAGGTAAAGTATAGGGAAATATTTGGTACATACATGTACATGTAATAATAGCAATACTCTGATTGTATAACTTGCTTTTCAACTTCTAAGTTTACGACTGATGTGGTCTCCTTGTTTCAGAGCTCACGGCAGTCTACGTCACGTCCCGCACCGAGGACTCCCAGCTGGCGGCCAAGGCCAGCTTGGACCTGGCCCGCCGACGTACGGATCAGGACGTGGGCATTCTGGATAGCTACCACTGGCCGGGATCTCAGAAGGAGGGACAGATGTTCAAATCCCGGATCCTGTTCTCCGCCGTGCTGGGTGGCCATAGGGACCAGGTCCGAGTCAACAACAACTTCCGGGACGAGATCCAGTTCTACACGGATATAATCGACGTCATGTACGGCTGGATTCATCGGGAATCTGGATCCCTGCGGGAGTACAATCCAGATCTGTGGGGGTGGCTGCTGTCCTACAGCTACCTGCTTGGCAGTGTCAACTATCTGGGAGGGGAGCAGGCGCTCTGTAGTGTCTTCCAGTCTGTCATCTGCTTCAGCTACCGAGAGACCTTCTTCTACGCCAACTTCACCTTCAGTGGCGAGGCGCTGTTCCGGCTGTACCGCCAGTCGTACCCGGCGGAGCGCGAGTCTGGCTGGCGTACACGACTCCACAGGGAGTTCTTTCCGCTGTTGCTCACGTGCAGGGACGAGATTTTCGCCGACACTGGATATTTCGGCATGTCGAGCCGAGATCTTCTGTGTGACTACGGTCGCCGGAACGAGACGCAGATACAGGAGCTGCACGTGCTCTCCGTGCAGGAATATGACGTCATTACCAGCGCTATACGGAGCCGCATAGACTCGTGTCGGGACGACGCCATCTTGGACTTCTTGTTCCATGCGATCGTGCTCGGCGGCGTGGTCTGCTACGCACTGTTAGCACACGCGGTTCGCTGCTGCTGCATACGCTACAGCCAGGCCAGGAAGCGCCGGAAGTGGCGTATGAAGGAAGCGGAAAGCAGCGCCATGGTGACGGCGGAAGACAAATTGGAGTACAACGACCAACTGTCCGCACTGACCACTCAGACTAGTACCTATCCCCGGCATAAGCGGCCAGGGCCGCCGCCACCTCACCCCCCACATAACACGTTCGGGACCACGAACGCTCTAACTGGAAACCAGATTCTCCGGTACGACGGCTACAGTTGTACCACCCCTCACATTAAAGTCGCCACTGTTTAGTGGTCGCTGTCACCTCACCGCTATATGTTGTTGTATGATCCGGTGCTAACCGCTGGCCTGGCTACAGCTAAAGGCAGTTTCAAATTGTAATAAATGTAATGTCTCCGGGTAAATATATCGTTGAGTCAGATCGTTGGGGGTGGATTGTTAGTGTGGATATCGCCAACCTAGAGTTATATGTGTGTGTCTTTCAGTGATTCAGAAAGGGTACTTCACGTACGTACATGCTTTACGACTCACTGAAATCTTTACACGGTTTGGTCAGCAACGTACATTGTCAAAGTTCTAGTGTACATGTATATACTGGGGGCCGTGACCTAATGCCCACTGAATCCTAAATTCGTGTTCCGTTGACTATAGTAGAGAACCGAGGCTTTATTTTATGTTCTCACTATGTAAAGGTTGTCTACACTCATGGTAGAGAATATCTTGTGTGTGTGAATTGGCTTGCGTTACCTTGGCTTTGGGTGTGGCGGGTATCGTGCGAAATAAGATTATGAGAAAGGTGTTGGTGTGCAAGAATTGTCTTGTGGCTGCATGTCTCTTGTGGCTAGACCAGTTAACAGCGCCTCTGGCGCACCCCTCTCCGAGGCCAACACACGCTGTCTTGGACTCTTCCATGTAGCCATCATGGTGAACATTCGTCCTTGAACATCGCCAATTACATGACTTTTTCAGAAAAGGTTCGCGGAACTACTAGCTACTACTGTCGACAGAAAGTGCCCCAATTTGTTTTGGCGCAAAATAAGTAAGCATTCAATGCCATTAGCCGTAGTTTCCTGTCAATCCCCCGTTTGGAGATTTGGTGGTATACATCTTTCTCTAAGATAAATTCCCTATTTCTGCGGCAGAATATGCACAGTAATCGTCTGTAGAAATAGGGTTTACAAAGAGTGCAGGACGGCGCATACTGGACTCCGGGAAGGGTCCAGTGTATGCGCAAATTGTGGCGTCAAGCCAGAGTAACAGGTAAGTCTTACCGAATGGTGTTGCGAATGTAAATGAGGAGAAGATTGGGTTGTTGTCACATTCACAATGCAAACAATTGACCAGTATACATAAACCGTTCGTAGGTGTTAAGAACCGGTGTAACTGTATGAATGGTCGTAATGCTATTCATAAACTATTTGTATCCCCATGCTGTTCTTAAAAGCAAGCGTAAGTATGCGGTAATCTACGCTTTTTTACTAAGGACCGTATAAGAGGACTTTGAGTAAAGTTAAACTTTAAACCATTCTTCAGGCCATGTGAGCTGAACTACCAGGCAGGTGGGCTGCGTTATGACCAGCGAACACAGCGAACATGATTGAACGTTTGCTCCGCTGAACGACTGTTCATAGCGAACACTTGCTAAATGGAACCAAACGAAAAGTAGGACCGATTGACATAGCCAACGAAGATGGCGGTGCTCATGGGGTAGTTTTCATAACGCAAAGCACCCAATATCGCCCATAGCATGGGCGACAAGGGGAGTATTGGAAGATATTGCTGACACATGACCGTTTTCTAAACGGTCATCGTTCAGCGACTGGGGACCGTGTTGTTTTAGGCCTTATTTTTACAAAAGGGTATCCCTGAAAAGAGCCATTTTGGTAGGGCATTCCCATCGACATAGTTTCGTTTGTCTGCTTTTCTTATACGACTGTTTATGTAAACACGTGTTTAGCTATAGCAACAGGTCACGAGCCCTGGCAATGCCGCCCGTCTTTTGATAAAGCCAAGTTGTTTCTCAAGTTGTTCCTTTGTTTCTTTGAGTAAATGTTTCATCATACTCCTCTGTCATTGGATAGAGCTGTGTCGGTGGGAGGAGGGGTGGAGGTTCGGCGACCGTGCAGTTCTGTTGCAAACAGAAAACGAAACGTTTGCTGGTGTGAACGCAGCCCTGGACTACTGAGTTCGCTCTATGAGCTAGACTAGTAGTCCAGCCCATAATGCTGTATTTAAGGCCTTATGAGCTGTGCTCCTCTTTTATAAGAGTGTGCTGAGTGTATTGTCTGGTGAGAGGTCCATTGTAACCACTTGTGACGTATGTCTTGTAAGAGTTATTTACGTTGGGCATGTATTATGTGTGAAGGCTGAGCATGCCTGTGTATTTACTCGTTCGCAAGAGAACGTCGTGTGTTTTATCATTTCAGGCAGCCGGTAATCACCGATACAAGACTTCAACCTCGCTGAGAAGGAAACCTCATTAAAGTATTCCCCTGTGCATTGCTAATGTGTGAAATTATCACTAGCTGTATATCTGACTTTACGGTGGTTAATAAAAATTGACATTCCTTGTAGTACTGCAGTTCTCTGTTGTCTATCACTGAGGTGATTTGCGTTTTCTCGGGTAGTTCCACTACGCATGCGGGGGATAAAACTGTCCTTATTGTCGTCGTTATTTTTTTGGCTATTAATCTAATCCACGTGCCTTTATTACTGGCCATTTTGGGATGAATTAAGGCGGTGGTGGCGGCGCCCGGGCTGACAGCAACCGTCTTACTTCTCTGTGGCTTGTGTGAGAGGGATGGTCGTGCAGCACCTCCCTCTCCACCCACCCAGTCACCCCAGCCATTCCAGTGTCTAACCGGCAGTGTATATAGTATATACAGACCGGCCCCCAGGATGAATAGTCTGCTGAGGCAAGTCACCGTAGTGGCCCGTCATCCGTCACTGCCACGGGAAATTGGACGCTGGGTGAAGTCCCCAACTGGGCGAGGGGTCAGGCGCCATGCTCACCACGGCTGCAATCTCCCGCCTCTCTAAACACGGAAGTCCACTTGATGGTCACTTCTGGTGACTGGCCCTGCTTAATTTACCCATAATGGTTGAGCGAGATTTCCGGGACGGAATTCTCAAGCTTTTTCGTAAAGCAAGGGGCCCAGTCGAGGACTCGCCCTGATGTAATAGCGTCCAGGCGATTTCCCCGCCATGTTGCGACGGATTATCCACGGGCGTGTAATTCATTTTTACGTGTGTTTGAAATCCCGCCGTAATTTGATCACCGTCTGGCAGCACGATTACTTATTTGCCGAGGCCTTTGGCCTCTCTTTGACAATGGGCCTGCGGAGATGACAATGGGTTTGTCGTTATTGCGTTGTGCAGCCGTTATTCCGTTATACCCCCTCCGTCAGTTGTAGCCAGGACGATGGTCCCCACACGCTCTACAAAACGTCAGTAGCGGCTTCTGGAAAGCGGATTATAGTGTTTCCTAGCACTCGGAGAACGTGGCAGATGGTTGCCAGTGGTAACAATCAGGGTACTGTGGCGAGACGTGTCTTCTAGGCCCACTGTCACAATTGACCCCATTATATACAATGACCATGCTTCGGAATAAACCAATTTGGAACGTGCACCGTCATGGGGCTGAATAATTCCTATGTGTAACTGTGGTATTCTAGTCGCAATATATGGATATCGATCGCTTAATCAAATCTTAGCTTTCAGTTTAGGGAGATGTTACTTTGTGGTCTCAGTACTACACGCTTACCACTCCAGACAAACACCTTCATACTATAGTACAAAATGACATACTACATACTGCTATTACTACTCCTGCTGCTGTTGCTACTCTACTGCTGCTGCTACTACTACTACTACTACTACTACTACTACTACTACTACTACTACTACTACTACT
>JAAUYG010082791.1_pt1 | contig 16103 bp, 10 predicted proteins | sample 7278091 | NCBI WGS metagenome assembly JAAUYG01 (sample SAMN14350201, study PRJNA611818) | marine sediment metagenome | isolation source: surface marine sediment (0.6m) | place: French Polynesia: Moorea | collected 2018-08 | reverse complement strand
GTCGCTTCCTCTTCTTGGATCGCCGTCTTTATTATCCGAGTCTTTGACTGACACATATCGCGCTTGCCGAGTGGCAGAAGAAACCTCTAAGGATGCCAAGATCCCCTTCAGCGCAAGTGAAGCTTGGTAATACGCCGGGGAGGGGGGAAACAAAAGGAAGGCATGATCATACATTGAAGGTGCGAGATGGCTGTCACCGGGCATTGCTGGGTCTTCCAGCTTTCCAGCAGGTTGCACAATCTTCACACAGGGCATTGTGTGGCGGGCGTGGAATATTCCACCGCGATGAGCGCAATTGCATTTAATGCACAACCCCAAGTTTATTGAAAGGGATACATGCCGTTAGGGCTCTGAGACCTTAGCGGCTGTGGCCTTACCGTTAGAAGGCTTCTTCATCCCATTGGTGGTTTGTCGTTTGAAAATGCATGCTGGCAGGAGACAATAAAAAGGTGACGTCCTTCCAGTGTTCTAAAGTCTGTTACAGTCTGTACAGGAGGTAGATGTTGCAACCTTTAGCCCTCAGTGTCTCTTGTGCTTGACAGTGCACTGGTGGCTGAGATATGATGCTAATCGTCCAGCTACTAGTACGTTGATTGACTCAATGAAAGTAAAATCAGGAATAAAAAGGACACCTTAAAAATTTCCTGTGTTTGTCAGTTGTTACATATCTCACCATGAACCCCTGCTTCCTGATTTGGCTGGCATCAAGCCACAGAGTTATCATCGTTTGGCATCCCCCAGAGTAGTACCCTGTCCTGCTAAGGGTAAACCAGGCAATTAGGCAAATGGTACGGGCCTAGGGGGGTGGGACTGAACAGGAGGAGCAAGCTAGAGCTGGGGCCCTTGATCTCCTGACTGGGTGATGGAGGGACTTGATTATTGTGGCTCGGGATTTGGCAATGGGATTAGATCAAAAGGTTACTGAGCGGGCCTCTGAACCGCTTCCTAATTGTCTGTAAATTGTGCTCCAGCCAGTCCCTAGCGTACGATGGGTCATTTTAAAGATGTCGGGATCTCCCGGAAACAAGCTGCACAGCAGACCGATTTATTGCTTGATTATTTAAGCAATTTCTCAGAGGGCACATTTCGGCAGAGAGGAATGTTTGGCGGCAAGTTAGCTTGGGCCTTCGGAATGCAGCGGACATTTTCCTCGATAAGAAACAAATAGATTTGTCTCCTGTTGGTATTTATTGGCTGTTCGGGAGAGATTGAAATGAAGGCTTTATCAGAGTAACAGGGCAAGGGGAGGCCGTTCTTGGATGGCTGCTCAAAGGCCGGGACTTCCTACCAGCCATGCAAATTAGCGTCATCTCCCTTGGTAGGGAAAATCTGCATACATCTTTGCGTACATAGGCACACAAACAACTTGGCTTTTGGGTACAAAAAAAGTTTTACATCCTGATCCTTCTACAACTACTAGTCTCCAGATACATGGAAATTATACAACTGAGATTCTGGAGGGGTGGGGGCCCGGGTTCATAAAGGAGAGTTTTGATGCATGGAGATCAGTTATTCAAGCCCAGGCGTGTGCTGTGTGTCCCCATACGATTTCCAGGGAGGGAGTCTCTGACAGACTGGCGGTGCCTGCAGGTACAGGTGGGTTTCCACTGTCTCCAACTTGCCACCTCTGATGAGTATTGATTGTCAGGGCTGAGGCCAGTCTAATGATACCTGGCTGGCAGCTGAGATCAAAGGAACTGGAACCCGGAGCCCGCAGAGCTCTCCGTCTTCCTCGCCGTCTCCTGTTCAATTTCCACTTGGCTAATTTGATGCCATGTAATTATGGCTTCCCTTGTCACCGAGCCTGCCATAGAGAACCAGAGGACGGAGATAGAGGAGAAACTGCTCCTTAGATCCTAGCGGTACTTGTATCAGGTTGAAGGAGTTACATATATATGTGCTGCCGGAATAGATCAAAGATCGGGCAATGCTGCCGTCAGCAGCAACAGTACGGTCTTTTGGTCATTTTTTGGGTGGGAAGAGATCAGGTCTTTTCCATTTTCTTTTGCTCTGACTACTTCTTTCTCCACTTTTCCAATGTGACCTTTGTAATGTTCAAGCTATGTTTATGCTGGCCAGCATGGTTTTATAAAGTTATATAACAAGTATTTTGTAATAATAGAAATATTATTGCAATATTATAAATGCCTGAATCTCAAAATTCCATTCCTTTGATATGTTTGTATAGATCATAATTCGGCTATGATTCTCGGTTATTATCAACATGTAAAAATCCAACCTTTCAGCCAAATGTTATATTATTTAAAATGTGACAATTTTTCCATGTTAGAACTTTTTACTTTCAAGGAAGTTCTAATCTACGTGTATGCTGCTTCCTAAAGGGAAAACTAAAATTCAGTAAACTTTACCGTTTCTCTCAGGCTTCATTCCCCGACATGTATTGTTAGCCCAGGGAGAACATCTCTCCCTTTGCTCTCTCACAGAATACAGTTCCTGCTCTGTTTACACAGGGGGGTGAAGCAAATAATGTGCCCATTTAACCTGAATACATTACAATCTACTGCCCCCTTGCCAGGTCAGCACAGACCCTGGGGGTTGAAATTTAAAAGGACCAATAGAGATCAAAGCATCAGGTCGGTTTCCGGGGCCACAGCCAATGGGATGCCTTGTCTCAGTTGTGGCTGAATAATTGTGCAACTAAGTGTTCAGTAATGTGTAATTAATCTGCCAACAGCTGCTAAGGCCCCAGAGGGGGAAGACTGTCTTTGGGTCACTATGATAATGAATTTCAATTTGGCTGCAGCCTGTGTTTGTGAATGCCGGGTCTCATTATTTCTCCTTCCTAGTGATGGCTGGCAAATGGCCCTGTCCAGGAGTAGTGGGAAGAGACTCCCCAGGTTTTGATTCCATTCCGTTGTCCACTTCGCCTGTGGTGTTGGCTGGGTAGTCATCCATTTTGTAGACAACAAAAGTATGGGAGTAGCTGGATGGATGGGCGGGGACTGCAGTTGTTGGGGGTGAAATTAGAATTTAGATAGCTTTATCATTTGCATATTTTGTATGGGGTATGCTGATAGTACATGTATAAGTAACATACTCTTGGAAGATGATAGATGCATACCGGTACCGGAAACTACACATTTGTAGAATTAAGACTTGACAGGGTTTTTCTTCAGTGTTCTTCACATTTTGTAGCCACTTACTATTAGTGTGTTCTTAGATATGCAGTACTGGTCTCTCATTTCAAAAGTTTAGAATGTTGTCTGCCTGCAAGTGCACTTTGTTGAGTATTTTAACATTACATGGTGGCAACACAGGTTAGGTATCAGTACTGTATTTTTTTCTTGGAAAGACTACTTGAAAAAAAAAGAACTATAAATGTCCTTGATATATGGATCCTGTTCCACCCTGGTGAATATATGAAATGCCCCAGCCTGCCTCCCCCAATCTGCCTTGGTTTACGGGTTGACCCCTTGGCAGCCTGGAGGCTATAGTAAAACCTTCCAGCTTTTGTAGTTCCACATTGCCTGTCCTTCCAACTCATGACATCGGAAGTAAGTCGATGCTGAAATTCCATGGTTTCGACCCCCCTCTGCCCACTGACTTTCTTTTCGGAACTTCTCAACAGGGAGATTTTTGGTTGGAGCGTCTTTCTTCTCACACCGGGAGCAGGTCTTCAAATTTAACCCAGAGCAGATTTAATTATCCAGGAAAGCTTGTTTTTCGACCTGCCCGCCCGCTCTGCCGTTCGCTCGCTCACTGCTGGTATTGTTTTGGGTGTAGGCAACCCCGCCAGTGAGAACGTGTCACTTTTTATGTAGATTCCAAACCAGTCGGGAGGTTTAGCTGTTGCTAGCATTCAGACTGGGAGATATAGGGCTGTCACAACAGATGAGGTTATCTCAACAGACCTCTTGAATGACAGGGGAGCATGTGAGTCATACTGGATGCCCTTCTTGTTCTCCGGTGGTAACTGCAGAAAGCGAGAAAAAGTAAAACAGAATAGATGTTAAAAGAGGTTTTCGCCTTTCTAAAAGCGGACCGTGAAGCGAGAACTCCGCCTCTTGGAGGTACAACATACCTGACCGAAGAACGCAACCGGGGTGGTGGTTTAGGAACAGTTTTGTGCTTGCTGTCTTCACCCGTTCTTACAGATGCTCGGCCTAGCCACCTGATCTTTTTGTGTTTTGAGAGACAGGCAGTCTTCAACGTTTTGAAAGACTTCCTGCAACATCTTTGATTTGGCGAGCGTGTCCATCTGTCTTGGTGCACTGACAGGAAATATCAAGCAACAGATGCAGAGCTTCACAGGTCATTTAGGGCTTATGTATGCCCCCCTGTGTTATCCCAGGTTTTGCCATCTCATCCCAAAAAAGAAGTCCTGGGTAGAATTATAATCACTATTGGGGTTCTTGCTTTAGCATAGCAAAGTCAAAATTATTAACGTTTCTAAAGTAACTTTTCTATCATCAGAGAACATGTGCCAACCTTTGCAGCATCACTGCCGAGAATTGGAGATTCAATCCACATAAATTCTTTACCTCTCTCCCTGGAAATCTAGTTGTTACTTTTGGCACTTTGAGATAGGAAAGTACTTGGGAGCTTTTGGTTGAAGCCATTAACGGTATCAGAAAGAAAAAAATGTCACCTATCGCAGCAGGTTTCTTTGATGTTTCCAGCTTTCCTCTCCTTTGGTATAACATTTATCTTAACTACATGTAATGGTACCTTAGTTACCATATCCGGGCTAACTGTAGAGCTGGGCGATTCCTCAACCTGCCATTTCTAAGATCAAGTGACTATTCCTCCAAATCTTACTTTTCCCTTTGGTCTATGGGATGTGTCCAGGTATAATAATAGTCTTTGATATGTAGCTTCATTGACTCATAATGTTTAGTGGTCAAACTTTTTTAGTTCATGTGTCAATTTATATCAATAGAATCCGTGTAATGAAAAAAAAATTACAAAAAAAACCCAGTTTCTTAATTGTACTGATAAGGCAAATGCTGGATTTTAGACTTAAGAGTATGTGTATGTGTAATGAAAAAGACTGGCAAGAAAAAAATGTGTTACTAGCACACATGCTGTCAGTTCGTCCTTTTTTTTTTTTGGCATCCATGCATTGACATGATTTCCATATGGTACAGATGTACCTGTCTCATTAGCCCAAGCTAAGCTTTCTCCCCTATGCCCCCTCCAGATGATACCTGGCCTTATTAAAGGTAGGTGTGTTCAGTTAAAGGTGTGGTAGAAGAGATTGAATAATCGATAACGTCCGCTAGCCGAGTCGCAAAACACTGAAAGCGAGGGAGTTCTTGTCCATTTTGGCTCGCATGTGATAACGTTTCAGTGACAAAGCTAATCCCGGCTGGGCTGTGACTCCGACTTGCCTTCTTCCGAGGAGGAGAGTGAATCCCAATTTTTCCCTAGGTGCTTTGGGGAAGTAAGCACAATGATCAGGGCTCCTGACAAGATCATTACCAAATACCGGGTGGGGAAAGCACAAGATGGCACTTCGTCCTAAGCTTGTCATTTGTGAAGTTGAAATGCTAGAACTCACCTGCTCCTGGTCAAATTTGTTGACCATTTCCAAAAGGAAGACTTCTTAAACTTCCAAAATTGTTGACTGATCAAAATCAGAATTTAAGCGTCTACTTCTGACAGTAAAGCACGGGCAATTAACCACCTGAAAGATACTTTGATAGACAGGAAGACATAAAACATATCTGTTATTGCCTAATGTAAATTTTTTTTAGCAGTGGGTATTGTTTTGCAACATGTATTAAAGACAATGTAACAATTGTGGCCTGTTGTTGCATTTCTTGCTTAACTCCATTGTAGTTCTTCTTGTTCCCCCACTCTCCTGGTAAAAAAAAGTAAAAATAAGAAAAAAAAAAAGAAATAAAAATGTGGTCCTATCAAATCTGCCACCCTACACTGTGAGGCCAGTGTGGGCCCCAGACAGCATTGTGTAACCTTTTCTCCTGCCCTCGTCTCCAGTTAACCAGGCGTGAATGGATGACATTTGCCCAGAATTGGTACCCATACCTGAACAGACATGTTGTAGTATGAGGAGTACCTGCATAAGCTTTGATAGATCTATTAGGCGACTTATCCTGCAGTCGGCATAACTGTGCCTTACCTCAGAATTTGTAGCATGTTCTGTTACCAAAAGGAAGGGGAGGAGCAGCTTAGTGGTGGGAAGGATCGGAAAACGGTGTGTGTGTGTGTGTGTGTGTGTGCAGGGTATGGACAAGTCAGCCTGCCTTATAACCCGGCCCTGTCAGGTACTCCAGCTCGGAGCCACCACTTCAAAGGGGCTCGGATTTCTCTGGCATATTGTGCATGCACAGTTCATATGAGCCTCGCAACCCCTCGTCTCTTTGTTCTTTTGCCACCATTGCCGTGGGGTAGAAAGTATAAGCCTGGCTATCCCCAGCTAGGGAAACAAAACCGCGTCCTCCTCCTCCCCTGGCAGAGGCAGCAGCAGCCACAGCAGCAAGCTCACCCCAGGTTGGCTCACGCTTCTCTCTAGGAAGGGGAAGGGGCCTTCAAGACGGCGGCAGCTCCATGCACGCCTGGTGCACAGGGCTGTGAAAATGGGCAAATCAGCCAAGATCAAATGAGAGAGAGGGTTTGTCTTCTCAGGAGGCGGGGGAAGTTGGGGGAATAAATCCGAGCCTGCCACTCATGTATCCTCAGGTACTTCTCATGTCCATGCAACAAATGATAGCTGTTTTTTTTTTTTTTTTTCTGTATGCTTGCCGTGGAAGGATCGACTTGGGCAAGTCCTGAGTCCTGAGCCCAGCAGAAACCAACTGTTCCCTCGGCTGTCAGTGTGGAATCAGCCTGTAACCACATAGGCAAACACAACTTATCCTCGTAATTGGCTGGGGTATAAATGCTGACATTTGGTACTTTTAAACATTGGCAGATAAATAATGGTGTCTCTATATTAATAGTATTACCTGTACTGTCTTGACCGGACAGTGGGTTGTTCATCATTAAATTCATCCCCCTCGGGGACAAATTTTACCAGAGTGCGCAACTTTCAAGGGATTTTATTTTTTGAAAAGAAATCATTACAAAATTTGAAAATATTTTGGGGACACTTTTACAGAATTGGCAAATTTGATATGATTGTAAAGACTTCACCTTTGTGAATTCCTCTTTCTGTTTCTTTTTGAAAAGGCCACACAATCTTTGCTACTCTTCATAATAAGCCCACTTAGTGTCAGAATCCTAGCCCGCCTGGCTTTCCTGTCTAGGTCAGTTGTTGGTCCCTGGTGCGTCTTGCCACGGCCCTCCGCGGTGCCTTCTGAGCATTGTTTGCGAACCATTCCCTTTTCACCATCAAGCCACGACCACCAGATTAATAGGAACAGATGAAGGAGCATTTAATTTGGCTAATATGAGTGTGATTCCCCCATGATGGTAGGGGCGGACCGCTTTCACCATTGGGCCACTAATATGGCCACAGGGATGAAAGCTGCCGTTGGTATTATCTGAGCTTACTGCCTTACTACAGCAAACCCTTACCCTGGCGCATTCCCTGGAGTGCCACAATTGGCATTGGCTTCTCCAGGAGGCCAGAATGTCTTAATGTGTGTCCCGTAATCCATATGCTCATGTACAGTGCATAAATGGTAATGCTGCCTTGATACAGCGAGAACCAAGAGGCCCGGGGATTTGGCTTCCGTTCGTAATCACTATAATCTGGTCGGATTGATGGGAGGCTCAAATCTTTCCCCGGAATATGGCTTTGTGCCGCCCGCCGTATGACATTTGTTCACACTGGCCTAGTTGGTATGCAATGGGGGGTTTTGAAGGCTCTCCCATCAATACCATATTTGTAGATATTTTCCGTAAACTTCTGATAGCTAATAAACTCGAGGACAGACATTCATTGGTGGAATAGAAAAACACCGGGTCTTGCCTTTTGTATGCACAGATTGCACTTTCTGAACTTAAAAAAATGTGTTATAATAAACCTTCAATAAAAAAGGTTATCTTTAGTTTAGCCTAACTGGAATGGCATTAAGGATAAAGATTTTTGTGGGGTGGGTCTGACCCCACAAATAGCCGAACATTGATTATCCCTTCAGGTGGTCAGAGTCAAGTCACTACTGCCACAGAATGGACAAATATTTGTCAGTGCCGGCACCCAGTTTAATCTTGTACATAAATTATTGGATGCCATTTGATAAGGTGATCTATGAAATATATTCACTTGCTGGTCCCCTGTCATGCATACACCATGTCCCCAGTGAAATCTAGTACAGGGCAGATTAAGAGTAGCCCCGGTGGTGTTGACAAGCCTCGTCTGGTTAATGGCACAGTGGCACACTGATGCCGATAACCCAGGGCATCAGCCCAATCATATGCTGTCTGTATTGTCAATGATTGCCCAGTGATTTGGTAAACACTTTCCATGTGCCACACACACACAGACAGTCTGAAAGCTATAGTAATTGCTGCATTTTCCCTCATTGACAATATGTCTAAATTTCGGAATGTCCTACCAGGACTGTTTTAATCCCCACTGGCCTGGACTTTGTAGCACTCACCCACCATAGGTTGTAGCCCTGGCTGCAGCCTGGCCAGCCCCCCCCCCTCCCCCCCCACCACCCCCACCACCCCTGCAAATCTTCAGAGCCACCCTTGCAGCAGTTAGCGGCTATTACAACTATGATACCATCTTATACAGCTAGGAAGTGCTTGTGATGAATCCATGAATCCTTTCATCTTTCTCTGGTTGAGCCTAGAAGGGAGTTGGGGGTAGGATAGGTGGTGGGGAGGGTCCAGTGGCAGGGAAAAATTAAACAGAGCAATTCTGGTAGAGGTTTTTTTTTTTTTTTTTTTGTTTGCTGGAGGGATCCAGAGGATTTCTGGGAATGACAGGGATAGCAGAGGCAAGAGAAGAAAACCAAGAAATGATGAGCAGAATCCGATTCTGGATAAAGATTTTATACACAAGTTTCGGTCATCAGTTCATAGGTGCTCATTTGTCAAATTCTTTTGGTGTAAAAAAACTGTTCTTCTTTTTTTGAAACATATAGAATTTATTGCTATTTATGAGCTTATGGTAAATGTTCATCCACATGTTGGTTTGTCCTTTAACCTTGTTCCTGTGCATTGAGAGTTTTCTCCTATATATATTATGAATCAATTGTCTAACCTTTTTAGAGTTTTTTTAAGAGTTTTTTTTTTGTTTGTTTTTGTTTTTGTTTTTTTTTTAGTTTGGTTTGTCAAAACCTAGTGGTGAGCATCTAATCTTTATTCATCATATGAAAAACAAAGTAAGACCAACAGAAAAGTATAGTGAAGATTGTATATAAAGACCACCCTAGGGAACAACAAAATGTGGTCCTTATACACAGGTGGTCTCTTTATGGAGGTTCAGTAAGCATGGAAAGTTATAACACAACTCAGGACCTGTAAAATGTGGTCTTTATAAGCAGGTGGTCTTTATATGCATGTGGTCTTTAGAGCTGGTTTTGACTGTTAAGTGTATGTACAGTTATGTTTGTGATAAAAATAATTGACCCACCTATAGGCTATACAAAATGTTGAACCAAATTTTGGCCTTTCTGTCTTTCCAGGGAAGTCGACTATCACCGTTTTACATGTACAATAATGACTTTTCACCTCCACCGGCACATATGGGTATCCCTCCTGTACATATAGACCCCAAAACAGGTAAGTTGGTTTCAGAGACTTAAGCATTTATGATCCTGAATAACTATATATCAACGTCTTTTTCTTCTTTTCTTCCATAGAAATCTCACTGTTTGTTGTAAGTCGAAGCTCCGTCAATGGCAAAGTTATAGATCGGAAAGCTGTCGTCTGACACATGCAAGATTGTTACAGCATGACCCTAAATCAGGCGACAGTTCAGACAAAGGATTGATGTATTGGAACCTTTTACTTAAATCTATGGCTCACCTTTGTTTGTATTAACTTAAAAATTGGCACCTTTTTGTCCCTAAAGCTTTAAGATTGGTAGAAAATGGTCAAGCAGAAATACGTTGACAATAGATTGCATGCGAATGTCATTGTGATTGTAGACTTTGGGCAAAGAATGTCAAAGTTAACCATGTTGAGACTCCTTTATTTTGATTGCCAAAGAATTTATAATGAACAAGGAGGCATTAATTGTATGCTCGGATACGTGGTGTCAAAATGAGTGAATGTGTGGCCGCATTTCGGGGGCTTCACATGAGGTTTTAACAGGCGAACTCCCCATCACAATATCTCTCGGGCGGCAAGGAAGCGATGGCGACTATGTCACGACACCTTTTGTAACTGGTTATACATACGTTAATACCCATGTAACCTTCGTTTTATAAATGTTTTCATCCTGTCAGCACAATAAGTAGGCTTTCACAGCATATCCCTCTGTCTCTGGGCCTTCATGTTCACATTGAAACTTAAAAGGCGTGGCAAAAGGTGATTCAGTGCCCGAATAGCATCTCCTTCTTTGCCGGGAGTTCGGGCAATTGTTTTCAAAGAAAAGGCCCTGCTAAAAAAGCGACATTCACAACAATGGAAGGAAGTCGACAGGGCAAGATATTCCTCCTTTGCATGTCATGGCCGTGATTCTGGCGACAGGGATCGCGTGTGGGACCGGCACGGGGAAAGTGCCTATATAGGATTAATTGCCTGGTGAAAAGTTCCTCCCGGACTTGGAGATTGATCCGTGTTTCCAAAGTTGTGACAATGAAGTAGCCATTAGATAATGTCAAATTGACACCAATCTTCAAGAGGTTGCATGCTCCCGCACAACGAGGGACTTTGCCGGAGATAGCGTCATTTAGGTGGACTGTCGGATAGCATGTGCAAAGGCAGAGGCTAAACAATAAGACTTGCATGACATGGAATACTGCGTCTGTCAGCAACGGCCGAGATTCTTTTAAACTCGGTGAGGGAACCCGTTTCATAGGCAACTCATGATAGATGCGAGCTATTAAAGGGCATATTATGTTATGATTCGAAGGAAGATCCGTCTTGGGCGTCACTTCCCCAAGGCAGAGTCACTGCTCTGTGTTTTAGCAGTGACTTTGTCGAAGTTCCGTTAAAAGCTTCTGGTGCTGCTTTAACCAATGTGCTGGTTGAGGCGACACTTGGGCCTATTATCACTCATCAGCGAATGGTCGCATTGAGTCCAATTTGCTGCATGCACATCTTAAAGCGGGCCACCTGAAGCTGTCAACTATGCAGTATCACCTGTGTGGGATGGTAAACTCAAATAGTAAGAGAGGAGAACAAAATCACAAGAAGGGAGCTCTCAAAAGATGCAAAGTTACACATTCACTGTTTACATACCATGTAACATTTTAACTGAAACATAACATCATATATATTTGAGATTAACAATAAGCATATGCACTGTTCTAATGATCTTGGCTTTGATTATCCTTCATTTTACACACGTCTCGTTTTTAGGAAATAATGTCCCACAGTTTGTAATGTCTTGTGGCTAGGTTTCAAAGAAAGCACCACCAAGATTAAGACTTTAAAGTTCATGATCAGGCTACGACTCGACTCAGCAGAATCTTCACCGAAGAACATGCTTCAAATGAAGGCTATCATTGGGAAATGTCGAAGTGAGCTTGCCTTTTAAAGAAAATCCCAGACTTCAAAGTTTCCCGGGTAAGAGAAGGACCACGAGAATAGTGTGCGGCACGCCAGTGGCCGGGGCTTGGGGGCCCAAGAGGGGACATTACCTGTCCGTCTGTCTTTGATCTTCTCCTGGGAGGAGCCAGGTCCAGCCGACAATTAATACAGGACAGTGTTCCTAAAGATGCCCTTCATGCTAATCAGAGCTCCCTATTATTCCCCTATTGTGTGAGTCCCGCTCTTCTTTTGAACCCCTGCTTAACCAGAAAAGTTGGACCAAATTAATTCTAACGGGTAGTGTTTTTTGCCTCACTCAATTTAAGAAAGGTTGGAGATGCCCAAGTACACCAAAATCGTGGCGGCTGGCATGGTTTGAACCCCGAGCGCATTATGAAAACCCGCCAAGTCTGTCTGAGACTTATGCTTAGCTGTTAATTACAGTGCCACATCAAGATTGAACTGCCAAAAAGGGGCTTGTCGAAGAATTTACGGAAACTGTGGTTTGAGCAGAATCCTCCCAGCCGTCTTGAATTTCTCAGAAAAACTGAAGAACTGTGAAGGTGTTCACATGAGTTGAGATTTGAGTCTTGAAAATCTGCTACTTCTGCCTGCTATCATTAGTGAAAATGAGAAGCTTCATCAGTCAGTGCTGACTTATATTTTAATTGCCTTGGCCTTGAAAGACGAGTTTATTATCACCTGTAATATATAAAAAGTTACTTGCACAGAACAGATTTTCCAATCAGCTAATTATCTGTAATCGATACAATGGCAAAATTGCCTCATCTATAGTTAACTTCAAAAACAATTGCTCCAATGGTATATCCCATAATTTGTTTGGTAGTTGAAGAGAAGCTACAAAGTTCAGATTGATTTATCGTAAAGGACAAAGGCTCATAAGAGTTACTCCGTAAATCTAAGTGCAGTTGAAGATCGCTCAAGTTGGTACTCAGAATGGAGGATGTGGCAGAATATAGTTAGTTGAGAATCTGGATTCTGGCAATGGGTACAAACTACTACAAAGCTCATCATAGGAGAGACCAAGACACCTGACGGGAGAGTTCTCCTCGTGACATTTGACCTTGCTGGATGCAAGCGCCATGCATGTTCATGTCTCCCTTGTCTTGTTCCCTTGTCAAGTCCATGTCAAGGATTAAGACTTGCTAGGACGGCAGGTAGGGATATCAAAGGGATGCCCGTAGCCCGGGGATATCCCTGCGGGAAATCCTCTTTGCACTACAGCTGACTAGGACAATCTCCTCCCCCCTTAAGTCCCTCCTATCCCCGGAGGCGTCGGGTCGCCCAGACTACCGGTGTAACCCCCACAAGGCAGTCTGCCACAGCCGTGAAAGACAATAGCTGGACCAGCACCAGGAATGGACAACCGCAGAAAAGCCTGAGGCTGTTCAGTCTTGTTTCCTTCACCTCTCCTCATCCAGGAAGATGAACACCCTCTGGAGAGCCACCGGGTGCCTTCACTGACTGCCCATGATACCCCCCAATCCCGGTATTACCAATGGATGACGGTGTTCTCAGTAATTTGTTCGTGCCCAGGGCTACGCTCTTTACACCCCCTTTGTTATTGCGCCCAGAATGATGAAAGATAATGAAAGATGATAGCTTTCACTGACTGTGCCGAGCGTGGTGCCTCCCAATTTAATAGGCTACCTGCTAATCAGTTGAACAGTGCTCTAACAATGGATAGAAGGAGCCAAGGTTTAATGATTGTGCTTGGTCCTTGGTAGCGGTGGCTTGGAGGCGAAATTTGGCTGATGCCAGGCAATGCGATTAATTTAAAGACAGTCTCTTTTACCTTGCTTGCTTATGATGATGCCCTTCAGGTGGTTGTATTGATGCATTTTACTTTGGATCATCTATGACAAAATTCTGGTGACCTGTATGGAGTGTAAAGACTCCAGATGCAAGGTTGCCTTGTTAGGAACATGGTATTTAGATCCACCAGGCATAACTTTAGGGTACAATTGTGGCTGACCAAGGCATGAAACAAGACAAGGACATCTGCACTGCGCTTCCGAAGGCGACCCTCGGAGTTGTGTCCAGGGGGCGGTTAACAGAAAATGTCCACTGGCTGCTGAATGGGTGATAATGAGGAGTCGACCATTATTGCGGCTGCCACCGGATTGCTTCAAATCTTGTGGGCTTTGGGGAAGGCTAATACAGACTCTTGGGCGATCATGATCCAAGTCCTTGCTAACTCAATTTGTTTATACTCCCAGTGGGGATCAATTATGGCTCATTTTCAAGTGACTCATTTGACCTATTGGGGAGGACCAGGGCCAATATCACCAGAATTAAATGTAACATTTTCATTAACAAGGGAATTGTTTTTACATGAATTTTGCTGCACGACTGGCCAAGGAAAGGCCTTTGAGGCAGTGACTGTGCTGTCCTTGTTATGCCGCAGAACTGAGTGTATTAGCTACGGCTGAATCTACCCGCAGGAACTTTCACGATATTCCATGTAAAATAAAAAGAATAAACAATCATGGGTTAGGAGTTACATAAATGCCACACAGCAGAACTGAAGTAGAAGTGCACAACAGTATATCAGTTTCTATTTCAAAGATTGATGATCAATATTATTTTTAGAGGGATAAAATTTTCGGTTAAATTTAGTATATATATTATATATGTGTGTTTTTCGTACTCAAATGTAAATACAAATGGTACATGATGTTAAGAAAGTAACAATAGAAGTATATAAAAATTACAGAAAGCACAAAGACAAGTTGTTCCATCATAATGTCTAATTTACACACGTCTTGAATGATAGAGTCTGCATGTCTGGGTTAGCATTAGGGCTTAGCCATTAGCCATAGGCTAAAGTCTCCCTCATTTGGCTAAATAAATCTCATATGCTTAGCCAAAACTGCTAAGATCATTTACTGAACCCTTTGAGGGCTGAAATTCGAAAAAGTTCTAAACCTGGTAGCTTCTCATATAACAGAAATTTATCTGCCTTGTATGTATACTTGACATTTTCAAGGTCTATTAGTAGTAAGCATGTTAAAGTGTTTGGCTAAGAAGGTTGGCTAATGATATGTGTATTTGGCTAAAGAAAAAGCAGCTTCTTTAATAGCCATATTGCTATAGTATTTTTGTAGTCCAGTGCAGGTGTAATATGCACTTAAGAAAGTATTACATTTCTGATTTCAGGGCTACCCCGGCCACCAATGTACCTCCCGCCTCCACCAGGGCAGTTCCCCCACGGTTTATATAGTCCTGAATTTTCACAAGTGCAATGGTAAGTACATTTTAAAACAACAGCATGCGTCATTGAATGAAGAAATTTCTTTCATGGAAGACATTAATAAAGAATAATTCTTTGTATGACAATCTGCAATTCTGTGATTAAATGTGCAATAGCTGCTAGGTGTGCTATTATGCATATGGATTCAGTATGAACTAATTTTGCGTTTTATATGATGGCAGTATACTTGGGTTGTAAGATATAATATAAAAGGACAGAAAACTCTGTTGTACCTGCATGTAGCATCTCACAAAAAGCAGCATTTTGGAATGAGAGAGTGATTCAATTGTGAATAGATAAGGCCCATATGATGGCGGATGGGACTTGACATTGTTCATTGGCTTCAAGGGGAGTCGAGGCTGTCGTTTTCTACATGCAAAGTTGTTTCCTGACCGATGACTGATTTTCCTGATGGCTGGTGTGGCCGACTGTGTGTGTGTGTGTGCGCTGCAGAAGTCGTGCTGCGGGGCATGGTGGTGTGAAATGAGAGATCCACCATGTACGCTACCTGATCCAAACCCATTTCGGCCTCTCAGTCGTGCTCTCAACAGAAAACCACGGCATAAAGCCTTACTGGCCTGACATCATTGTAGTGGCCCCGATAGACTTCTGTGGTTGAGTTTAGGTGTCACATAAAGAATATACACGTACGTCATCTCCTATGTATCTGATTATTGTGGGTCGTTCAGCAGCAGTGTCATCTGTACTGGGTCTGAAATTATTACATGTATGTGCCGGAAAACCTGGATGTAACTGAATCGCTAAATCTCTCTGATAGTGGAGACAGAGAATCACATATTGTCAAACGTGATTCAACTGCAGACATTGTTTCAATAAGATACATGTATAATAATTTCTGAGTTTTCTCTTGTGCTGCAGTCACCATGAAATTTCTTGGGGAAAGTGTGTCCTGTTATTTAATGGCTTCACTGAAATTTGGCGCAACGGTAATTGTGCATTCAGAAACACTTCTTTTTCTCTATTGTCATAGCCCGGGGGGGATGATCTGACTTCACGCATCTAAGTCGTGGACACTGTTACACATCCGCAAAGCACATGACACGGTGCTCCACTAAGCTTCGCCGCTTTCTTTAGCCACTCTCGTCGGAGTCTCGAATCCTTACCGAGGCATTTTTTGGTCCTGCCTTCGCCTCGGCTCAGGAAGAGGGGCTGGAGCCAGTAAGGAGCTTGTCTCCATTGTTTAGCGGCAGCCGCTAGAAGATCGGGGAAGTTGCTCGGACAAAGCAGCTGG
>JAAUYG010043086.1_pt1 | contig 16112 bp, 11 predicted proteins | sample 7278091 | NCBI WGS metagenome assembly JAAUYG01 (sample SAMN14350201, study PRJNA611818) | marine sediment metagenome | isolation source: surface marine sediment (0.6m) | place: French Polynesia: Moorea | collected 2018-08 | reverse complement strand
TTATTATTATTATTATTATTATTATTATTATTATTATTATTATTATTATTATTATTATTATTATTATGCTAACATTTATATAGCGCAAAATTCATACAATTCATACTCTAATACGCTTTACATAAAATACAGTATTAAATAACGCAGTTATATAAAATCGAATGTCTAAAATATGACTAGTGTTCTTATGTGTATCCCCTACACTAGAGTCATTATGTCACTGGAACGGTTCAAAAATAATCTATCCAAGTAGCACTAATCACGATTAATCGTAATGCAGGTAATACTCAAACAATTAATCACAGTGCATTTTAAAAAGATAATTCTTTAGAGACTTTTTGAAGGGTAATAGACCGCATATGTTGGGGTAGCCCATTCCATAACCTTGCTGCTGCATATCTAAAGGATCTCTCACCTTCTATCTTTGTTCTTGTCCTGGGCTCAATTTCCCGAAGATATCTCAAAATGTATTTAACCCCAGTCAACTTCATTTTTGGGAAGGCTTTCATCGGATCTATAGAACGGGGGGGGGGGGGAGGTCCAAAATTTTAGGCTTACTGATAAGAGCGGTTATAACAGCTAAACGGTGAAGAATATATAATTAATAGGAAATTATATATGTGGAGTCTAATTGCACCATTAGACTTGACCTTGAGTGACCTTGAAAGACAAATTCAAGGTCACGCAGGCTTTAAAACCTTATATCTCATAAAGGAGCCCAGTTAGGTCATAGGTTACTCTTAAGCATCAATAAGAAAGCATTATTATTATGGGGTGTCCAATGGAACCATCATGTTTGACATTGAGTGACCTTGAAAGATCAAAGTTTTAACAGCCTTTTATCTTGAAAAGGAGTTCGGCTATATATGTTTCTATTAAACATTAGTAGGAAACCGTATATTGGGAGCCCAATGCTGCTGTGGTATTAGACGTTGAGTGACATTGAAAGGTCAAATTCAAAGTCACTGAGATTTCGAAGTCATATCTCGTAAAGGAGCTGAGTCAGACCATATGTTATTATTAAGCATTCATCGGAAACCATATATGGGAAGTCTAATGGCACCATCATATTTGATCTTGAGGCTGACTTTTGAAAGGTCAAACTCAAGGTCACTCGCATTTCAAAGCCTTATATCTCGTAAAGGAGACGAGTTAGGCGATATGCTACCACAAAATATTAATAGTAAACCATAAGTAGGGAGTAAAATGGCACCACCACATTTGACCTTGAAAGGAAGGTCTCAACCACTAGTTGTCAACCCTGGAAATTGTCAGGTGCATTGTTAACATTGTTTATTATGGTTTATGATTGTTTATTTCTTTTATAAAAACATTATGTACTTGCTAGTAAGTACGTATGCAACAAACTGGACAAGTACCAAATCTGAGGGCGGAGGGAAGGGGAAATAAATTCTGCCTAATGCTGTCATTTTGCTTACAGGCTTCCAGGCTGAGTAAAATGGTTGGGGGGGGGAGGGGTCAGGCTTATAGTCGGCTTTCAACCACCCATGGTCATATCACCGACTGCAAGTTGGATTCGGTGGTGTATGCAGGTGTATGCGTGGGGATTTAATGTGGACCTGTCTTGTGCAAAGTGGTTGGATCGTGATTGTGAATCAACTATATTATAACCAAAACTCCAGTCAGACCAATCAGAACATGCTGTTCCCAAGATTTCAAAGCCTTACATCTCGTAAAGCTGGCGATTTAGGCCATTTGTGACTACTAAACGTTAATAGGAAACCATATATTTGGAGTCAACTGTCACAGTTACATTTGACTTTCAGTGACCTTGAAAGGTAAATGTCAAGGGCACTCGGTTTTGAATCCTTATATCTTCACTTGTAAAGCAGCCTAGTTAGGCCATATACACATGTATTATTGTTAAACGCCAATAGGAAATCATATATGGTGAGTCCAATGGCACCGTCAGATGTGACCTTGAGTGACCTTGAAAGGTCCAAAGCAAAGTCACCTGCATATTAATCTGTATAAGATCTGTATGTTTACATATATTTACTGTGAATATATTAATCAGGATATTGCACAAGAGAATTTTGGGACAGGAAAAGTTTTCCGCTGTCCCAGGGTCTTACTTGGTCTTAACTATGATCTCCGTCTTCAGTATCTAAACGGGAACGGTTGCTGTGATAATTTTTATTGTCTGGGGTTAACGTTCATTGCTAGGCTTTAAAAGGACTGCATACGCCAGTGCCTTCAAGTTGTTATCTGCTATTACACACGGGGTGACAGGAACAGCCATTCCCACCGGCTATTGGTCGCCGTGCACCAGGGGAGATGATGCCACGAGACAATCACTTTAACCTGTGACACTGACGATGATGATAATGTAGCAAACGAGCAAGATACATGTATATCGATTGTTTGTCGCCGAAACACAGGCGACAAAAATCCCAGGCCGTATTTCACGGAGTTGTGATTACAAATAACGGTGACAGGCAGAAGTGTCTCCGCAGCCAGGCGTCTGCCACGGGGACATCTATGATTTACGAGCTCTGCCCCCCCTTTACTACTCGGCACATGCTAACAGGCCAAATGGCCAAATCATAATCGCATGCATCATTTACAGCGCTTAGATTAATCACGGGCATTGACGGCGAATCTCGCTACTCGCTTTAGGTCATTTTAGGCCGATTATTTTTGCCGGTCCCGGGCCAAGACCAAAACTATAGTGACACCGCAGCCACGGCTATTATCGGCGCCCGCAAAAAACACACTTAGCGTGATTCGATTTGTATGTATGATTTATGTGCCGCTGATACTGGGCATTATCTGGTAGCGGGAACGGGCAATAACATGCCTGAAAAATGCAGTATTGCCCCGAAACACAAAACTCTCAACCTGCTCCCAGGGGGACAGGGAATTAAACCTGTTCGTCTAATTCAGTCCAGGCACATATCGAATCTGTTGTTACCCGGGTTTTAGCTTTAGCGTTCAATGCGGGGAAAATAAATTAATAAATTTAAGTAAACCAGGGAGACTGATTGTGTTCTATCAATGAGTCAAGATCGTTGATGGATGATGGATGCATTTGATTACGTCACTCCCTCTATCGGGGAGATGGCGGTACAATATAGTAACCAGAGTGAAACAAGCCTTGGAAACTTCGTTAAGGTGAATATGAATGACATTAGCTTATTTGACCATTTTTTTTGTGCAACATTTTGAGTCACGAAGGAATATGGTTGTTTAGCTAATGCGACATTCGGCCCCTATGTATTTTACATATTTAACTTATATCTACTTTCTTTTGCCAAAGATATTTTGAACCTCTGATTTGGTAAGTTCCGGTCTCCCAAGTTACAAGACAAGATCATCCACGAGCTACAACTGTCTTATTATGCAACGGCCAAAACAGTGTATCGAGGAATTGAGTAATAACTGATATTTTGTGGACGTTGAAACAGAATGGTGTAATATCTTGATGTATTTTTCAGCTCCCACGGAGAGGCACGCCTATGGTGAATCAGCATGAATATAGTAATGACAATTGTCAAAAGAGCGGCTTATAATTACCAATCGGCAAGGCTTAATCTAATCAGAGGCATTCTATGCCCAGATCGAAGAGCCACTTTGTTTTGACAGTAGTCGTCATGGAGTGGAAAGTATATGAGCAACATTACCCTATATAGGCAATATTATGGTTATGGTTATGTAAACCATATAGGCAATGTAATCATGGTTATGGTTATGTAAATCATAACCCTCTAGGGAGGTTTGTATGGGGTAGACTCCTTCGTGCAAATGATTTGCGTTGAATAAATTAATCATGCCCTTGAGGAATTTTGTTTTGTGTACTATTATTAACATACTGCTTGGTTCAAAGCATTTCTTTATAGCCAACCTGAGTTGTATATCTGTATCAAGCGGCCTTCTCCATTTGCAGACACGTGAAAGTACATACTGACATAAGATGGCTTAAAAGCATTGGATTTCACGCTTTTCGAAATTATAGTCGTCAAAAAATTTGGATTTCGATGATGTTTGCATCATGCGTAGATAACTGAAAAAATGTCGGATAGGAAGTTTGCTGAAGTCAGCACATAAAGCCACATCAGAACGAAACAAAACGCAGAACCAGAATGAAGCAATATAAATTAACAAGCTGGTCATGGATCTCTCATGATCACATTGCGTGTAAATCAAAATTTGAAATCAAAATTTGTTCTGTTTTTTAGATATTATGCATTATGAATGTATTTTTACAGTTTCCGACTTTTGTCTCCCGTTTTTCAACATCATGGGAACAGGAAATGTACTGCAAGCTGTTATACGTTATATGTGAGCAGTGATTGGCGGGCATTGCAGATGTTCGAGTAAGTGACGAAGGTCCTGTTGGGGATTCGCCGTGATTATTTTACTGAAGGACGAGATAATAACTGTGTATTTGTAACTGACGTTTCCTGAATGTGCTGAAGTGTCCTGGAAATTGACACAATGATGTGAAAAAGTGTTTTATAGTTTCTGGATAGCGCCTTTGGCGTCGAGTATAAGGCCAAAGAGGTGTGCAGACGGTAAAGCCTACTATAGATATAGCTTTTGGTATTATTTCTGTAACATTTCACCATGCTGGTATGATTCTTGTATTATTCAGTGAATTCTTCTGTATTTTGTAATTTACAATTGAAGAGTTATTTTTAATAATAACTATTTCAATTTACCTTTGGTATTCTGTTATTTGCTCTGGAACTCCCAAAGAAGTGAACCTAGGTGTAATATCCGTATAGAGAGGCATCACCATACAAAGGGGCATGTATAAAGCTGGATCATGGGTTATGTATATGTTAGCCACCTTTGTTTTGGGATTCGACTAATAAACAAATTCTTACATCTTTCAATGTGGGTTGCATTGCTTTTTAAGGCAGTCTCAATGAATTTCTGCGCTCTGTTATCAAAATTTCTGTCACAGAATTCAAAATTGCAAAGTTTGAAAGCTGCACACACTGTTTCCAGGTACTGCCCCCAAGAGGGTCAACAAATTTTTACTAATTGTAATATCTTGGTGGTTTCGAAGAAGAAGTTGTCCTGAACTTTCCTCTACATACTCGTGTGCCACAGAAAATTAAGAAAATTCACAAAAGCTAATAATTTTTGTAAATCTGTGAAAATCGTTTGAGATACTGTCACAAGGCGTGTTCACCAATTGTGGAGGCTATATTTGCTTATTTGGCGGCCTAGTAGAAGAAGTTATTTACAACGTTTCCCATATACTCCTGTGCTAATGGAAATTAAGAAAATTTATAGGAAAATTCAAAGTTAATAACTTTTTTGAAAATCTGTATACAATCTTTAGATACTTAAAGAACAGACTCCAAAATTTTTGATGATTTCATTTGCCTGGTCGTTTCGAAGAAATAATTGTTTGACCCCCGCCCAATACTTCTTCATGAAAACTTAAAAACTTGAAAAATAATTGAATAAGTGGAAAACCATCTAGGGATAGAATGGACAAGAAACTTTCTGTAAAATTTGGCGCTGAAAATCTGCATACCATGCTCATCCCCAAGAGTGCCCACGAAGTTTGAAAAAAAAAACTATAATAATTTCGAAAATCTATTCACAATTTTTAGATACTGTGTCCAGGCATAGACGTATAGGAGAGGGCCCCTCCTATACGTCTATGGCCCAGGAGAGTCCATAAAAGTTGATGCCTGCATTGGCATGGTGGTTTGAAAGTACTCTTCCACCCTCCAAGTACCAGTACGTTAAAGAAAACTAAAAAAGCACTTTCTGTAATGAAACCTTTTTGTAAAATTTGGCGTCGAGTCGTGGTGATCTTTCCGAGACAACGAAAATCGGCATACAGTATTTGTGAATTACGGATAAGTAGTTGTTTGATATCCCTCCATACTACTGCGAAGTAAAAGAAAAAAATGATAACAATTCAAAAACGTTTAAAATTTGAAAAAAAAATTGAAAATCGCCTAGAGATATGGGCAACAGGAAATAAAATTTCATAAAATTTGGCGTTAGTTCTTGCAAAGCTGAATAAGGGGGAAAACGCTGAGAGAAATAATGGACAGGAAGCATTGTAACCCATTTAAAGGACGAGCGAGAACGAACGAACGGACGATAATGGAAGTTTTCATATTCTATCATCTGAGTCAAGCAAAGCTCCAAACGCTTGACTCTGTTCATGCAATCATTTGTATACAAAACATATGTGGAATATCTTGTCTGAACTACAAATGACTACCCTATTTTATCGATGCTATTTACAAGTGAAATACAATGTTGCGGCCTGGTGAGTTTGTGGTCCCCTGGAATAGTGTGGTATAGCCATGCCTCGCCATTCCATGGCATGCCATGAAATGCCAGACAATGCAGTTCCATTCTATGTAGTTCCCTGCTATAGATTCTCATTCCATGCCATGCCATGTCATGCTGGTCAAAGGTAGAACATGTGTTCTCTAAATCAATACTTTTACGGATTTTGTGGCCCTATAATGGACATAGTGTTCCTTATCTACTGGCTTATGCCCTGTATGTGATGCAATTTAATATCTCCTCCTGTGCCTTTGCGTTTGTATTACAGAGATAAAGGCGCTCTAAAATATAAATTACCATCACCATTATTACCATCCTATAAAAGACTAATTAAACCTCGCGAATTCTGCTGGGCGGGGTGTTTTGTAATGCTCCTGTGTGTCTCTGTGTGTGTTTGTCTCTGTGCGTGTCTGTGACCAAAATATTCAGATATTCCACCAACTGATGCATCAAGCAACTTTAGGTTTAGTGAGGGCCTTCCCTCTGACCTAAGGAACAAATAGTTAGATTTTCAGAAAAATTGTCGCCGTGAGGCAAAGGCATGTGTCGGCTAACCATAAAAGACAAATTGATTTTTTCAAATGCCCACAACAGCCAAAGCGCTAAGAGATAGACATGTGGTCACTATACACACTAACATGTACTGATTATGGAGTGTCCAACTGCACCATCAGATTTGACATTGAGTGACCGTGAAAGGTCAAGGCCATTCAGATTTTGAAGGTTTGTACCTCTTTAAGTAACCGCATTAGGACACATCTTACTATTAAACATTATTAATAGGACACCAAACATGGAGAATCAAGTGGCGAAATCTCATTTGACCTTGGGTAGCCTTGAAGGTCAAACACAAGGTCACTCACATTTCAAAGGCTTATATCTCGTAAAAGAGCGGAACCAAATGTTACTATTAAACACCTTTAAGATATCAAATAGGTTGAATCCAATTGCACCATTGGAAATTACCTTGAGTGACCTTCAAAGCCACTCACATTTTGAAGCTTATGTTTCGTAACGGAACGAAGTTAGCAATATGTTGCTATTAAACATTGATAGAAAATCGTATATGGGGAGCCCAATGGCACCCTTACATTTTTTATTAGATGAACATGAAAGGCCAAGTCAATATCTCGTAAAGGAGTAGTGTTTGTGCATATGTTATCATTAAACAGTAATATGAGATCATGTATTAGAATTCCAATAATAATGTATATTTGACCTTGAATGACCAAGTCTAAGTCTTTGGTGACCTTGAAAGATCAAAGTCAAGGTCACCTAGATAGGCAGTAGTACGAGATCTGTAAACAGTCTGTAGTATATTAACTGAATTTCACATGAGAGAATTTTGGGGCTAGTAGGGCTTTCCGCTGCCCCTATAGTCTCTCTTGTTTGTCTTTTCCTTTTCTACAGTTGGTATAAAAATACCACAGTATAACCATGACTTGAGAAATGTCTTTATGGAGACGGTGGACATCTCCGAAAAGTCCTGCACACTTCTAAGGGGTTCTCTACCCAAGTTGTTCAAGGAATTGTGAAATTTCAATATTGAATTTTTAACATTTTTTTTCAGATTTTAGCATGGTAATTACGGAAATTATAAAAATGTGCAACATCTTTAAAACAGCTGGTCATAGAGCGAATCGGACTGATGAAAGTTGGGACTCAGGGATACTAGTAACACATATATGGGGTACATTTGACCTTGTAGGGTTCATGATCATTTTTGGGTCATTCGGTGCACTTTTCTCAAAAATGGCATGTAACTTGAAAACGACTAGAGAGAAATGGACCTAACTTTGCGGCTCAGGGACAGTTGTAACACATATGTGGGCTACATTTGGCCTTTTATTGTTCAAAGCCATTTTGGTGTCATTCGGTGTACTTGTCTCAATGTGCCCTCTAATTCGAAAACGGTTGGTCGTAGAGCGAACAGACTGAAATTTGGTACTCTAGGGTACTAGTACACATATATGGTGTACCTTTGACCAAAGTGTTCAAGGTCATTTTGGGTCAGTCAGTGCACTTGCCTCAAAATGGCCTGTAACTCGAACACGGCTGGTTGTAGAGCGAAGTGGACTGAAAGTAGGGGATGCTATAGTGACACATATATGCGGTAGCTTTGACCTTGTAGTGTTCCAGTGCATTTTGGGTTTATTCGGTACACTTCACTCCAAATGGCCTGTATCTCAAAAACGGCCGGTCGTAAAGTGAAATCGACTAAAATTTGGGACTCAGGAACGTTAGCATATATGGGTACCTTTGTGTCTCGAGTGTTATGTAGGGTACATTTACTTCATTCCTTGTCTAGCCAAGGTCGTGTTGACCTTCAAATGTAAAAAAATAAGATTTGTCCCCTCAGCTACTTAGGTAGTGGCTACATGGCTGGGCTGTTAGGCATAAACCTAACATGGTCCTATCCGAGAAGTGATGAAGCAGAACGTCAAGGCCCCTGGAACCTGTGTTGCCTTTGCTCGTAAACAAAAACTGATGAACATTTGGGCTTTGTGGGGTTGTTTCTGTAATCAACGCATTCATATATTCATGTTACTTCGTAAATAAATCTGCCATATTGTATGAACGCAGCGTGGCAACACTGCAAACAGCTACGCATTGATTATGGATCGATTCTGTGTGGAAGTAATGTTAATTTGCTTTTATCCAGGGCTTCACGAAGATTAATAATTACAGAAGCAAAACACACAACACAGAGGCGTTACGACACCACCGTATCGAACTCCCCCATACAAATAGCCAAACGCCAGTACCGATATTTTCCCCTACTTGCAACGTTTGATGGGAAGTGAAAAGTTGGCCCGTATGGTGGCTTCTATGTGCCATAGATTATTTAAATTTTGAAATAATGCCAATTTAACCTTTTTTACATGTACATATGCGTGAAAACCCCACAACTACTTTTGCGTGGATAAAATATTTTTGTGATAATAAATTTTAACACGTATTTCTTTCTTTTCTTCTTTGTGAGGTATTTCATTTTAGCTCTGCTTGTGTCGACACAGCAGAACCGTTAAATCCGTTAAGTCGATTTTGTCAGAAACCGCTGTATGATCAAAGCCAAGTTTTATGGAAAAGCACCTATTCACCAGATCTCCAAAACATTTTTGCTTGACTGCGTCAATAGAGTTAATAAAATAGAAAATCTTCTGTCCGTCGTCCGTGTGTGCGGCTTTCCTTTAAGATTTTGATAGTTGGTTGTCCTGGCCCGTATGTCCGGATGTTTTTGAATTAAAAAAAAGTGTTTAAATTGTTTACGGTTTTCAGTTTTCATTGACGTGGGATCCTATGGGAGTGTAAATTTCAAGACACTGCTCCAAATATAAATCACAGCTGCAATTTTAAATCAATAGTCCTCATAAAAAAGACGCTTGGATTCTTTTTTGGATTCGCTTGGAATTTTTACTAATTTATATTTTAATGATAGTTTCTCGTTTTCATTAATATGGTATACTATGGAAGTTAAAATTTCAAAACCCTACTCCTTTAAGTCGCTTTCCTAACAAAGCTACGTGTGGAATTATTAAAATTTGATTTCCAATCTTAATGTAAAACTCACCATTGTGTCATATGAGGAAACCAAAAGCCTCAAATTATCTGAAAAAAGAGCGACCGTAGAGCGAAACGGACTGGAATTTGGGACCCAGTGGCACTAGTACAATACATCATGATATATGTGGAACCTTTGACCTTATACCATTCACTAAATATCTTAGAAAATATCTTAGAAAATATCTTAGAAATGGCAAACCCTACAGCAAAACTGGGTGAAGTTTGGGGCTCGGGGTACTAATAAAACACAAACCGGGATCTTGTAGTGTTCAAGGAGATTAAAACTTTAAAAAAAGAATTACGCAAGTATTTTGGAAATGGGCAATAGGAGACCGATAACCAGTACAATTTGGAACTCATGGGTACTAGCGAAGATATTACACGGATCGTCTTTGGTACTAGTAGATGGGGTGGGTGGGTGGGTGAATCAGGCTTATAGTCGGCTTTCAACCACTCATGGTCATATAACCGACTGCAAGTTGGATTCTGTGGTGTATGCAGGTGTATGCGTGGTGATTTACTAGTAGATGGGCGTAAATACTATAATTTATGGTGAACATTTGGCCCTGTAGTGTTACAGACCATTGTGGGGTCATTCGATGCACTTCTGTCAAAATGGTCTCTAATTCCAAAACGTCTATTTACAAATTAAAACAGACTACAATAATTTGGGACTCTGTGGCTCACCTTCTAGTGGTCAAGGTCATTTTGGGGTCATGTACTACACCTGTCTCAAACGTGATAAGAAACATTTGTGAAAAATCTTGCAAGTAGTATACTTACTGCTATCGTCAAGCAGAGCGCAAAGGCCCATGGATCTATTGTTTCATTTTTTTTCCAAAATTTCAAATGTCAAAAGTTTTACTTTCTTTGATTTTCATTAAGCACGGGACCCTATGGGAGGGAAGATTAAAAAAAATTACTCGTCCCACAAATCGCGGTCGCATTTTGTCAAGCTTCTGCTAAATCTTTGTCTCCAATACCTTCACAAAGCTACTTTTGGGATTTTAAAATAATTTTAATCATTTTTGTTTTTTGCATTTTCGCTAACATTCGGACTATATGACGGAATTTTTACGCGACTTTTTAATACAAATCGCTTTTGAATTATTTCAAATCCTTCCTCTATTTTGTCGCAATAGTCTTCAAGAAATTATTTTTTCGGAGTTTTGCAATTTTATATTTTTTCAAATTTGATGAAACTCTGAAATTATAACATTGGAGTCAATGTGAAAATCCAAAAACGTGGAATATATATAAAACGGTTAACGTAAAACGGATGGAAATTTGGTACTTAAAGACTTTTTGTTATATATGTAGAGTACTTTTGATGTCAGATTTTCTGAGTTCAGTTTGGGTCCTTCGGTGCACTTTGCAAAAAATTTGCAAAATGTAAAGATTTTTCACAGTTTTTCTCTGATTTCAGTTAAATATTAGTAGGACATTGGGTGCTATGGGAGAATACCACCTTTTCGTGGCAATCAGAAAGGCTTTAAAATATTTGTGCTACTTTGGAAATACGTCACCTCAGCTACATTGTTATTAAGGCGCGAACACGATATTGTGCTTCGTCTGGCAAAAGGTCAAGCAGGATATAAAAGCCCCTGGGCCTCTTGTTTTTATAAAATAATCAATGGCACATAGAAGCCGCCGCAGAAGCGGCCTTTGTGCCCTTCTGTACAAATGCTCTCTCTCATAACGTACACATTGCGGTTCTGTCGTTACTTCCCAAGTGAAGTCATCCAAGGAAAATTATTGGGTAAATTGCACTTCCCAAAAGTGTTTTTAAATTTAAACTTGGCTCTGCTAATCTTGACTAAGAGTGCAATTATCCAACACCACCAAGGGCTGATGGCAGCACTTAGCACTAGTGGTATAGAAGTTTGATTGTTTGATCTATTAGAAATATGAACTTAAATCACTTGCACCATGTGGGTTAACATATATCAAGTATTTTACACGTAAAATATTTTATGTATGGCCAACAGTGTTGCGTTTGATACATACAAAATGCTTGAGAGTATACGTAACATAAAATACTGTAACAGGAACTGGTCGCAGTTCCTAGGTCCAGTTTTACTGGTCTTTGTATCGCCTTGGCTATATAGCTTGTAGACTCGGTGATTGTTCCTTTTGAACTAACCTTGTTTGCATTATCTGGTCTGTCGTGCATCGCAGCTCGTCGTATGCATCTACGGTCACTCTATGACCATTGGTTTCTTCAGGGTGTTCAGTGTCCAAATCGGTACAGTTTCCTCCAGTCATCTGATCCTTAGTAATTACAGAAAAGATCGATATAATACAGCCTGTTGTACGCTGCATATTCGAACCTCGGGTAGTCGGATTGTCGGGCAGGTCTTCAGATAAATGGTTTAAACACTTTCTTAAATAATCATTTCACTCTTCACTTTCATGACCATTCCCGCGGACAGGCAACTGCCATGCACTTATATTACTTGTTAAAATATACTGGTGTGTAATTGTGAATGTAGTAGCAGCGAGATATTTCGCGGTGTATTACTAATAATATAATTCTAATGTGTGAATCATATGGTAACTTAAATCATGGTATTTGAGAGAATGTGTTATTAAACTGTGGTTTGATTGATCAATCAGATTGATTGTGTCGTATTACTTCAGGCACACGTCTTTGCGACGTGAATGAATAAACCTACATTACTGACTCCTGCCATAATGGTTATCATGTGTAGAGCCCCGGGGTAGAACTTAATACAAATGTGCTTTATAACATATATATAATATCCGAATAAGACATTAATTGACACGTACATTTTTTAAAATCCACCACACATCATAGATACACAGTATTATGCGCTCTGGATACGCTACAGTTAAATATAAAATATGGATGGGACGCCCACACCCTTCTTCAGCCTTACTGTGCACCCTGACCGTCATCCCGGAATCGCACATGTAAGATTTCTTCTTCCAAACTTTAAAGGGTGCTGTGTCATAGCGTAACCATATATTTGTTGACGATAAGATTTTGGACTTTGGTCGGTTAGTTGCGCTCGGTGTTGTCGCCTTCTTTCTACCTGTGTCAAACGCTCTTCTTCCGCCAAAATATTCACCTGGCCTAGTATACTGTGCGTGATACCACACAGTGATAACGGGATAAAGCAGGTATGTATTAGAAGCTTCAAAATGATTGAACTTGTAACATAGGGATGAAGCTTGAAACATAACTGATCATGACATGATACAGGAAATTTGATGAGTTTCGAAATGAACTTGAGCTACACGTGCGGATGCAGAACAATGATAGAACTGCCACTGTAACATTCTTGACTGAATGTAATGATATGCGCGTTACTCTCATGAATGTCTGACATAATTCTGGTGCTCTACATTTTGTTTCAGATAAAAAAAATCAGCCAGAGAAAACCTATCGGGAGACATTATCGTCGAAACATTTTAGTTACAGAGAGTGTTCGACCTTTGAGAGGCTCATCTTAGCAGTTTCTTCAACCATGGTTGTCAGGTAAATATTCCTGCCCGCTCGCTGTACTCCAGTCATCCTAAACGTTGTGATCTATGGTATCTATGTTCCTAGATCAGTATGCTCAATGCACAGGGCGGTAATTTGGCAGCTGCATGTTAAAGAAATTCACACATCTGCGTCTATTGTTTATTTCCGCGGGGTTAATTTCCTCAACCATCAACTATCAATTGCTAATTTCGACCCCTCCCCCCTCCACCATCACTCCACACACACAATCGTGCACCAGTAAGGAACTTTAATTTTTTTTTTAACTTTTTTACTGCCATGTGCTTCTGCTTGTTGCAAAATATAATATGTATTTTACAGAAACTAACAAAGTACTTTATGTTTTAGCTCTGCTGACACAGTCAAGCAGAGCTAATGCCGTGGCGGGGTCGTCTGCCGTTCTCCGTAAAACGCGTTTTTTTTTCAGAAACCATCAAGCAAATCAACGCCAAATTTTGTGGAAAGGTATCTTTTATCCATTTTTTAAAACTTTGGACTTTTTAAATTTAACGAACGTTTTTTTTTTTTTTTTCGTTTTCGTTAACATGGGACCCTATAGGAATGAAAATTCCAAAACGCTGCCCCACTCCTTATACAGTTATGATTCTTTTTGAACCAAACTTTTCCCGAATGTTCCCCCTGACAGTCCTCACAAAAGTTACCTATTCGAATTTTGAAATGTAAAATTAAAAACGACTGAAATTTTACTTTGGGACGAATGGCAAAATGAAAAATTGTCTATATCTTGTAAATGGCTAATCGTAGGACGAAACCGAGTGAAATTTGGGACTCGGATGGTAGTTGAAATATGTAAATGGGGTACCCATGTCCTTTTAGTGTTTAAGGTCATTTGGGGGTCATTCGGTGCATTTGATTCAAAATGGCCTGTAACTCGAAAACGTCTGGCCGTAGAGGAAAACAGTAAAATTTGGGGCTCGAGGGTAGTGGTAATATATTTTCTTATATAAAAAAATATTTATTTATAGAGGTTTACAACACGCGTATTACATTTTAATGTTCATCTCAATATAAGGAGGTAGTAGTATAGCTATAACAGTTGTAATATATAATGAGGACCCTTTAACCCTTTAGTGTTCAGTGTCATTTTGGGGCTATTCGGTGCACTTGTCTCAAAATGACCTGTAACTCGAATACGAGTGAAATATAGGACTTGGCGTAACAGTAGACTATATAGGGCGTACCTTTGACCTCGTAGAATTACAGGTCATTGCGAGGACATCCGGCACACTTGTGTTAGTTGTGCCTTTGACTCGTTTCTGGTATCGGATTCTGTGATAGGATAGGACTTTAATATTATAACGTTGTAGGAAACGGAGAAGCTTAAACCTTATAGCGGAGAGGGAATATACCAAATTTTGTAGAAATCGTGCACTTTGTGACAACTTTTTAAAACTTTGCATGGCGTTAGGTATGGATATGACATTTTCAAAAACCACCGCACACAAGTTGGGAGAGACCCCTGCTGGCCGTTATGCACAAAATTCAAGATGACCGCCACTCAAAACTAAAACAACAATATCTCGGCTCATATTAAGAGCAGAAGCTATTTAATACCACTTTTCCAGGGTTTTTCAGGTCGAGAAATACGTTTCTGAAGTCAATTTTGGGCTTTAATTACATTTTCAGGGTTATTTTGCCTTTGACATGATTATTTCCTATAATGAATGCACGGCTTCACCACATGCATGTTCTCTCAAAATAGTCATGTTGGTTGATTTATTTGTATGGCTTAGTGGTATATCACTACCACCACTTGCTGGTTGCTGTTGTTGTTGTCGCTACTGTCCATCTCCCTGAGACTGCCATTGTGCCATAAATTGACGAATACGGTGTGAGAAATAATTCTTTCCCCAATACCTGATAGATCAGCACTGCCAACATCCACAACAAATCTACAGACAGGAGTAGCTAATGATTCATGGCTTAACCATGTTAACCACGTTCACAACATTACAACTCAGAATTAAGGAAATCTTCGCGAAATACCAGTAAAATACTGTGGATTTTATTCCCACAGCCAGCAAGCAGCAGATATCCGACAATGAGCCACGGTCGGTGTCTTTCCCACCTTAAATTGCGGAGAAGGCTTCAACGATGGCAATGCAGGAATACACAATGCTTGTTGTCAAGAAAGCAATAGATTTCATCAACCCAGGCCAAATTCCAGTGATTGTAAGCGATTGTCCACTTTATGCCAAACACAAGAAATGTCAATAGGCATACAATAATGAGGTCGGTGGATCAAAAATGGTTTCCTTCATGGGGATTCTACACATCCTAATGGCTTCACAAGAATGTGGGGGGAGACTGCTTGGATCTGGCTGGATGTTCTCCACACCGACCTTTTTCACTCCTGGTGTTGCAATATCTCTACTCGGCAGCAAGCATGTTAACCGTACACGCTATGCACACCAACTCACTCTTGCCTGGCTTAATACACTCAAAATACAGGCATATCATGAGTATGGTCATGATGGCGAATTGTGGGAAAGGGGACTCGTCAGCTCCCACAATCTGTTACTGGACTACAGTGCGAGACTACATGCTTATATCATGTGCCTTTTGTGCGGGGTCAGCGAACAGGTCATTGACACTCAAATCTATCGAGGAAATTTTTTCGCCTTTGGTCAAACCAATTATGCACGATGGACACCAGTCTTCTTGAAAGATATGGCACGTCTTCCACAGATCCATCCGACTGTCCATGAGGCTTTCATGGAAGGGAAGTTCG
>JAAUYG010063175.1_pt1 | contig 16119 bp, 9 predicted proteins | sample 7278091 | NCBI WGS metagenome assembly JAAUYG01 (sample SAMN14350201, study PRJNA611818) | marine sediment metagenome | isolation source: surface marine sediment (0.6m) | place: French Polynesia: Moorea | collected 2018-08 | reverse complement strand
GGAGTAGCGTTTTGAAATTTTTGCTCCCATAGGGTCCCATTTTAAAGAAACGAAAAAATATTCGAAACCACATATTCCAAATAAACGAAAAAAAAAAACTTTTTTTTTCAAAAATCCAAAAAAAAACCCCCACCCGGGCGAATGACCCACGGGAAAGAAATCTATGCTATTGGTAAATCTATGCTATTGGTAAACATTGGTAAACTTCTGCAAAAAAAAGTTTGTAAATATTTACAGACTTAGACAACCAAGACTATGGAAGTTTTTTTTTTGTTATATTTCGTACGTTGAATTTATTTCTTCGATTTTGCCTCCATTTGCTGGAAAAGAGCAATAAACATTAATAATAAAAAATCTAACACAAGACAACGAATAAAGAAATTATTTAGACATCTCCCAAAGATGCTCGATTTGTATTATAATGAAGTGACTCTCTGTAGGAATATGGGTGTAATGCGCATGCCCAGAAGTGATTTGGTATAATACTGCATTAAAGCGTCACAATGAACTTATAAAATACTACATTTTGTGAAAATTATTTATTATTTATATGTACGTAAGTGGCATTGCATCCTCCAGACCAATAAGACCTGTGCAACTTAAAACAGACACATTTTGTTTAGATTATCATACTTTGGACAAACTTTTTCGAACCGGTTACGAACGATGGCTCTGTGGCTTGGTGGGGGTGTACGACAGCCAAAGGTTTATCTCCGGAGCCCGCCTCATCAAGCCGCAGCCTCTCTCTCTCTCTCTCTCTCTCTCTCTCTCGTTCGCTGGTTCGTCCGCTTTCTCCTTTCGCTCAAGTTTCTTTACGTTTTGATTTATTGGTTGTATATAGCAGGTTATACTTTTCACAATGCAGCATCCTGAGTCCTGGGAGATCTCCAGTTTTATGTCTAACATTAAAATGCCATATATGCTTTCCTTTTAACTTGTCTATCAGGACGTTTCCACCTGCTATTTTGTCATACAACCTGACCACACATTTGTGGTTATAAAGTACACTTTTATCCCGCCACCTAAAATTTGCACAAGAACGGTATTTTTTTTTTTTATTTTTTTTTTTTGGTTCTAATAGACTTTGGTTTGAAAAAGAGAACATTTATATCGTCGATTTGACATTGGCTAGTGATTCAGCTCAAGGGGAGTGGGGTAGTGGCTGGTGTGGTGTCAGAAACCAGGCCGATCCGACTTAGAAGACAAATTGGGTTCACCAGCAATGATAAAATTAATACCCATTAACGGAGGTCAACTTATCTCTTGCCAAAGGCCTTCCAGCCTGTGGTGACGATAAATGGGATTACGAGTGAACGGACCGTCGAGTCAAAAAGTCTGCGTGGCATGGACATCCCAGATAGCCTCGCCTGACATCACAGCCCCCCTCTGCTACCCTCCCCCTCCTCCTCCCTCCCTATCCCCCGGGCTAACGGCTGCACATCGTTAATTATTTTCTGCGTGATTTCATAACCGATTGTTTCGTAAAGACAGTATTATAAATGAGCGCTTGATGCAAATCCCGTGCCAGCCTTGAGACACCGTTAAAGAAGCGAAGGAAAATCTCCATTGGTGTGATCGCGTGTGTGGCGAGGAGGGCTGCGGTGACTTTTCGCCTGCGGTGGTACCAGCGCGCTTTTCTTTATCTTGCCGATGCCATGGCGCTGTCCCACGGCCGCTGACGTTGCCCCGGGCTCCTCCTGACAAACAAAAGACAGTGGTCAAAGCAACACGAGGTCCCCGCGCCACACACCACGGTACAGCTAACCGGCCCACCGTGAGCGATAATAGGACTCTTAACCTCGTGCCATCCTCTCGGCGGCAACTTTGGGGACGCTATTATATCGCCTGTTTCACCAAGGAGTTGCCAGTCTTCCAGCATTGAAGTCGCCACCATTTCTTTTGTTTCTTTTGTTTCATGAACGACAGATTAATGATTTTAAGTTTCGCGAGCGCTGGTCGACGTAAAAACTCCCCTGTGTTTAAAGCTGCGGCGAAGATTATTAAATGGAGTCACTAAATTTCATTTTATGATACTAATTTGTATTTATAGGCTATCCTGTCTTTGGCTAAGCTGCCAAATAGGTCAAAAGTCCAAAAAAGGCATAAAATTAATTCAAATGTGTCTAGAAATAATTTGGGAACCATCGGATTTTCCATGGTCGGTTATTATTTCCAGAATGTGGTATGAATATTGCAAATATATATCTCAACCATTATATTACTGGTTCCCTTACAAGTATACCTTTGACCCAGGTCTGTGTCCTGTGGACAAAATAACAAAAAAACCTCATCTCCTCTTTTGCGGTTACTTGAAGACGCCACGTACGGCCACCAGCCTAATGACAAACGTGCAGTACGAATCACATGCAGCTGATCCCTGTCTATTAATCAAAAGCTGTAGATCAAAGTGTACAAAAGGAACCCTGCTTCCGAGACCATTACAAATCTCTACGGTCCAGTCCAATGTCCTATCAGGGTGCCAAAAAGAAGCAAATACTTGAGAAGAATTTTAGAAAAGAATTTGAAAGTTACAAATGATGTAGGTGTAGGCCTTTTGTACACAAGCGACGGCTGCTTCAGCTGATTCAAGCTGCGTGTGAGCAATCAGGTAGAAGTTGAAAATGGCCCATACGGAATTCGAACTCCCTACTCGTTTTGACGGGGATCGTCTTACCGCTCGGAAAACGCTCCAGATAATGGTGTCATATGAGAGATGAGGCGAGTTTCAGTGCATGCAAGGTTACGTATTGTTTCTACAGCGCGAATACATTAGGTTTTCAGGCCAGGTTGAAGTACATGTATGTACTCTAGCATGTATCGTCCTTGTTCGATAAAGAGTGCGTTTTCTTTTGCCCATCATGCCATGTCATATTTTCATAAACTGCCCTTTCTTCACCATCCTACGTCAACAACTGATAACTTGAGCATGGAAGATACGAAGTGGATAATTCTCTACGACCAGCTGTTTTAGAATTGCAAGCCATCTCAAGACGCCAGCACCGAATAACCTAAAATGACCTTGAACACTAAAAATGTGTTGCCCCAAAAATACTTACTTCGAGTTTTTGTCTCTATCACTCCACGACAAGCCATTTTCGAGATACAAAATTATCAAAAATTCCAAATGCACTGAATGACCCCATAGCCCCATAATGACATTGAACACTTCCCTGTCAGAAGTACCCTGTATACACTAAGTACTGGGGCCCAAGTTTTTGCCTGTTTTGTTCTACAGTCAGTCATTTTTGAGATACTGAGTTTTCAAACATCACAAATGCACCGAGTGACCTCATAATTTAACACCTAACAGTCAAAAGTACTCTGTATACACTAGCATACCCGTGAGGACCAATTTTTTCCTGTCTCACTCTACGAAGTTCAACATCCCTTCTCAAAATTGTGGACATTTTATAATTTATCATTGACTACCGTGTTAAACGTTTAAAATATAACAAACAAATCTCCCAAATTCACAATTTGAAAATTTTTAACAATTCGTTTAGCAGTTTTGGTAGAGACCCTCCGTGGAAGTATACGTGGATCTGGGGCCTAACCGTTGTACATAAAGCGTAGTTCTGTTTGATCGGCTCGGCAAGTCTTTGTAAGATGAGTTAAAGCCATTGAATACATAGTGCAGTGCTTCTTTTTGTCTCCTTTCGGTTTCATTTTTTCTCGGCTACAGAAAATGTCGCGCACATACACAACTGCACAGTTCTCAAACTGAGCTACAATAATGTAATAAAAGAGCATTAATTTAGACTCTGTACGCAACGTTTTAGAAAGCCTTGCTAAAACATTTAATTTCCTTCCTGCCTGACGACATAATTATATCATCAATGTGAACATTAAAATCGAGCAGACTGTCATTATGTAAACCTAAAACCTTTACAACCGGTTTACTCTCATGTGATTTAGGATGAGTTTGTTCAATACCGCCTGAAAACTAGTGCCACAATAGCAGGGTGTATTATCGTCGGCATAATTCAATGTCGTTATATACTCCAGATGTCGGCTATAACATGTACCAAGTCATTCTTTACTGATCCACGACGGACACCAACGCCATCACTAGTGGTAGCTCTGCTGTCCAGTAGCCCAAAGTAGAGCTAAAATGTCACTGCTCAGTCATTATCTCGCAGAGTTTATGCAACAATACAGGGAACTTGAATCATTTTCCCAATTCAAGTAATTCAAACCTGGAAGGATCCTGCAAACTAACGATGATCGAAGCTCGATGAAATCCGGCCCAGACCGGAACTGCTTCTCTGACGACGTGTGGCCTACTGGCGACTAAGCCCTGTTATTGTTACTTTTGGTTCTGGTACGTCCTTGTCTAAGACCTGTTGAGAATACATTCGGAAAGAGACATTCTCCCGCCGGTTCTCGTTATAGCTTTACAAACTTATACACCGAGTCCCCTCCCTCCACGTCTAATATGGTCACATTGTCAAGAAATTGTGGCCACATCTGCGAGGGGGCCTTAAGCTTTGGGACGGGGGAGGCATCTGGTAGATCCAGGGACTATTACAGCAGCAAATATTTGTGACAACATTATCTCTCTGCAGTGAGTGACTACAAAACAAAGAGTTTGTATAGTCAAAGTACACTGAAAAGACCACTAGCCTGCCTTTAAGTAAATCACGAGGGACTACATAACACAGACTCTGTACATGTGCTGGTCCTAAATCTCAGAGGTGGACTCCCCGTCCGTTGAACCTGTTCCTCCCACGGGTGCTGGACATGAGGGTCCCGCCCCGCCCGGCCACGCCCCAGTTTCCGACCGATTTCCGCAGCCAGACGGTTCATTCACAGATCGCAGAGGCGTGCTGTGTCCTGGTGGCTGTAGGCGGAACCGGAAACCCTTGGGTGACAGAGATGAGGCTAATTGCTGGCGCCATTACTGACACAGGAATGGGCGATAAAACCATTAACTGGTTAGTTGCTGGTTTATCTCATAGTATCCACGGGGTTCTCGTGCTGTGCTTGGCAACCGAAAATGACGCAATGGATGGCAGATACACGCTCATATAGGAGGAATTAATTTCTCACTTGTTTTTGTCCAGATTTGAGTTGTGACCGTTTGCTTCACTACACAGCTTAATAGTTTAAGGGAATTTTGCAATTGCTGTGGAAATTCATTCCAGGAAATTAATTCTTGGTATACATGCAAATACACTCTAGTTGTACTGACAGAGACAAACTTTGTTAATATCTTGAAGCTGTCCGGATACAGAATTTTGCATCAGGTTACGATGTCACCTGAAAGAGAGTCAGTGGGACTTGCGCCATTCAAAGAGTGTAAAAATAGAGATACGTCTACATTGAGCCCGACAGTTCTGCTCTGTGATTTTTTTATCAGAGACGTTGCAGGCGTACAAATGATATCAAAATTCCTGGCATGACCTCTGTTATATAGTGCCTGTTGACTCTTGTAACACATAACCTGTAACAATGTTATAGCAATAAAGTCAAACACATCAATTCGAAACAAGTGGATATATTTTAACGTATTTGTATGACGTTAGTACAAAGTAATTCAAATTAACTAGGAACTATTCGCATTTTAAAGTACCTATTTTCTTGACGACGATAGTACGTGACTGAAAGAAAGTATTTTATAACTTTAATATTTGGAAAAAAAAAAGATTCAGTGTTTAAGCATAATTTAATAACTGTGTAGATACGCGTTTGTTATGCCTCGAAGGTTTTTTATGCTTTCCGCCTTATAAGTCAGTAATTGTAGCTTTATAGGCTTTTCTTCAGTGGTAAAAATAGTAACAGTAAAAATATTATCAAGCTAATAAAACAGTAAAGCTAAGATAGTAAAGCTATTGGCAAACACATGTTAGATAAATAAAGGAATTATTGCGATGTTGCATTTTCCACATCGTATTCAAATTTGAAAATAATGAAAGTCGAAGAAATAAAAAACAAAATCTAAAATACAATCATCAAGATTATGTAACTGTTGGACAATTAGTTATCGGCAATGACAGATATGAAAAAGAAATAAGTCCTGCGTCTCGGAATCGTTCGTGCCACGTGCAATTTAGCGACCCCCGGTGCGCTGTTTTTGCAATAAAAACGGCGTTAAAAAGCCCCGAGTGGTCAAGGGGTGGACGGGCATTGCACCTGAGTCAAGAGGCCCACTCTGGCGGGGGCGCGCTAAATGAGTCTTAAATCTCCAAAGGTTACGACCCGTTGTGGGGTTTGGCTGGGTGGATCAAATGCTAATTGAGATTCTCCGTTCTATTCAGGAAGTGACGTAAGGCAGATTAGGCGACAGAAACGAGCGAAACGATTCTTGTTTACTACGCTATTTAGAAAGATGCTCAAGCCTGACAACGGGAAGGGATAACACTTCTGGGTTTGTTTTACGTTCTTTGTCTATGGATTTGGCTGGTTTTACTTTTTTCCTCTGACACTTTAATAAGCGTCATTGAGTCACAGAATGCTGCTGGATAATTGGGAGAAAGATGCTTCTGGTGGTACTAAACCTTGATAAAGTCATCACGAAGCCGGCTTTGCCACGTCAAGTAATGGCGTGAGTCCCTATTTGTCGCATGGTTTAGTGTGTTGTAGTGTCATCCTAACGGTAACCGGCGCTTATTCAAACTAGTGGTTTCCCCCGCCATAAGTCGCTTATCGTAGTGAAACAGGAAGCGGGTGAAGAATCTTTGTTCTGTTTCTTTTTAATCCAAAATGCTTTCAAGAACTCATCAAGAGAACACATTTCTCACCAGTTCTCTATGTGCCTAAGTCCCAGGTTTCAACGATTCTTATCGTCAGGTCGATTTTATGTATACTGTATATACTCAATACATCCTCAATACATTCACCGTCACCCGTCATTCCAGAGCCATCAGCCATTTCATCGCAACATCATCCCATGGATCAAAAGCACGTGTGCTTATGTTTATTGTCATTTTAACATCCATGTGAAATAAATTTTAGCTTATCTTATCTTGCACAGTAATCTCAAACAGAGGTGGTAAGGTTTGCATAGTCACTCCAGAGGTGGTGTTCAAAGTTTTAAAAATCTCTAACCGCTGGTCGATTGATCTACAATTGAAATCCAGTATACGACACTTTGCAACACCTGTTTCTGAGATTTAGCAACATTTGCAAACCTATAAATTTCGACTTTACATGGACAAGACTTCCAGAAGTCGCTAATGATATCCTTTATCCTTTACGCTGCTCTTTGAACCCCATTTCCAAGTGAAATGTCGAATTTGAACATTCATTCCATTTTCTTCAGTAAGATGAGTTTAACACAGAGGAAACTTTTCAGATTTTGCAGTTCTAAACCAACGATTTTTCACTCCATCGATTAAGGCGATTGAAATCGAGTTCCTCTCTGACGCCTTCAACAAATATACATATACCCAGTTTGGACTTAGATATACATATAGTTAGGACGAATAACGTAAATCTTTTTAAATTAGCACTTGCAGATCTTAATAGTCATACTAATTTCGAAGATATTACACATGCGGTTGTGATCTAACGCTGCTGCATTTGGAAAGATTTGGAAGTGATTGAACAATGGTGCCGACGTTTGGGCGTAACCCTTAATGTTAATAATACCACTTTTTCTCTTTTGCTACAGATTTGCGACCCCCCTAGCTAGATAGACAGACACCCCCACCCCCCCATAAAGTCATTCTCCGTTGACTGTTATGGGTTTTTTTTCTTTGTTCTACATTTTGGGTCTTCAAATATGTTCGTAAAATTCTCCCTGTAATAGTTTCCATTTGCTTCAGGCAAGAACAGGTGGACTGTTGTCTCAAAATGTATTTCTTTTTTTTTTTTGGGGGGGGGGGGGTGACTTTTGACTTTTTTAATCGCCAACTTGGGCCTATGGAAACACAGGATTCATTTGTATTCAGCCATCTTGTAAACCTAAATATTCATGTGACTATGTAAAGGAGAGAATGTGTAATCGATTCTTGTAACTGGCCAACCCAGTATAAATATATCCAATACATAAATAAATAAATAAATAAATAAATAAATAAATAAATAAATAAATAAATAAATAAATAAAATGTATTGCATCACAATCACAAGAGTATGCAAAGTGCAAGAGTATGCAAGAATCTTGAACAAAATATTAATAAAAACTGTTAGGCATTTATTTAAAAGTGGAATCCATATTACTCCAAGACACAGGGAATGATGCCTTTTCCTTAAAATCTGAACATTTAACCAGTCAGGCGGCGTGGCCTCAGCCAAGGAAGCGACCTTCCTATCGTTCGTTCCTATCACGATATCAGCGTGAGGCTAATCGGGGTCAGCCTCTCACTGTCCAGTGGACAGTCACCCACCCTCCAATCTCCTCCCCCGCAGCGATCTCATTCCACCGCCCCACAGGTGTCGCCACTGTCACTCTGCCCCTGGGACACGGAGAGCTGGAGACATCGTCGCCACAGCAACACAGGCGGTGAAATGTGTGTGTGTTGGGGGGGGGGGGGTAGTTGACAGATTTTGGTCATCCACAGGCACTCATGCGGAAGATAATATGCGCGCCACCGTTTATCAAAACACGTGCAGTGACGTCATCGCTGACACTGAAAATCGTCGCTGTCAAGTTGGAGAGATCGGAGAAACTAGTTTGTTCCGGTTATCAAGCGGTTTAAATTGGCGAAGCTATCGGATTCGAACAGGGTCCGCGGTTTTGGTGGTCTGTTGGAAGGACCGGGATGCGCTCCATCGCTCTTAACTAGCTCACGAAATAGCTCTATTTAGTGTCAAAATATCGCAGTAGCGCCTTGTTAACCCGAATGCTAACTAGATGGGTGAACATTGGGATGATAAGAAAGTGACACTGCCAAAATAAGAGCCATTGAAAACGTAGGCTGCCCTTGAAACACATTAACTCATCCAGTTTCTAAATTTTACGTTGTGATTGCGCGCATGTAATTTAATAACTGCTGTTACAATATGGCAAACCACGATACGTGCGATTTTAGTGATATGCAAGTACAATATACTATCATTAGTTTATTGTTAGTTTTGTTGTTTTTTGTTGAAGGAAAACGCAGAGACATACATACATACTCAGTACGGATGCGAGGATGCCCTGTGTTTCCATGACATCACAGAAACATATAAACATGTATGAAGCTCCCTGTATTTCCATGACAATACAAAAACATAAACATTTTCGATCTCCCTATTTCCATGACAACACAGAAACCCGTATAAACATCTGTGCAGGTGCCCTGTGTTTCCTTGACAACACAGAAACATGTATAAACATATCTGGACCTGCCCTGTGTTTCCATGGCAACAGAGAAAAGTAAACATCTCTAAAGCTCTCTATATTTCTATTGCAACAAAAAACATAATTATATAAAAAATACCTGAAGCTGCCCTGTTTCCATGACAACACAGAATCATATATAAATTTCCATCACGTCCCCATGTGTTTTGCATGGCAAAATAAATGTGGGTCTTCTTATCACGCCTGTCGTTAGATCCCGTGGAGTAGATACATCCCCTATGCATTCGCCGGGTATATAAAAGCTATGAGAAAGACAGACAGGGCCAGACCTACGTTTTTCTGACAAATGGGGTGCGAGGGCCGGCCAGATACCCAAACCAAAATTCGAACAAATATCTTCAAATGTACCAAACATACACATTCTCTCCTTTACACATTCACATTGATTTTTGGGGTTTACAAGATGAGTGATTCCAAATGGATACTGTCTTTCCATGGGCCCAAGTTGGCGATTAAAGAAGTCAAATAAAAAAAAAAAAGAAATAAATTTGAGACACTGAAAAGTCCACCAATTCTTGCCTGAATCAAATTGAAACTATTACACACAAGGGTTCAAATATGGGTTGTACATATGCATGGATGGACTAGTCTCTCGCACGAAAATAGTACGGTAACCACTGTTTAGACGTAGTAATTGTTTAATTATCACAACCGAAAACAACTTAGTACTTATATCCGCCGGACTACTACCCACAACGGGGGGGGGGGGTAATGTCAGTAACACCTTTCATCAAAGCAAAAACAAAAAAGAAAAACAGAGAGAAACCTTTTCTCCCTTTTTAATCTTAGCAGCTCAAACCTTAAAATAAGTGGAGAAAAGTCGAGAAGAAAAAGGACAGACGGACGTACATATAACGTTAAGTATAGTGTGCCCAACATTCAAATCGGTACAGCTTGCTGATGGCCAGCGTTATTCGGCACTAAATTATACAGTCCATAAAATGCAGTTTTGTATGGTCTACTCAAAGTTCTGAGCTCCGGTGTTTGGTGTAGTTGTATCGTCTAGTTGTATTAGTCATAATTTCGGTGGCTTTCAGAAGGGCTAGCTAGTCCAAGTATGACCCGATGTCAACAGTTTCTGCTGCCACAGCTTCATCCCAGAGAAGCGTCCCACTGTCGGCACCGCATCCTGGTGACACCAGCGGGCGGGTCAGCTCACCTCCTGCTTGTCCCCATTGGGAGGCGATTAATGGATGACACCCTGAGAAGTGACTGGAAAGTGGCCAATTGTTGAGGCCATTCATTACCTTTTTAAAGCGCGATGAAAAGCCGCGGGGTGCTGGCCACCAAAATAATGAGTCGCTCATCGGATCGTAATGTGTCCGAAAGCAGATATGAAAATTAACACAGACGGTCACGTGCGCTATGATAATGAAGCGGCGCATGCTGGGCCGGGCGAAGGAGGCGGCGCCTATATGGGCCTGACGCGAGGTACGAAACGCGAAATCCGTGGATACACCACTTCACTTCTTGGCCGATGTCCTCGGGCTACGACACAAGTATCCACTTCCCTCAGATTTGAGATACCGTATCCGGATTTCCTATCACGGGATCCAGGGGAGTCACCGAGAGGAAATACAGGATAAATTTCCAGGAAAGGGAGGAGTTCAGAAGGAGAAAGAAACCTGCCGAGAGTAAATACATCCGAGGAAGAGGGAGGTTTTTTACAGAACGCCCAGAACAAATATCCAAGTAAGTGAAAATTTGTTACAGAAAAATATTAAGTAGACACTGAAAATTGCATAATTGCAGAACACTTTAGGGACGAAACAGAACTACTGTAGTCTGTACATCATATAAGCGCCCCTAAAAGGGTAGAAAATTGTGCTTAAACATTAACGGAGAATGTAAAATATTTATTGTTTATTAGCATGGAGGCTATTTTTAAAGAATATTCAAATATTTTAAATATTGCAAGAATTATGGTCTCTTTAGTATTTATATCAACTATCAATATTCTTGTCACGCGAACATGTTTTCATTTTGTCATGAAATATCAATATTTTTGGAATACGTGATTGAACAATCCCAGGAAGTGCAACCAAAAATAAACTCTCTGTATAGACCTTTTGCCAAATACATCCCTAAAGTAAATGCATTTTAAGGAAACAAATATAAAAATTTCCCAAACACTAAATAGCTAGGAAGCAAGCATTAGAAGTCATGACTTCCCTCCAAAAAATAACGTATCATAAAATCAGTGACCATTTGTAATTTTGTGCTCGACCTTTTTTGACAGCAAGTAAACCCTTTGAAGGAAAATTGTTTTATAGAAAATGGGATATATATATATATAGCTGCCTTTCAAAGAGATTTTTCCGTAAACGCCGTATTGCGTGCAGAGCACATTCTAGTGCAAAATAGCGAAACGAAAGCTTTTGGATCAAGTATCCACACAAGATTTTATCAGCACGGTCTCTTGTTATACATAAGTATGTGCTATTTTACAATACCCCATCTTTTTTCACCGTGGACAGTTATAGTGTAAATGGATGTGCATGATCAAGAATTGGAAACTGTGTATCAGTATAAGTACAATTAGAATGTTTCAATAAATTCTGAATATTATGGAATTTAGGCATCATTAACTGTAAATCCTGTGTAAATCCTCATTAACTGTAAAGTGCTGCCTTCAGTATATACTGGAGCAAACTAAAAATACTTCTTTAGTTAGTAAATTGTCTAGTTATGTGGGTGATAGCAGGGCGTGCGTGCTTATCCGGAATCACGTACTGTAGACACCTCTAAGCATAACTAACTTGCATTTAGTTCCCAGACTGAAGATATGTTAAAATCCGATGCAATATTTCAACAGAACAAACGACATAAATCGAAATGTACACAATTGTTAAAAAAAGTGGTTATGAACGAAAGAATGTTGCGTACGCGTTCTTTCATCCGGAGATAAAGAATATTTTAACAAACCTGCGGGCACATTATAACCCGCAAGCTTGAACTGTTTAAATTCCCCAAAGAAAAGGGAACTGCACGTCAGCAAATTTAGCACAATAACAGGACACACATTAGTAATATCGCAGTTGCACACTTTAAACATATGATATATAATTATTATATTTTTCTATATTGTCGAACAGAAAATGTCCCATATATACTTACAACAGTCACAATGAATTCAATTGGGAAGGCTATATAATAGTCTGCTATATCGCTTTAAAAGATGGGTTACTGAATTGCGTCCTTGCAAACACCAATGTAACGTTATTTATTTATTTATTTATTTATTTATTTATTTATTTATTTATTTATTTATTTATTTATTTATTATTTATTTATTTATTTATTGATTGATTGATTGATTAATTGACTGATTGAATGATTGATTGGTTGATTGATTGGTTGTTTGATTTAGTTAGTTAATTAGTTACTTATTTAGTTATATATTTGTTTGTTTGTTTGTTTCTTTCTTTCTTTCTTTATTTATTTATTATTTATTTATTTATTTATTTATTTATTTATTTATTTATTTATTTATTTATGATGGCACCGATACTTTGTTGTTCAATTATAATGTGACAGGATTAGGGACAGAGTGCACACAATAGACTACATTTAACAAGCAAATATATTTTCCTATTCATCTTCAGAATTTCCAAAATAACCTGTAAGTTAAATTCAGCGGCCCCCTTACACACAGTAACTATAGTGGTAACCTGCCATGATTGGCATAAGAAGACAAGGGTGTCGTAACTTAATTTATTAACAATATCCCGAGCAAAATAATTATCTATCGCGGCAATATATTGTACAATTTGATTTTCTAAATAAATAAGATACGGCTACAGCTAAACATGTGCACGTGGGAGCATATCAAACAGATTCGCTTTCAACGGTTAGTGCCTAGGTTTTTGCTAACCTCTATAATGCTATTTTGGTGCCAGAACACAGAAAACTCAATTGAATCCAATCATAAAATGCAATTAGGCATTAACCACATTAATGACATTTTTAATATTATTTCATTGATTCGTTGCTTATGGGATATATTTATTTCAGAAAGGAAGAAATAAAGAAAATAGAAATAAAAAATTGTGTGTGCTACCCTTACATTCTGGTATATGCCCTCATTTAAAAGAAATAAGCACATATATGTCTCCGTTGTATAATTTAAATATTATACTCCTAAATCGTATCGAATTTTATCGTCCTATAATTTGTGCTTTATAGTTTAATCTCAAACACAATTTCTCATTGCATTCTGTGTCTTTCTTTAAGCAATAACGCAACAACTAAGGCGTCGCCGGGGGCTGTCTGTGTTACCAAGGTAACCGTCATGTCGAAGGCTGCTACCACGGATACAGAGGACAGAGACGGCGACTACGTGCTACAAGACGACAGTGACAGCGAGGACGACTGCTGCTTCGGTGGGGATGAGGATCCGACAGGGGAGGGGGAATCAGAAGGACCCCCGTTACCCCCGGGGCATGTGGACTACCGGGGTCCCGCCAACCACGGATTCCCAGGGCCGGGGCCGGGGCCAGGCGGCTTCAGGCTGCTCGGCGGCCCGCGGTCTCCAGGAGGCGGCCCGGACCCGCTGTACAACCACAGCGGCGTACTCCCTCTCTACCCGCCTCACTTCTACCCGCCCCGCTTGGGTCAGCTCCCGGGGCTTGGCTGCCCTAGACCCGGTTTTATCCCGCACCGGCCGCTGCCGTTCTATCTACATTCTCCCCGACCCGCACTGTCCTCGCTCCCGTCTCCACACCCACAACAGGACTACGACTCGCATCAGCACCGGCTCAAGTCCCTGAAAACTGAACCGGTTAGCCCAGCGTCGCATAGCGGTCACGGCCACAGGTCTCCGGTACGCAAGGTCGTACGGCGCATCTTCACCAACAGCCGAGAACGCTGGCGGCAGCAGAACGTCAACGGGGTGTTCGCCGAGCTTCGCCGACTCATCCCGACACACCCGCCCGACAAGAAACTCAGCAAAAACGAGATCCTGCGACTCACGATCAAGTACATCCAGCTGCTGGACAGCGTGCTCAAATACCAGAAAGAGCAGGAGCCGGGGGCGGGGAGCGGGGAGAGTGGATCCGGGGGTACTAGTGGGAACCCGGGGGACAGGAACAATAACGACCACGGGAAGGCCTCCCCGACCCGCTACCCGCACCACCGACCAGGCAGCCCTCTCAGCGTGGAGCCAGAGTCCAGTTACTTCGGGGATAGCAGTGGGGAGGAGTCCGCCATCTGATCATGTCCTCGAAATTCCAGGTTATTTTAATTTATCCCCGTTTAGAAGGCGCCAGAACCATTCCAAGACATGCTACCGGGGATATGTATCGCCCGGGAGGAGGTGGGGATGGCGGTGGATATGGGGAGGGGGTATATCGCTTTGTTAAGACGCTGTGTGCAATATTATGATGTATTAATAATTATAATTATTATATAAGGCAGTGACGGTTAAACACCGGCCACAAAAAGTTATCACGTAAGTATCATTCTGCTCAGTCAGAGTCTTGTTGTCCCCACTTTTTGTGGGGTGTGCACAACGAGCTCTGGTGGCCAGAATGGTAAGTAGGAGCCGATTTCATGCAGAAATTACATTAGAATTTAACAGACGTTGGCAAAGTATCTAATTCTGCACAAAACTTTTTTCGAAAGATACGGCTTTTTGGGCAGACGAGCAATCATATACACACAGCTTTATTATTGGCGCTTCTTTCTACAGTGGTCCCTGCGATTTAAGACCGCCCATTCAGCCAGCAAAATATGGTTTTAAATTGAAGGTGGTCTTAAAATAGAGGGATATTTATACTGGTCTTAAAATGCAGGGAATGTTAAATAGAATTGTTAAATAGAGGGGTCTTAAATCGCAGGGACCACTCTATATATAATGATTACATAGTCATGCGACGATTGCGATTTTCTCATGGAGTGACATTTAACACTTACAGAAGAACGAACTCTCTTCTTTTCTTGTTCCTGTTCTGATCCATAGCACGCAGGGTCGTGTGTGGTCCGCGCATTTCAGTCCGTTAATATTTCTTAATTGCCAGTAGCCACGGAGAGAGAGCGGCAAACGCTCGGTTTTGTTGAAATAAAATATGTTTGATAGTACAATCATGTAATTTGTTTGTGGATCATATTGCATCTGTGACTGTACAGGGATATGACACACCCAGTACGGACGGAGACGTCCGTTTTAAAGCTAGTTAGACAGTTACACACTCAATTAGATAGTCGTAACAGCTGACGTCAATATCAGGTTTCACTTACAGCGTGTTTGTCAATCAGCAGGCATCAGTTTTACGTTACACGCGGACTCAACGTTATCAAGATCAAGTTAAAAGTCGGCAAGTCAGTTCTGGGCTGGAATTCTCGAAAATACTTTTGCCTAAGTTTTTGACTTATGCCACCAATCTGAGCAATATGATTGGCTAAGAATCTGACTTAAGTCCAAAGTTTGACTTAACTATTGTTTGAGAGAACTCCGCCCCTGGGTGAACCAAAGTGAAAGCGATGACACATGGTTAGTCGGATCAGCCGCTCACTGATATAACCAATCAAGTTAAGTAACCTATCAGTTTACTACCAGGAAATTGGTTGAGTGTTTCCTCTGAACAGGCAGCGGGAAAACTCATCTCAGTATGTGGAGATGGGGGGTGGGGGGGGCCCATGGGGTTAGACCGAACAGACTACCCCGTCTAAAATTTCAGAAGCCGGACTATCAAAAGCAACAATGACAAAATTTTGTTTTGCTTGTCATTGAACATCCTAAAACTGCTATTTCTCCACCAGTTTTAATTTGCTTTGTGGAAAACGTGTAACCTTTACTGGAGTGCTATGCGATAATCGTTTAATATGTGATT
>JAAUYG010076895.1_pt1 | contig 16125 bp, 8 predicted proteins | sample 7278091 | NCBI WGS metagenome assembly JAAUYG01 (sample SAMN14350201, study PRJNA611818) | marine sediment metagenome | isolation source: surface marine sediment (0.6m) | place: French Polynesia: Moorea | collected 2018-08 | reverse complement strand
GGGTGGTGTGAAGGTCAAGGGCAGTGTAAAGGTCAAGGGTGGTGTAAAATTCAAGGGTGGTGTAAAGGTCAAGGGGGTGAAAAGGTCAAGGGTGGTGTGAAGGTCAAGGGTGGTGTAAAATTCAAGGGCAGTGTAAAGGTCAAGGGTGGTGTAAAATTCAAGGGTGGTGTAAAGGTCAAGGGTGGTGTAAAGGCCAAGGGGGGTGAAAAGGTCAAGAGTGGTGTACAGGTCAAGGGCAGTGTAAAGGTCAAGGGTGGTGTAAAGGTCAAGGGGGGGGGGTGTAAAAGCCAAGGGGGGTGAAAAGGTCAAGGGTGGTATATAGATCAAGGGGGTGTCAAAGGGAAGTGTAAATGTGTCAAGTCCAAGGGTGGTGATAAAGGCCAGGGGAGGTGTGAAAGTCAAGGTCAGTGTAAAGCTCAAAGTCAGCATAAAACTCAAGGTCAGTGTAAAGCTCAAAGTCAGCATAAAACTCAAGGTCAGTGTAAAGGTCAAGGTCAGTGTAAAGGTCAAGGTCACTGGACTCACGCTGTGATTGTGAGAAGCCAATCTTAGAGCGTGTACGACTGCGTTCTGGGGAGATGATGCTCTGTGCTGTACTGTTACTGGAGGTCTTCCGGGGGCGAGCTGGAAACAGGACACACAAGCTTGTTACACACACATAGCAATGCAAACAACAGACAACCTAGGTACGCTCCACTGGAGAATGTACATTCTCGGCTTAATATCGCAGTTAACCATGGTGACCAAAGGCTTAAAAGAGGCTAATTGTTTTCATCAATAATCCTTACAATTATGATAATTAGGAAATGGGGTTTTTTTTTTTAGAAATTTAAATAAAATAGTTTAAAATACAAACAAATAGTTACTTTCCCAAAAGGGATGCCATGATTTAGAGACACAGATGGCAATATGTTTTTATTTAAGTTTTGTAAGTGAGCAAAATTCCATACATGTACATGATACAGAGATGGATAGGTTTTTGTTGTTTGTTTTGATTTGTTTGTTTTTTCCAAAATAATTTGTCCTACATGAAGTAATGAAGAACATGCAGACACACTTAACTACTGGGGCAGCCTTGGTAAACAGTGCACCCAGACCTCAGTGGTGTTTATACAGTCAGTGGCCATACAGACAGTGTACATGTATATGAGCTGTATACTGGCAGGTACATGTATGTGTCCCCAGACGCCAAACAGTGGCCAGTCTCTGGAAAAATCTTACGTCTAGATATGGACTTAAGTTCTCTAACCTTTGCAACCAGTCTTTTACCATGTTTGTTTACATGCTTAAGATCACTAGTGGACTTAAGCTTTTAAGAAACCAGCCCCAGAGTCTTAACACAAAGGTAGATACATGTACACCATACACAGGGACAGTCTTAAGGTAAGGACAAGGATATAGTGGAAGGACACAGGACAGGACATACAGTAACATATAGGGGAAGGAAACTGGTATCAATGCACACACCTGTACCATGACTTAATATAACTTAGTAACTTATAATTGCATTATGTATTCAGGCAGAAGACTGACAGCGGGTTTCCCAGGTACAAAACAATCATGGTAGTTGTCTGAAGAAAACCTAGATTATAGAGTACTACTGAAAAGTTGTGGACACCCGATACGGCAAGGAACTTAGGGTAACGACAGGGTATGTATCATTGAGGCAGTTACTGCAGCCAATAAGATGTACACAGAGAAAATATAACAGGGGGTATAATAGCAGGCCTAGCCAGTCAGGGTTGAATAGTTTAAGCATATTATATATATAACTTTTGTATATTAAAGAAAAATTCTGATCCCACACACTATAAGAGTAATATAGGTATATGGATATAAGATGGCATAAGTTGACACTATATCAGGAAAGGTCATTATACTGTTGGTATAGAGCAATCCAAGAAAAGATAGTAGGAAAAGTATCACCATCAGCTATACATGTGTATATGCAGAGTCCTTAATGTAGAAACTGCCACTGAAATACAGGTCTTATGCCAAAGTTACCATGGCAACCAGAAAGTGACAGAGGAGATTCTCCCCAGGTAACAGGACAATCCTCTATACCCCAGCCAGGTTATAGGTAGCCAGACCAGGCACAGTGTAGCTATAGGATGGCATGCACAGTCCAGGCACCCTTAAAACCATGGAGAGCACAGGACTCACTGATTGGTTAGTGTCTACTCACTGGGGATATAACTGTTAGTGGCTATCGTATGCTGCCGTGGAAGGCGGCTAGGCGACGGAGCTTGAACTTGAGTGACTAGGTCAGCCGTGCTGCGACTAGACCCTGATTCCGCGCAACAGAAAAAGAAATGTTGTAGTATGTAGCAGGTAGCAACAACATGCTGGATGTCAGCATCCACTGCCATCCAGGCAAAACATTCTACACCAGAGGTGGCATGGCAGGCAGGCGGTCAGCTAACACATTGCAATACTGACGGAAACAGAACTTTAAAACGGTAGCCGAACTTTGACAGCAGTACAATATAATTAAAGCATGTGAAGGTTGGCTGACTGCCTACTGAGTTACCATGGTTACCACACATCGCTAAAGCCACACAGATCCAGCAAAACACAGTTTGACGGCCAATAATTGTGCAACACACCAAAGCCTGCAGAATAGATATAAACTAAGATTATTAGGCAACAACAAGTAGCATTTGCACGACCATAGCATTTTGGCAGCACATCATACTCTTTGGCAGCAAGACAGCAAAACAATGAATGTTACAGGAATAAGTTGGCACTGCATAGCCATTCAACTACATTTGTTCTGTTCAGTTGGAGCAAAACCACACTCACACACACATGTAAGCCATGCAGAACTTCACTGTATGAATTCCAGCATCTTAACTGGATATCTGGCACTACTTTAATATCTTTAGTACATGGTCAAGGTTTCAAACATGACACTTTTTATGTTAAACTTTATAGTTTTATAAGCAAGTTATGTGTACTTATGTCAATGACTATCACCAGTGTCATTAATATATCTGATCATAGAAGTTTGGGCTGGGCAAGTACTTAATGATTAAAGGACGTAACATTATATGTTAGTCAAACAGGTCATTATCATGATAATAGTATCATTAATATCCACCTGAAAGTGTATCAGAAAGCAACCAACTCCGCGTAAATACAACGTATGCACATAACACACCCCTCCGACATTTCTTAATAAAAGCCACAAGCACTGAAGATAAAACAGGTAAAGAACCTGATAAATAACAGAAGAGCAGCTTTTAAGATTTCCCACGTTGTATTTCAAGTTTGCTGAAGCACACTGATCTGTGGTTTATACATAACAGTAACACACACAGCACGACATTGATCCACACACCTCAACCTAAACACCGCAAATGGGGGGGTGATCCAGAACAGCAGCACAATCTGGAGAGTGTACACACTCTCCTGAATCAGCTGTCAATATGTATATGTATCTGGATGTTTGGCTGTTGGAGCCAAGGTTTCTGACAGAAGATTATGGTGCATAGGTGCATGTAAACTCCTGGTGATAAAACATCGACACATATACACAGATATGGTACACACATAGCACAATTGACACATGTACAAACAGTCACACATGGGACAACTCTAGCCTAGTCTCTCTATACTCACTCCCTCCGTGACTGAGGGTAGCAGCTAACGTAGAATCATCACAACTAAGCGACAGATCTACAGGAACTGCGGTAACAGACTTGCGAGCCTTCGTTCCTGCTCCTGGATGATGCACGAGGAAGGAAGGCATCTGATTGGTTAGTTCAAATGATGCGTGAAAGCTGATTGGTCTGATACCAGAGACATTTTTTCATGCCTTTGTCTGTGACATCTATGACTAAAATTACTTCCAGCAGACAGAAATTGGTTGCATGTATATATTTGCAGGAATTTATACACGCGATTTGGTAGTTTTGCGAATATACAAAGCAGAATTAATGCCACTACTTATGGGAAATGATCTGGAGAAAAGAGGCAGGAGACCCACAGTGTATAGCTTATTCCCAAGCCAAGACTAAATCAAGCTCCCAAGAGAGTATTCTACTTCCCTAACACATCTACATATGATCTTACACGTATTTAATTACAGATCTGAAAGCTCCATGTTCAACTAATCATCAAAATCAACTCATTCTGCATAGATTGGCTCTATAAGATTGGGACAAAAACTAAACACCAAACAAAAACTTCTAAACAGGTGTCGGCCCCCACAACAGCAAACTTACTAAGTCCCTGTGGAACGTTAAGCTCGGAAGCTGAGAGAGTTCGGGGTCGATCAGCGGCCCTGGCCAGGTCTTCCTCTGAGCCAGTCACGCTAGTCTTTGTACGTTTAAATGCCTTCATCTGTCTCAAGTTCCTAAAGCCTACAGTCGGGCAGGCAGGCAGGCAGGCAGGTAAGGGGTTAGCGTTAGAGAGCAGACAAGCAGACGAGTTGGATAAAACAGTGTATGTCGGCCTGTATCCAGCAGAACAGGCACTGCATCCCTCATGAGGTGATCTCTCTACTGACAATTGTACTACACTATACACATATGACCACAGAAAGGTTTTGCAACTTGTGCAACTCAATGTGTTCAATGGTCATCATCATATTATTGTATACTATGCCTCAAAAGAGAGAGGGTTAAGACAGCATAGGTTACATATCATTTATACACAAGTAATGTTATATAAGCTAAAGACAGAGAAGAATGTCTTAATTGGTCCACACTGTATAGATTTTCTGTAACCTTGTTATTTCATAAAAATAATTTCACTTAAGCGGCATTTTTAGTAGCCCCCCATCGCTACGTGAGGTAACTCTGCATCAGCTTCCCTACACCAGCCACCCATTAGTTACCTTACAACAGCAGATGGCTAAATTTTACTGTCTATTTTCTGTCACATAATAATATACAATCTAATCTCAGCCAAAGTCTACATCACCGTGTGAGAGCAGGAAGAGACTGTGTGGCTGTGTGGAGACTTAGACACAAGCTGCATTCTCTATAACACATCCCAGTCTAGCAAAACTACTAGATGTGGTATGATATACATACAAGTTGATTATATATATGAAATTTATATAAGGCTATTATGTGTTGCCGCCAAACCAGGCTTGCTCACATCATAAATACATTAATTAATAATGTAGCTCTTAAGATGTATATACGTCCCAACAGTATCACTGTGCAACTGGAACTTCGGGAAAAAAATTCTGGACAAGAAATTTGAAATAGGCAGACTGCAAATGGATCTAATGTACTCTACAAGTAGGCCTAACAGCAATAGAAACTTGAAGAATGCTACTGTTAACTAAAAGCAGGATTCTAGCCATTCATAAAGTACAGGGAATCTCTCTCTCTAGTCTTAAACTTCAGAGGTCATTCAACAATTTCACACGATGCTGGTACATGCTACCGGCAAACAAAGTAACGCTACTCAACCATTACGCTGTCATACATACATGAGCAAACGAAACCAATTCAACATAAACACATTGAAAACTTGAGATACAACCGACCCTCCCTTCATTGACATTCTCTAGAGAGGACACCCCTCTAAAACAAACAAATCCTTGGCAGCAAGTACCATGAATGCATGTAATACTCCATCTCACCAAATGTCACTTCTACATTAACGACAGAATTGCTTGGCACATGTGGCAGAAGAGGTGCTCCTATTAGAGAGGGTAGTCTTTCTTTGGGGGGAGGGAAGTGTTATTTTGATTTCTGTAGATATTTTTGGTATATTTGCAAAACCTCTGAAGCTGTAAAATTAATGGTAAAGTTTGAATATGTGTCACCAAATTGCGAGTAGACAAGCGATGAAGTAGACAGGAAGCCTACAGCTACTGATGATGTCTCTGAGATCAAAGGTCATAGAGTAGTAGTAGTAGTAGTAGTAATAGTAGTTAAAAAGTGTAGTCACACTATGTTTTAAAGAGGCTTACTCCCTAACCGATGGAATTCCAAACACCAATCTATTTTGGGATAATATAAACTGCTGTTTCCGTGTTATATCCATTTTAAAGGCAGCCAATCAGAAAACGGAACCACATTCAAACGTAGCCAATCATCATGCAGGCATTGTTAAGCACTTACGCAGTGAGCTATAATTGGATGTGTGACTTGGCGTGGTGGTTGAGGAGTGGGGGGTGCGGGGTACGGAGGGCACATGGTAACCTGAACTCCCCGCCAGGTCCACCGCACTATTGGAGCGCAGAATTCCGTCTTTCCTCTTACTCTTGTCAGAGCCATCTGGTGAATAAAAGCAGCAGCAGCGGTCCAAGCGACTACTCATCTACACATACAGCTTTCAGCCAGTCGTCTTCTTACCAAGCATAACAAGTATTAGCTTCTCTTTTATGTTGCATTTTGTTTTAAATAAGCCAGTAAAAGAAAAATTTACTGAAGATAAAAATTGAATGAAAACACTCTAAAACATTTAAGTGCATAAAGGGCAACTCAATTCCAATTCATCTACATGCAGACCGATATCAATTAAAACTAAAACATGGAACATAAGTATACAACACAATTGGTTGGATTACCCGCAGAAACCATCAACAGAAACACAGAAGTCAGATTTTTTGCGATAAACACGCTTGAAAAGAATACGAAAGCTTAAAAAGAACATCACTCTATATTAAAAGGCCACAAACATTGGTTCAAACAGTTCCATTTACAGAAAGAGTTTCAACTGAACAAATGTACACTGCCAAAAAGTAAGCCTTCACACATTTCGAAAGGAACGTCAAAGCAACAAACGAACACTTTTTTCGCTGTTTGTGGTTGCCATAGCAACCAGACAGCATTACCTGTGTTATCTGTTGTTCGGGAGATGGGGGTTCGCCTGGCCGCGCTGGCTGTGGTTCCTGTCAGGGTTCGGCTGGAACAAGGTGGGAGTATTACATTAGGTTACTTTGGCAATGGCAAGGTTGAATACATATCGGACTTCATGCAGTAAATACCATGTCAAAGTGATACCATGTTTGACATACATGACATATACCATGTCAAACTGATACTGTTGTATATGTAGATAGTACCAATCTACACAGATCCTAAACAATGCAATGTCGCTGTCTTGCATCTGAGTGTATCAAAGCCAGTATAGTAATATTGTACTTCGAGTGAGAGTGAAGGGCTTAGACTAAAAGAACTGCATTCACCATTGTTGGCCAAATAATCCAAGATGGTCCCAACTTTCAAACCCATGCAGAGACGGCGGTGCACACATGAGCCCATATGACTTACCTATATAACTGTTGGCCACGCTCTGTGCTCACTGAGCGCACACGACTGGCTTTCTGTTTTGTTGCCGAGCTAGGGGCAGAGGTGGCGCGACCCTGGGCACCGCCAGAGCTGGCCAGAGAGTTGCTGCTGGAGGAGTTACTCAGTTCCCCCTGCAACTGCTTCTGCTTGGCTGGGTCCAGCGAGCTACACAGACTGTCCGCCTGCTCCCGGAAATGATCGGAGAAACCCCAGAATGCTCTGAAAGGGGGGAGAAATATCGTGAGAAATTGTACTCCAGTAATGTCAAATTTCATTGACTAGATGGATATAGAACAATTGAGGTCTTGATATTGGATATATGTAATATCATTAAATCAGTAATAGTTGTTCTGACATTTTCAAAAGTTGTGTTGCATCACTTTGACATACTTTGTGACAATTTGATCTTTGAGTTTAGCACATGCATATCACCTATGCCAGCCAGCCAGATGATATGCCCTTGCCAGCCAGGCATGCACAAACTCATTTTGAAGCTGCCCTGGCAATTTAGCCACAGATTTCTACAATCGGGAGTCTGATGTTATTAAAGCTTGAAACAGTGAATTTTTTTGGCCTTACACAAGTCATGTAGAATGAATGGCTTAAACCAGCCTTCTGAATATATTGCCTGGGGCCCTGGGCTGCGAATAGCATGATTTTCAAACCCAGTTGCCAAGGATTGTGTTCATGAAGTGTTCATGAGATTTGATTAGCAAAGATAAACTTCTTGAATGTGCTGAGGTGTGTCACTTGTTCAGAATTCAACTTAAGTATATATCATTGTTCTGGTCTCTCTAGTGAAGTCAACTCTGGGCATATGCCTTGTGTTAGAACTTACTTTCTTGCGTAGGAGCGAGCTTCCGAGTCGGCGTCCGACAGTCCCTTTTTGATAGCGTCCTGCAGTATAGCGATGTGTCTCTCCAGACAGTGAGTGGGCCAGGTCAGTAATAACAGGGCTAACAGCTCCAGGCTCTCTCTGGATTACAACAAGGTCAGTTATATCACACATGTGCCAGGCGAGTAAGGTCACACAAACATGGTGGATTAGCCGCTCTGATCAATACCCTCACACTAGCCACTCTCAACAGAGGCCATCCTGCAAAAGGTCGCCAAATTTGTACCGGTACTTCCACTACTTGTACTTCCATAACTGTAGGTAATTCTCTGTTTCACCAAAGCAGACCTCTCTAAGCAAGTGGCTGCAATTTCTTGGCAATTAGGGCAATGATATAAAAGGCGGACTGCTCTGATTGTCTCCATAGAAGATACAGCAAACTGACAGTTCAATGGCACATTATTCTCAAACTTTACAAAGCAGTGGACACAGAGCTTTGCCTAAAATATATACGATTCACTGTTTAACATACAGAATCATAAGGTTTTAGTTTTGCTGCAACACTGTTGCGAGTCCCCTGGTCATCACATTGTAGCCCTCTCTTGATCCAATGTATCTGTCACTCAAAAGAATGGTTTGGGGATGTATATTATTAAGACACATACTGCACAGTGAAACATATAAAATGACCACCATGATGACTGGCAAAACTTAGCCGCTATAAAGCGGATGGTCTTTATATACAGGCAGTTATATACAGGTGGTTTTTACAGCAGGTTCTACTGTACACATATATTTAATACACCTGATGATTTTCACGATAGTTGTGCTTACCTGCGAATGAGGTTGGATCGTGATGATAGGTTGCTGGTGATGATAGGAATGAGGCGCTGGCCGTGTGTGTTCTGGAACAGAAACGGTCTGGTTACCATGGTCACACGTAGCTTTCTACTGCACAGTGCACACACCTCCAGGCCTCTTTCTTGGATATACAATTAACCATATCTCCCTAATCAGCCATCTGCCAACCCTTGGATTACTTAGATCCTGAAATCCTCCCGTCCCCACAACGATCCCCTAGTACATGTATCCCTGTTACCCCCCGCCACCTCCACCCCCTACCCCCATCCCCCTTACCTGTATAATGAACCGCAGGCAGACTGAGCCAGATGACGCCATGATCTTGGCGCTGTTTGGTATGAGGTTGAACAGATTCGGGAGGACGCTCTCGGCAAAGTGGTCAAACTTGTTACCTAACTGCTGAGACATGTAGCTGGAACAAGCAATGATGGTAAGACGTGTATAAGAACTGCCAAAGTTGTATAAAAGAAGCTGCAAAGCTGGATGTAAAATCCTGTAAACCAGCACTGTAATGTGCAGATTTCTAACATTTAACTTTACGTTACACTGTCAATATAGCCGGTATTTACTATGTATACTCAACATGTGCATTTTATAAACCTGTAAATATATACCACAACTGTATCACACTCCACCCCAGCCTGACGTAGTCCTCAACTTACGACGTGGTGATGCAGGCCTCTCTCACCACCTGGGAGCGTAGATCTTTGATCGACAACATGAAACACGGTTCGAGTTGCCGTAACAACTGGAAGAATTCGTCGTAATCGGCCCCCCCAGCGATCATAATGCCACGGACTTCCTTTATCTGAGAACACACAGTGACAAGGTCAATGAACAGCCGGTGATGAAACATCACAGCACTAACAGTGTGGCTCTATCTAGTACATGTCCTCAGTTGATTTCAGTGAAACAGACCAGCCATTATCCTATGAGTAAGTGTTAGATATATTTGATAGATTCCTGTGTATTCTTAAATCTGTACTGAAGTGCCTGTATGCAATCAATATGCTGACATGTACTGTTTCTCATCCTTTCCCTTTATGATCTAACAGTGAAACATAAACTCATAAACTGGTCATATACATCTCACTGTTACGGCAAAGGATGGTCGACATTACAAGCTTACCGCATCACATCGTTTCTCCCAGTCATGGTTACTGTCTGACAACATGTCCTTGACCTTCGACATCTTGTCTGTAAGCTCTTTACCAGAGTACAACTGAAAACGACAATCACTGACGGTAAATAGTGTAAATTTATCGAGTTAAACGTGTCTTGCCAATTACTAATCCAACTTGGCAAATTTATTACGCATTACTAGGCAACATGTGCAATACTGACCAATTTCCCACAAGCTATTATAATGATTACTGTGAATCTTAACAGTCAAAGTGCACCATGAATACTTTACTTCTATCTCTCTCCACCTCTTCTAAAGATAACAAAATATCTTTCAAATGTTTATAAGAGGGAAAACTACTATGCCTACATACAACATCAATACAGCATATAACTTATAGTTTATACATACATGGACTTTATTGACATCTTCGAATGATCGTATGAATGCATCCTCGGTGACGCCCCCTGCTGGTGTTCCTGAAAACCAGAGAGTTGACAATTATAAAATGCTGTCATTTGATATACATGTATCTGCTGACAGGTATGTCTACACAAGTTGCTGACAGGTGTTTGTATTGTCAAGTGAGCCGAGGTGACCATTCAGCAAATCCTACACTGGCCGTTATGACACCAGTCCAGCTATGGGACACTAGTAGTAGGTTGTAGGCACGAGTTCTCTCACAAGTTTTTGATTCATTCAGTCAATCCATCAACCATGAGACATTACGCTGACGGTTTCGCATGTACTCTTTGTATAGCTATATTAGTATAGCTCCTTTTATTGCAGATCTAAACAATCTATTGTAGCCAACAAGCTGTCCCTGTGAAAGTGGAGACATGTACAGGTAGTATCACTCTGGTAAATGCAATGTAGCATGACATTATACAATTTTCGTCAGTATGGTAGTTCGCCTGAAAGACCTAAACATTGCCGGGCAGCAAAAAATTCTGACCAGGGAATGGAACCATTGGTACAAAACATGAAACTGGAATAGGCATAAATCTTAATGGGGTCTAAAGGTGAAGCACAAACACATGCCAGGCAAAACATTGCGCAGTACAGTAAGCAAACTATTTCAGCTGTCATGTCCCCAGATAGTTCTATGTGGGGCAAAGACTATATCTGGATATAGCAAATGTAAAACCTCCCAACCTGTAAGTAAAGCTACAAAAGGAAGCAGTTTATCTACTTATCTACATTAAAAAAATATTGTATATATTTTAATAAAAAGTTAAGGTTGCAATGCAAGGAACACCTGGAAAGTTACATTTATGATTAAAGCAGAAAAATCCATGGTCTCAATAACTGAAAGCAAACTACGTGTACATCAGGTGCTTGCCAGAACATTAATAGCCTAAAAGAAAGTGGTGCCAGAAATTTTGCATTTGAAATATTAATTATTTACACATTTGACCTAATGAAATTAAACCATATGTTGATGGTTGTTGTAAGTATTGTACAGGCATGATGTAAGTGAAACTGAAGTGCAAATAAAACAAACTGAAAAATAATTTTCTTTACTGGGAGCATGACGTAATATTTTGACATCAAGCCAATCAGTATTATCCCAGTATTAGAATAGGTATTAGCAGAGAATGTGCGGTTTGTGGTCAAAATTTGCTTGATAAAACAGAGAACTGTGCAATGGGCAAACAGAAATATTGTCAACAAAAAGCAGCAACTACCAGTAGGTATTCTCCTCTCTGGCAAAGTACAGGTTGTGATCCAGAGGCATTCTTATGTATGTCACATTATATTACCCTGCATGGCAGCGGATACATGTACAGCTCTATGCTCAATGTGATTAGCATGAATATTCATAAATCACAAATATGCATATTTAGTACTCAGAATGCAAATATACATATTTAATATGCAAAAATTTAGTCTACATATGTTTTAAACTACAGTGCTTTAGACCCTACATGTATGTACATGTATCTAATACCATACAGTCAGGACATCTATACAGTCAGTATTGAAGGCAACGTGAAGTGAGGGTAGTGTCAGGCTACCTGAGGCTGAGCCAGCCCGTGACGCTGGACTGGCGGCGGCTTTCTTACCGCCCAGTGTAGATTGTGCTGTCCATGTAATACACAACAAGGGAAAGATAGGAAATGATCAACTTGGCAGTCAGATCTTTATTTGGGCAGTAATAATGTTGGAATTTAGGATACTATAGTATTATACTGGTACTACTGCTAAGGATAGGCAACAGCTATTAGGTTTACTATCTGTCTGACCAATCTCACTACCACACAGAATGTTTCTTCAGGACATAACCCTTAAGTTTAGTTAAGTTTCTTTGGAAAGTAAGTTTCTAAATATGTTTCTTCACAACCTAATGTTGAATGGACTACTATAACTCCTTACACGTTTGACATTTAAAATTGTAGTAGAACTATCAGAAGTTCAATGCCGTAGGGCATTTTCATAGACTGAAGAGATTATCTGAGTGGTGTGGTAATACCAGTACGAGTACTTCAGCTCTTTAGACCCTGCATTTGAAAACTGTTTACTCACAAGTTTCTCGTATCAGTATCACTCAACAGCAGGCACAATAAAAATTGCAGTTCTTAAATTTGAAGACTTTGAAATGTTATGGAATGTAAAGGCATCAGCCCAATTATCATGATTACTTTAACGATCACTGTACGGACCAGCAGATCATGAAAGAAAGGCCATCCATCATTAAACAGCCCCTGTCCCCTCCACACCGCACACCCTAAAATTCAGTGCTGGACTATGTTACCTGATGAAGACCCAGCTCTCCCTGGTCCCGCCTTCCTGGCGGGTCCACCAGCACTGCTCGTTGACGATGCACTGCCCGTACGTTTGGCCGTCTTTGGAACACCAATGGGTTTAGCAAAATCCACATCATCTTTAGCTGGTAAAGAGGAAGAGAAACAAACAGGTCAGCTTTAGTCTGTAATATATTCATAAGTCAACTGATTAATTCACCCAAACCCACAAATTTATACCACAACAGATGTATTACAGAACAGTAAAAAGATACGGGTGGTATTATAAACTTGTAAGCATTCGTCATCAGCATTTTTATTGCTCTGAAATAAAACAGTAAATTTTTCTTTTTTAGAACCTGGAAAATGACAGAAAATAATAAAACGTCTTCAATTTTTTTGCTTCAGACCAATTCTAGCATTTCGTTACAGAGTAGTGACAGGAACCATGAGATATTCAGGTCTTATAGCCATGGGCAAAACAGCCTCTTACCCATAACAGGTCTGGAACAGAGAGAGAAAGGTCCGGAATTATCCCTTATGGTATATGTCAAATACAGGTATTCGACATTTTGCTGAGCATGTTCACATTGCTCAGTTGACAGTATCGCATTGTCACGGCGTCACCAGTGAATTGTCACCTGTTGTCAATGACATAAGATGATGTGATGTGACCATAATAACTGAAGTGTCTGCAGAAACGCATGTACCGGGTAATGGGTTCTTTACAAAACTGAATGGTACCAATTACCATCCAAATGTGGAGTGTTCTTGAAAGCAAATCTGATTTTATCAGAATTTGTACTTCTTCCTGTGCATTATATGGTGGTATCTGGGTAGAATCAAGCTTTAAATAGCTAGGTTACAGCTTGGTGCATGGGATGCAGTGTGAAATACCTGATAGATCACAGACTTGCATAATTGATCATGTCAATGACAACATTTGAAGATGAGCAGTTTTATATGCCATATTATTTGCTTGAATGCTGCTGTTTCCTTGTATAGCTGTTAATTCTTTCTTTTATCCTCAGCACAGATCTATTATACTGCATGCACTCCTTTTTTCATCGTTATGATAAACCTTGCAAACAAAGCAGGTCTGGTATTTAATCATGTTTATTGTCACATAAAGCGGCCTAACAGGACTACTGCCAGAGGGACTTGCTTACCAGGAACTATATTCCACTTGACCTCTCACCCTATAATGACAGAATGAGAAGTCCTGACTCCCTTGACGCATGTTGACCTCTGACCTATAATGTCAGTTCTATAACTGTCTACTGCTCCACCATCACTGAGGTCCAGTGTCCTCACAGTGAGAGCAGGTAGTCCGTGTGGTAACCTGCCCTAATTTCCGCTATATCGCCTCTCCATGCTCTGGCTGAAGTTCTTTGTTTTATCTTTACCACTGCACACTTTAACCACGGCCTTCCTTTGTGTTTGCTGTTCAAAGTCATCATGGAGTGTTGACATTTGTCTTGAAGGCTCTCGACCTCCTTGGGCCACTCAGAATGAAGGAACCATCTCAGTACCCTGTATGACTTAGACATCCTGGGTAGACCTCACTCTTGCCACAAGGTGCGTGTTTTACACGACTTGGGCCACTCTAAGATTTTGCGCCATCTAACTTTCTGGGGTTAGATTGTCATGACAGGGAAATGCTAAAAATTTCAAATGTACTTGACCCCTTAAATAACCATTACCATAGCAGATATATAGATAGGGGGGGGCCACAGACTTATACAAGGACTGATTTCCGTTTGTTTCGGGAGGATTATTCAAGCAGCTACTTTACATGGTATATAGCGTTTTTATTATTCTCACATTCTCAATAAGAAAGCCTGGTATACCGGTCTCTAACCATTGGTATACCGGTCTCTAATCATAATATACATACGTACATGTCATGGTACATATTGTTATCTATAGGCTGATGATATATAGGCTGTTGATATATATATTGGATACTCTGCATTTCCTGACAAAAACCCGACCAACTTTCACTGTAAATCACCATAAATTATCAAAGCAGACTCAGATCTGTAAGACGCTTGGGAGTGCGGAAGGCCATGGGTTCAATTCTGCTGCACGTGCAGTGAGCAAACATTAGTTTAAAATGATCTCGGGCCGTTTCTGAGCATACATGTAGGTGTTGAAGCCAAAATTAGGGCACACTGTAATTACAACTTGATGCTTTCAACTTCCTGCATGTGAGCTGGGTGTTCTTAAAACCTGCTGAATTGGTTTGGCCAAACACAACATGGCCTTAAACTTGTCATGGTCACAGAATTCCCCTGAGCCTTGACAACAGGTCATAGATCGTGACACACATATTGTAGTTGACTCGGCCCCTTTACCCTCCTCCTCCTTCCCCCTCCCCCTCCCCTCCACCCCACACGGCTGATGTGTTTCTTCAGTAAGGCTACCAAGCCTTTGAACAGTCCTGGGGAATTAAAGTCACCCTTTCTGAATACATCATTACAGGCCATTATGGTTGACAGCCCCCTATTCACCACACTCATTTTCAAACTGACATCCAGCCCGACGCACACTTGTAGCTACTGCCAAAAACCGTTTCAAGTTGGGCCCTCCATATTGGAAACGTGATGTGGTGTGTGTGTGTATATATATATACATGAACTTTCAAACTGTCCAATGCAAAAAAGGCCTCAAAGCAAATGTTACCCCTCCCCACGGCCCTGCCATATTTGTGGTTGTGGTATGTTCAGTTCAAGGCCAGGACCAGTAAACATAGTTACTGGCTACATACAGCCTCACACACTCACCACAGGACTCCGTCTTACTGTTAGTTCTCCTGGGCTGAGATAAACCCGGCTATGTCATGTATACACATGATACAGTGGTGGCCACTCTCAACAGAGGCCACCCTCTCTCTTGTGGCTGCAAATTTTTGGCGCTGCTACTATGAATGCACGTACTTCTCCCTCTTGCCAAAGAGGCCACCTCTCTAAAGTAGCCAAGATTTCTCGGCAAATAGGGTGACCTTATTAGAGAGGGACTATTGTAGATGCCCCAATTTAACTAGGCTCGCAGAAGCTACTGACCTGTCTAATACTTCTCTATCAAGCTGCTCCCTGTCCTACTCGGTTCAGTACTAACAGATAGACAAGACAACAGATGACACAATAAAACTGTAATAAACTGCATCAGTTTACTGCGTCCTGGGGGGCACCAACGCCATAAACAATACAAGTGCCCGCAATCACCTGTCATAAAACGTAAGTCGTTTCTAATAGACTGCCTCCGCACACCCTGCAGGAAAAACTTCCGAGACTAATGCGGTGT
>JAAUYG010001846.1_pt1 | contig 16132 bp, 8 predicted proteins | sample 7278091 | NCBI WGS metagenome assembly JAAUYG01 (sample SAMN14350201, study PRJNA611818) | marine sediment metagenome | isolation source: surface marine sediment (0.6m) | place: French Polynesia: Moorea | collected 2018-08 | reverse complement strand
CCCACCCAACCAAAAAAACAAAAAAAAACAACACACCACACCCACCCCACCCCCCCCCCCGGCCGCGGGGGGGCGGGGGGCGGGCGGCCCCCCCCCCCACCTGTACGTTAGTATGTGCATGCTGACAGACCAGAGAGCTGTCAGCAGCTCAGTTTTGTATGCTATATACATGACATAGCTATGCTGAACTTCTGGTGCTGTATCCATGTATCTGGAGTAATCCATTACTCATCAGTTCCTCCTGATTATTACATTATATTAGAACCCCCTGGAGGAAGACATGCCCAGGTCACGCCCTGCTGCCTCGGGTCTCAGCCAGTGGGGGCCGTGCCAGCTGGAGGCAGCGATCTGCTGATGTCCCATCCCAGCTCTCCTATTGGCTGGCCTGTGTGTTGCCACTGCTGCCCATTGATTCTCAATTACTGTTCAGCATGTTCAGGGCTGGGGCTGGGCTGAGCTGGCACACTGGGACTACCAGTATGCTGTAGGCAGCTCCTCTCACACCACTGGTCTTCTGTCATGAGCAGTATTGAGGCAAAAAATCTTCCTGGAGTTAAGGTCTTTTAGGCAGTTGCTACATGCATCTCTATCAGTGTTTGTGAGACCACTTGGAAGGGTCTGAACTAGAATCTGTCACAGGAGAGCTTCTTGGTGGACATTAAATTACTGTACATTAAAGGATTGAGACTTTGAAAGACCCACTCTGTGCTCTGTGCCTGGGAACAACTGTTTTGTTCTGGAGATCTGGACTCAGTGACGTTGAGGCTGCCATTAACATGTTGTCAACAGTGTTTAACTGGGGAATCTGTGACGTCCCCACAGTCCAGGTCCCAGTCTGGGTAAGGATTGGTGACAACTTGGAAAGGTTTGCTGTCATGGCAACCATGGGTAACTATGGTAACCATGTCTTGCTATGGTAACCATGGGGAAATAGAGCTTCTTGCTGCTGATCCGAAATGTCATGCTGTAAAACTGTAAATCATGATTTCAGTTACCATGGTTAGTGTTTTGGAACACAGAAAAGGAATGCGGAAAAATAATTACCTGGTATATATCATATACACTATATATTCAGTGTTGTATATGAATATATAATGTTTGACCATTGATGTTTATATTTACCAGGAGGAGGAATATCGCCAGAAAGCCGAGGAAGCGTGGGACACAGCGTGGGAAATCCTCCACACCACCGACGGCTGGAAACAGGACGCCGGCATGGACCAGGAGACCGGGATTGTCTACAGTAAACACTTCCCCAAACTGGGGAAACTCTTCAAACTGGAGGTAAGGAAACCGAATATGCCAATATAATACAGTGCTCGGAAAGAAAGGAACGGGAAAAAAGTAACGGAAAGAAAGTACCCCGGTAACAGTTTTCGCTAGGACAAAAAGTAATAAAATAACAGCCAGTGTATGCCAAGCGGGAAAAAAGTAATAGTGTCCAGCAAATTAGTATGAAGGGAAATTATACTTCTGTGACTGTAACAGGGATAGTAATGAGCAGTACTACATGTACTGGTACTAACAGTTGTATGAGTCATTTTGTTGAATAGCAATACAAATATTGATGTGGCTTTCCAATGCACAGTATATTTAACACTATTAGAATATAGTTTACTCACTAAATGTTACAAATTAATAACCTAATCATTAATCATGGTAATAGCAGTTAGGTTAACGAAGAAACCTCTTTCTGAAGAGTGAAGAGAATTTAGCGAGATCCCTGCTGGATATCTACGACATGTACATATGTATTTTTTGTCGGAGAATGTAGGTTTCTGAGTTTCTGAGACCTTCGTAGGGAACTGAGATTAATACACAAAATAGATACTTCCTATCATGCAAAAAAAAAATCTGATCTTATGCACTGGAGTTCTACACGGATCTAAACTTAATAGTTATTTTTAAACTAGTGAAAACATACACTGTCACTCCGTCATGTTCATACAAAGACAAGATAATGTTTGTTCTTCTAGGTATAATTTTGATCCTGCATTTCAATCTGACAAGGGCAGTGTAGCGGTAGTTTGTGTCCTTGCATTACAGGTTTTAGTGGAAGCTTCTCCACAGGAGGTCTTTGAAGCCATGGTGGTGGATGTGGAAGATTCCAGCTGGAATCCACATGTGCAAAAATCTCAGGTAATTCCCCTGTCCTGGCCCTCCAATGACCCCCCACCCCCACCCCCCACCCGCCTTCTCTTCCCTCTCTCTGCCACGTAAAAGAAGGATGGAGACAGCCACTGCAGTTCTGAGTGAGGATGAGGAGATGCCAGAATTAAAGTTTTCTTTTGTATTTTATTAGGTTTCTCTTTGCAGACAACACATTTGGTTAGCCTGGATGAGTAACCATGACATCTGTACAGTGCCTACAATCAATGCCGTATTTGGACATGAAGCAAAAAAAACATACAAATATTCAGCCGGGACATTCCTGCCAACTACAATGTATGCGTCTGGAGTCTGTGCTCTGCCTACGATACACCACGGTCCAGGCAGTCTGCAACCAGAGCTACCAGAAAATGTATATAGCTTTGAATAGCAATATGCTGATATGCTGTCACATTAACATTGTCTTTCTATTTATATTTCCAGAGGCTACCAGTATAATTGTCATTTTCTCACTATGCATTTATCATAGGAAGTTCTAAGCCTTTCCAGTTGATCGCTGAAGTACGTTTCGGTCGTACCATGCCACATGTGCACATAGTTGTAATTTCTCCATTTTCACTTACTCAGGCCTTTATAGAGGCCAGCCCCCAGGAAACGTTTGATGAACTGGTAGGCAAGGTGATTGAAACCCCGGCGTGGAATTCCACGGTAACAGAGTGTAAGGTAACTATGGCAACAACATTGGCCGTGTTGTGACTGATGTATGTTGTAGATAGTAACTCGCCGTGCTTTGCTTGCCTATATCCTTATATCTCAATAGTAACAATCCTGCATGTTCCTTTATAACGGAGTTCATGAACACAGCAAAACCTGGTTCTGGACAAATGCTATTCCCGTTGATACTAGCAACTCGACTTCATATATGTCCACCCCAAAGACCACCTTATAAATGTTAGAAAAAAAGGAGTCTGTGAAATATAAAACCGGTTATTACCACTATTTTCCCCTTCTTTGTTACTTTACTCTTAAATATGTTAAACATAGTGTATTTTTGTACAACTTACTTTTGCCTGAATAAATTTTGCATGAATTGTGATATTTTTTATCACTTTCTCATTGCTAACATCAGCTGTATTACTTAGTATATACATACACAGATCTTTATGCCGCTTGAACTTTCTGACACTCAATGTCTAACCCTTTTCAGTGACTAGCATTCTAAGTACTGTATTTACACGGTTTGTGTCTGTCTGGAGTAGGAGCAATGCTTCTAATCTGTACCCGAGTTCCGTGTCATCATGTTTGAACACTTGTCCCTCTAATTTGAGATCGCCTTGTGTTGCTAAGAGGCCAGAGCAAAACAATTGACACTTGTGATGATACCAAAGCGAACTGCATGTTAAGCTAAATAAATTAAGGCCTGCATGGTCATAGGATCTTAAGTGCAATATATATACTGTAAATGTGTAGTCATTTCTTGTAAGATTTTGAAGGCCAAAACAGAGGGACAACTGTTCATTAATGTACATGTACTAGCATAATCCATGTCTTAGCCTGTATCGTGTACCGTATATCCAGCGACTGCTTTTGTGGACCTTACTAAGGGGTATTTGCCTCGATCATAATTAGCCACCAGTAATATATACTATAATTAATGTATAATAGAATTTTATCTCTATTCCTTTGATTCCATATTATATATGTATTACCTTGTAGAGAGATTTGTGTTTCATACCAGCCTGAAATGTATTTTGTTATAATATTGATGTTGAGAGTGAAACAGAAGCAGTCTCTGTTTATGCTATGTATAATGTAGTATATAACTATCTCTGGTCCTCCCGTACAGTGCCTCTGCTGCTACAGTGACGTTTGCTCTGTCCTAGGCCTACCCTATCTCTGTATGCATGGTTCTGATCCCTCGACTACCTAATCTGTCTCTATACTATGGGGATAATCCATTTAATATAGGATCTGTGTTCAGTGTTTGAAACCTTCTATGCATTAACCAAGTTATACGCATTAACCAGGTTAAATTAACCAGTAACATACTGTGGTTATGGTATTATAGAATTTGTTTGCTCTCAAAAGAAAAAGCAATGTAAAATGAATGAAAGAAAGTAATTCAAATTTACAGTGCCATTTACCAGATGTTTCATCTGATTTGTTCAATGTATGAAATATTGTGGATACGGGGAAGTATGCAGTCAAGCTTCAGTGTTGTGTAACCTTGCAACTTCAATATTTATAATGATAGGTTTAGTCATTGGTTACAATATTTACGGTATATACAGACAGAAAGGTTCAGATTTCACACTTTGTTTTGCCAGATATTAAAACTGGTGTACAGTTGTAATAAGATTGATATTTGTTCTCTTCGTTGTCTTGACGTCGGCTAAATTTTCTGACATCCCTATCATCATAGTAACCAAGTAACCATGTTACTTCCAGATTCTGCAGCACATTGATGACAACACAGACGTCTGTTACAGCGCTGCAGCCGAGGCGGCCGGCGGCCTCGTCTCCAGCAGGTAAGGTCCCCAACATGTCTGATGTAGCAGCAATAGCAGCAGAGGTACTAGTAGGTTGTGAATATTGGCAATACACATCCCCTTCACCATTTTGGTGAAGTCGTATTTTGGTCACTTGGCCAACAGTAACATATACACTGTATGACCATTAACTAAACATTAACCATGTTAACGTACCAAGACTAGATCTGTCAGACTAAATAATAGTTTGAAATGTTCTGAGATTACCTGCTGTATGTCCAATTTCAGAGACTTTGTCAACCTGCGACACTGGAAGACGAAGGATGGCATCATCCTGTCTTCGGGTTGTGCCGTACTACATCCCGACGCCCCACCCAACAAAAAACATGTCAGGTAACTTCATGTATACATGAACTGCGGCTTGTCCGAAGTTTTTGTGCCTCAAAAATTTAAGCCACTAAATACCAATGATATGTGACTGAGATAGTTACTGCTGTTTGGAATATTCTCAAAATAAATGAAATCAATTGAAATGAAGTACTAAGAAAGCAGAAGAAACCTTTTTGTAATCCACCACAAGTTTGAATGTATGTGCCATAGCGTGTTTGTAGTAGCTGTAGCTATGGTAACTAAGGCCTGTTTTTTTCTGTTTATCTACGATTGTAGGGGTGAGAATCGACCGGGTGGCTGGACATTCAAATCCGTCCCCTCTGACCCAAACCGTTGTCAGTTCATCTGGCTGTGTAACACTGACTTGAAGGTAAGTAGATGTAGTATGTTTTGTAGCAATGTTTTGTATATCACATTGAACATGTCACTTTAATAAACAAATACTACTACTAGATGTATGACATGACGCTCACACTCAGGGTCTGAGACCTTGTGTTGTATTACGTGTTAATCGTGTCCATTTTACATTTAAGATATACTTGCCATATGAATACACATGGAGTCAGCAATTATAAAATGGTGCAGAAATTAGAGTTTCATATGCAAGGCATGAAGTCATGTCCAATTCAAGTACAATGTATAATGTAATTTAATGATGGATGTAACAGATCAAAAAGTTTTCAAAACAGAAATAAACCATGTAAATATACATTATGGTATGGTATATTTTGCTAGATCTATATCATAAAATAATTTGCTTCTTTCTGCGGCCCTGCAGCCTTGCCCCAGTATAGCTAAAGTGCATTGCCTGCAAAAGCAAGTCCCAAGCGGAGGTAACATCACCTCTTACCGACTCTACTGTGCACTGTTTTGTATATTAAATGGTTCCTTTCTTTCCCGCAGGGCTGGATTCCTCGGTACGTCGTGGACCAAGCATTCGCATCAACACTGTTGGACTTTTGTAAACACCTACAGAAACGCATGCGAGACATCAAAACCAACAACCACCACCGAAGATAACTGCCATCACCTCCCCACCGTCAGTGGTGTATATAGTGATAGACCGTGAGTTTGGGCTTAGGTCACAGCGCCGCCTGGTGGCGTTATCCTGTGATAGGTGGCTGGTCGATATTGTGGATGCGATTTCACCTTCAGGCTGCATGTTGACTTTACACAAATACACCAACACAACAGTTTGCCTCAGTTTAATAATATTGATTCTACGTGTTAATATGACTGCGTATATACAGCGATCCCAGTAACCATGGTAACAGCTTTCGTTTTTGAGATGTCAACTGTTCTTCTTTTTGCATCGGACAGGTTTATTTGCAGGAAATACAGCTACAGAAGTTTGTAGCCAAATTTGTGGTTACTTCCCTTATGGGCTAAAGACTTTGAGTTCTGTTGATCCACTGGGGCGGTGTTACTCCCTTTCCTAGTGTTCTTGTTCTAATACGTGTCAGGCATATTAGGCTATATGACATGCATCTTTATTCTCCATTAAAAGAGTTCATTTTATACAGCATTTTATTCACACCATAATGTGCTTAATTAGTACAGAAAATGACTTTTGAAACTTGTCAAAGGTTCTTAACCTGTAGGCATGTAATTTATTTTTGAAATGTGCTAACTGGGCTGTAATCTGCATGTGTCCAGAATGGCTGAAGGAGCAACATTATTCCTCTGACCTTTTTTAATCAAGATGTAAGGGCAGAGCTGTCTGTTTTTGCACGTATGTACATGTAGTCACGATTACCTAGCCATTCACAATGAGTGTGTTGAATTTAACGGCCAGTTACCGACATGCTGCTAAAATATTGAGTGAGTGTTTAAATGTGCATTGAAAGGTTTCTTACATATGTATGTGATGTGTCAGCCCTAGGGAATTACTGGCTTTGCTGTGTTGTGCGTATTTTAGCGGCAAGGAATTCTAGAAATCTCTATTGTAGCACAATCATTCCCAAATATATATATATTCCCAAAGTATTTTATTCCTGCCATGTGTCAGTTCGTAGAGGTGTAGTACTGAGTACACTCACACCGGTATGAATTGGATTGAGATATGTACAGTGTGCGCTGTCCTGGTCACAAACTGGCAGATGAGGGCGTCAGGAGGGACTTTGCGACAGTTGAGTGTTGTTGTGATCTATGAGTATGTTTATTCTCAAATACTGATGCCCCAAGCATAGTTGAAACTTTGTGTAAATCTTTGTCTATCTATTTAGAAAGTTCTGACGTGCTGTAAATTACTCAGTGGAATATTCCTGCAGTGGGAGTGTGTCATGCTTATTCTGGACTGTATAATGTACGGCTAGTACAGTGTAGCAACTGTGATAGCATAGATGTTGATTGTATGAATGATGTTCACTTAAGCAGCATTTTTGCAAATGATTTGAGTGTGCTTTTGAATGTATATGCACTGTGCAAGTCATAATTATAATGGAAACTTATTTTTCTACAATCGTGTGAGAATTGAAAGTGTTCTATGCTGTTTTACCAGTGTGGTAATAACCTCGTAGCTACTTTTTTTATAGTCAAGTACGGGATTAAACAAATTTGGATTGGCAGTTTTCACTATTCAGTACACTCCGCCCCCGTGTACGTGCAGTGTTTTGCTGTCCTATTCCAGACACACTGGTGTTTACTGTGTGATGTTCCGGCGAACATGGTGTTTACCACATAAGAAAATATGTGCCCAGTGCCATCAACAAAACTTTGGTATTCCAGAGACAATATTAAACCAACATTGTGTGTATGGTTATCGTTGTCTGGTATTACCTGAAATACAAATCACAGTTCAGATCTGGGCATCCAGAAGATCCATCCTGAAAGAAGCTATGAAGTGTGGAAGTTTGCAAATGTTGGACAATCTTTAATACGGAGTCCTATTATGGCTGTATTTGTATGCAGGCTTTGTACACAGTGTGTTATACCATTATTACACGGTATGCTACTAGTAATATTTAGAAATAAAACTATATGATCATGATGTGTCAAGTTGTCGACATTTTGTGCAAGTACTGTTGATTGAATGGTTTACCGCTATAGAAACTGAATTAGTGAGATTACAGGAAATCCAAGGTTGAGGGCGAGGTGGAGCCTGGGGTACTGGTTTTACCTGGTTGTAAAACCAAGCCTGGAACTGGCTACGGATCAGTATCGGTTCACTTAGGTAACTTGCTTCAGGATACAAAATTAATTGCATGTAAATGTGTTGAGGGAACAACTGACTGACCATGCTGCTATAATATGGTTGTTTTTCTGTCGTAGTAAGAAATCGGAACACGTGAAATGCAACCAACCATAATTTATTCATATTAATTGCAAACAGGAAAGATCGGAGAAAAATAACATTTTAAATCTTAATACAGTAGTTGCCGTCAACCCGACTTGGCTCCGTGAGACGTTTTCATACAAATGCCATATTCTGTCAAAAGCCGTATCTCTAGCGAGACAAGCCGATATGCACATCATAGCAACCATCACCAGGAAACTAGCTCAGTCAGTCTGCAGTACTACGGCACCCAGTATCTGCTCAGTTCACATACATACAATGGCCCAGAATCATTCTGTTACCGTGGGGGTAGTATTAGTACAGTACACTGTCAAATGACCACAAAAGGAGTAAGGCAAAAATTAAAATCTGCAGGAAATTCCATGTAAATGCCACCAGTCGAGATATTTGCAATATCGCAGAATGCTTGAGACCAATTCCTGTTACTTGTGCCAACCTGAAGCCAGAGGCTCTTATCACTGTCAATCACTAGAGCCAGAGGCTCTGTCATACTGTCAATCACTATGAGCCTGTGGCTCCATCTGTCAATCACTTTGAGCCTGTGGCTCCATTACTGTCAATCACTTTGAGCCTGTGGCTCTGTCACTATGCTAGCCTCTGGGTTTGGCGTACTGTCACGGACTACCTTGGCTGGGCCCTGCCAGCAGAACCCAACCAGCACACAACACAAGACACATACAGTATACAGGACTTCTGACAGTAGCACACCAGGGCCCTTCCTTGGGGTGACACCAAACCTCTACATCAGCTGTCCATCACCACAACCAGACACTCCGCTACTCTTACATCGATGCTCGCATTCTGCCACCAACCCCCACCAGCAAGGTCACTAACATAGGACATTCTGTTCCCTGTGTTGAGGTGGCATATAATGTGGAATGTACAATTATCCAGGCTCCGAGTCCACCATCCGCAAGATCGGGCAGCCTTAAAACATCACCAGTAGTGGAAAACTTGACTGAATATGTTTTACAATTACGGTAATTTCTACATTTCAAAATTTGTGCCACAAGTTGCATCCAAAGTTTATACATGTTACATGCATGACTCACAAGAAACTATTAAAGAAATATCTTTTTTTTTTACTCTTTAGCATCCCAAGTTTCCCAGTAGATATGTTGCAAACATTAATTAATACCGATTATTCTGTGGAACTGAGCAGACACCGGGTGTATCAATCTAATTAACACATGGCACGTTACATCATTACATACAATACTTGAGCGTTTCACCTGGTTTACACCAGCACCGGGACCCAGTCCTCTGACAGCTGTCAGTAATACTCCAATCATGTCAAACTAGCACATTACAACCCGATCCCACCACACAAACCCCTCTCACATCGCACCAGTCAGCAACGCACCAGGCCGAAACAGCCACCTACGGTAGTGAACTCTCTCTTTGCCCTCAAAAAACTAACTTTTCTTCTATGTGGCCCCAGAACACATCTACAGCCCATCAACACACCACAACATCCGGAATAAATAATGAACCACGAGATATAATAAATAGTGCTACTACAGTCCAGATAACACAAGGGAGACATTAGGTAGGTAGTTGTGAGGATAAAACCAGCTAGGATCATCTAATAGTCATACACTTGACATGGCAGATTGTCACCGGATTACAAACGTTATGATTGCCGTCACCCCAGGCAACGTCATCGGGAATTTGCTGCCCCCAAACCATTCAGTGGGTGGACACTCTGGGTAGAGCTACATTTCTATGGGTTCTTGTAGAACTCAACCACACAAGCACAGCCCAGGAGTGCAGTTGGACACTTTCCGATCGCCACCCAGTAACTGTGTAATAATAGCATTATACAGATCTAGTCTGCCCGAGTCATCATGCATATAGCTACATGTGCTAGAACCAGTGATGATATCATTGTAACACTAACAATCACCAAAGAATCATGGGGGAAATACATGTACATGGCACATAATTTCTCTGCAATTAACTTCCTCTTTCATCTGGGATATGCTCTGTAGACCAAGGAAGAGTATCTTGATTGTATAGATGCACAACTTTTAGACAACTACTTACACGCTGAGGTGGGTTCGTTCATGTTAGTCATTCTGTAAAAAGCTTATCCAGGACAAGGTGCTCTGTTATCTGGGTGTCTGTATATATATACTGTCTTCACTAATTTCCACACTAACACAGATTATACGACCAGACAGCTTACCCCCTACAACTAACCCAGCTAGTCAGTGAAGCGGTCACATATCAAACTACAAGCTTTAGTCTTGAATACACAATGGTGTCTGTCTGAATTTACCCAGATCAGAGAGTACAAGCTACACTGTGCTACTACAAGCCAGTCAGTATATCAATTGTACCACAGTATTATACATATCAACAGCAGCAACTCGGCTTTACATAACTATCCTCATAGTGCTCTGTTAATAAATATACATATACTAAATGGTGTAGACTCGCTTTATAGTTGAAGTGCAAACATATAACCGCCTGCACAGCATTCTCTCTAGTTTTGTTTTGTTTTTTTGAGCAAATGGACAAGACAACTCTATAGTACCAGAGGTGCGGTGATAGTGGATAGAAGCTTTGGCAGCAGGACAGTATTATGATCCCAGGTAGCAGAAGAAGCGGGCGACAGCAGCACAGCTCGGCAGCAAAGGCACGGTTTGTTGGTGGGAGTGTGTACAGCATATTAAATATTAATCAAAATCGACAGTGCAATCCGAGACCAGCTCAAACATTATCTCGACTATTCCAAACCTCTCCTCCTTGACCCCCAGCCATGTTTATGTTATGTTACAACCCTGTCCCGCTTGCACTATAAACCAGAAACAAAGTAGCGGCAGGAACTGTTTTTAGACCCTGTTTCCTCCAACATGTCTTACGAAATCAGAAGATTAAAAGTACCGGTACTTAAACCAGCGGCAATACAGCAGGCGAGCATATAGAGCAGAGGCTGGGCACGTCAAAGTAACATATAGCATCACTTCCAGGTATCAAACTTGCAGTTAAAAAAAAACTTGTCCTTCGATACTGGACACAAATTTGAACGGACCTTAATTAGCAATACAAGTCACCAATACATAAGGACTTGGATCATGCAGGATAAGCTATCGCCAAGCAATTAATTAGCAAGCATCTTCTGCAGGATAATCCACTAACTATGATCCAACAATACAGGTCACCAAGTCCTTACCCAAAAACCGCACACAATAAACGGGATTTATCGGTATATAAAAAAGCCATATCCAGCACACCTTGCACTCTAAAATTGTAGCAAACATGAAAGTAGCAGATGCTGAATTGTAACAAGTGAGCACTGGAAAAACTTGGCTATGTTATATGATTTACACTCTTGCAGATTGCAGAGAATTTCTATACATTGAACAGGCAGAGCAGGCAAGTCGAGAACCAGTGCACAGGAATCCAGAACGGTCTGTGAATGAACATCAACAGAAAACCAGCAATTAACCTTAACTGTGCAGAACGGAACACAAAGCAATAACACAGTGCAACCTGGCACCAAACTACCCGCAGGGCAGCCGTGCTTCACAATACAGGACCAGATTACTAGCCCATACAAACATATGTAGGACTAGCCTGCTTTACTCTTTGATAGCTTCAATACTAGTATTGCTTTCAAAGGTTCAGGAAGCCATCAGGCAATTGATGCAGAGCCATTGAGAACATGTGTGAAAGTGATCCATTACGACCAAAATTATATACCACTGAAACACTACAAACAGTTCATGGCTGTGTGGAAAAGGGTTTCAGGCAAACACTTTTAAGTGCCATGCAGTTAATTTTCTTGAAGTAAATGTAAATGACAATCCTGGAACTACTTGGGGTTCTTTCCCCGCAGTATAAAGTGACCCCTGCATTATGTGTAAACCTGAATGGTCATAGTAGCAAAGATTTTACAGTCAAGCAATATAAGAAGCAATGAGCAAGTGGTGAATTCAATTCCAAACTATCTCCCATAGCCATGTGGCAAGTTCAATGTCGCTTTAAGCCGCTCCTATTGCAGAGAGCAAAACAGAAATTCAACCATGCCAAGCTATTCTTGCTCATTAAGCCACATCCTAAGTTTTTTTTTTCTCTGGTTGCTGACCTAATGCCCTGGTTTAAGTAAAAGCTCTACTGAACTTCTGACAGCGAACGTAAATGTATTAAACAAGATCCTGCAGGCTTTAAGCAAAGTTAACCTAAGCAGAGAAATGATATTGGCACGGCTACTTAACATCTATGGATATACATATATCTTAGCTACTGCTTAGAATCGAAAATCGCTGAGCTTATAACACACTGGAACAACTCACCATAGCCTGTTAAAACACTTATTTCGACACGATAGCCTCTATATCATAAAATACATACACATGTATCCGATAGTAGCAATATTACAGTCTATTTTCTTATTGTCGTGGGCTTCCACCAGTGCAGTGTGGGCTAACACTACACGCAGCAGGATGCAGGAAAATCTACATTGCTAGCTTAAAATGCATCAGTTTCATTGCTAAACATTTCAGGTGCTAGTAAACTCTGTGTACCAGTAAACAAAGCCATCATACAAAAAACAACCAACTTCCAACTAAACAGTTTCAACGACTGACAATCTGCTGAAAACACCATTTCTTACTATATACATTACACGCAGTGATTCAATTTGGCAATACAACGAAATGAAACATTCATTTCTATATGACACATCCGTTAATGAGAACATAAAACATTTGAAAATTTAAAGCAGAGATCATCTTTTGTCAGAAAAGAATGTAATTTATCAGTACTTTGTAAAGAAAACATTTCAAAATGACTCTTTGGCAAGGTTACTATATCAATATTGCACAATGGGTGTGACTTCATGAGGTTACTGTTAGTTGACCGACGAGGCAAAAATACAAGACTACATTGCTAGAATTCCAACACCTACTTCCCTCTTACAATTTCTGTCACAATGAGTACTGGTATGCTACTTAATGTGGGAACATATGAACCTTGCAGCAAAGACAAGCCTATCATAGAAAAATAAAGACTTTATACAAACCTAGAGAGTCTAATAATCTATTTTCCCAAATCATGTCATGTTCTATGCTTCCAGATCTCGACCATAGTACACCAGCAGAGTCTAATTTACATACACAAACAAATTATGCAACATGTTGATATGTGTTCTGGTTGAAGCTAATGCATTGATTTTGAATGCCAATACTGGTTAAATATACACACAATATCGGTATGTCTGAAATAGGTGCCAGGTTAAACTCAGTTTCGTACGAACTCCGTTTGAGAGCACTGCCACTGTCGAAAACTGACCAATGGTCATTGCAAAGTCGCCATACTAGCCAGACAGATTATTAAATCCACACAAGGAACCACACCCAGTACACAGGCGAGGTCTTGCCAACTTGAATACCGGTAATACTGCACACACATCGCAGGCCTTTGTTCAGTGGAATTTTTTGAAGAGAAATTTCCCACAATTACAGCCATTCACACCAAACAAGGCTACCGACATTCCATGTATGAAAACAAGAAAGGAAATTTAAATACAGGACTGATAAAAAACCGCTACTAAATGACTTGTTAATTTTAAGAGTTCTTCTGAGTGCAGTTTCAAAACAACTCAATCATGTCATGCCCCGACTAGATAATTTGCTTTCAGTTTCCGTCCAGTGTCAATATGCCAACGGATCAATTGCCCCCAAAAACATTTCTTTGAATAGATTACATCTGCTCATACAATGCCATAGTTGAGGTTATAGGGGGTAATAGACCAAAGATTTACACTTTTACCAGAGTTTTATACTAACATGAGGACGAAACAATTGTTTTTGTTACAGAATCTGTACATATATTATGCCAGAAAGACCAGAAGACTGCTCATATTCTTGATGCTTTCTAATACAAAAATGTTGTTAGTAAAAGCTATGCTCTCATGACTTGAAAGGGTTGAGAAAAGCCCAGCTATTTAAACTGGTTGTCTGACGATTGCTTTCTGCATAGGTAGTGATATTATGGCTAAGGTAACTGGATAGTGATAGCAAACACACCATTATATATCTAGAGTACAATGGATATCTGTCCCAGATATAACTGCTGAAACTAGACAAGGGCAGATATCTTGTCCTTTAAAACCAAGGTGAGCGTATCAATGGGGGACGGGAACAGTATAGCTGTATTAGCTGGTGGACCACTGATCTGGTCGGAGACATTTGAGTCACACAAAAGTACGTTTAGGAGATTCAGTAAATTTCAAACTGGGCAATTTGTAAACTTAATGTTCATGATCGAACAAGAGCCGACCTTGGCCTGAACTGTCTACATCAGACACTGAAAATCGACATCTGTTATCAGAAGCCAGGAGTTTGCTTTGAACATGGAGCACAAACACATCACACCAGCTTGTGTGGCAACTTGCAACACCTCCGTGGGCAAAGTCTCAAACCTGACAAGGAATCACCACTTAGCAATATTAAAGAATCATGTAGTCAAAAGCTCACAGAGATTGTCAAGACCAACGAAACAAAACAGCAAATATCCAATTTTCATATAAATATTTGTACACAAAGTGACCTGGTAAACCAATTGTAAAGTGAGATAGTGAGATTTCACAACTGGTGCTACATCACCAACACTACAGAGTGAGTCACCACACACGGTATCAATACAACTAGAAAAATAATTTAAATGCACTTCTTCCGAGGCCTATCACAATATGTACATACCAGCATCGCCTCTTCCTGCTCACAGCGAGTCCCTGTACGTCCGTGATTGGCTACCACTGAGCCACAATAATAGTAGCCGCGAAACCCGACAAGCACATATCAAGCCAGTGCATTGCAAACTGGGAAGAGGTTTTTGACTATTATTAAAGATGAGGTTCTGCTATAAGATGCAATACAGAGCGGGCCAGGCAAGACTTCTATAGCCAACTATATACATAATGTAGATACTAGTACTGTATCATTTCCTGCTACTAGCATACAGTTACTTCTCTATGAGAATATACGTGTACATATCATACAGGCCTTGGCTAGATTTACAATTCTCTACACCATCTACAATATCATGGTAAGGTTATTGGTCACACAACGCTATGGAACACGCCTCAACTAGGCAGCTACAGATCCCCCGACATGTATTCAGTGACTGTAAAATGCATCGAGAACATTTCTATAAGTACAAGCTACATAAAAGCTATCAAAATACTGCACACTAAATGTGTAAGTTTTGTGCGGAATATAAGTTACAGGCGGCAGCCCATCCAGACGGTTGCCTGGTAATAGTCTATACATGGCAGGGCTGTCACTGCTTCCAACATGTAACACACGGTAACATAGCAATGTTACCCCCCAATATCGTTTGGCACCCTGAACATTCCACGACCCGCAAACACGACGAGAAGCCGCACTATATCGCCAGTCCCTGTACTTTGGTCAAGGTATGCAGCATTCAGTAAAGCTTGCAATATGTCCGTGAGATCAGTGACTTTGACATTAACTCCAGCTCGATGCTGTTTCACCCGACCAACTTAACACCACGCAGCCCTTGAACTGGGGTACCGCTACTTCTCAACAGTGGTTTGAGCAACTAGCACACTACCAGGCACCATTCCTTTATACTGCTATACTCTACTGTAATTCCAACCTCCAACCACTGGCAAATATTGCCCCCCTGGTAATGCCCCTGGCCCACAAGGCTATGTACTAATGACAAACTACCGGTAGTCATTGCAACACTATACATGCATACCGAAAATAGCAAGCAGGATTATACACAATTTCAGTGAAGCAATAAGATATATTCCTGATAATCTTAGCTTCCAGCACTAACAGTACCATGCAGGATTCTATAACAAGCACTT
>JAAUYG010071129.1_pt1 | contig 16134 bp, 9 predicted proteins | sample 7278091 | NCBI WGS metagenome assembly JAAUYG01 (sample SAMN14350201, study PRJNA611818) | marine sediment metagenome | isolation source: surface marine sediment (0.6m) | place: French Polynesia: Moorea | collected 2018-08 | reverse complement strand
GGTATTTTATGAAAAGCTTCTTATAGGTAGTCTTCAGAACAAGTTTAAATTGTTTCCTGTGGTAATTGTCTACTGAGTTATGGCTTTTTTTTTCTTTTTCTTTTTTTTTTTTTTTGAGTAAAAATAGTTCAAAAATGCATTTTAGGAGTGTTATAATGGGTATTGTTTGGCCAACCGGGATGCCCCATCGCGTTGCACAGCAACCGACTGTCTAGTTACACTTGCAATAACACACACTGCAAGACACAATTGCTGTTTAGTTAACTGTACTGAAAATAGAAGTTAATGCAATGTAATTTGCATAATTATGTAATGTAATTTGGATTTTGCAACTTTGAGAGTACCCAGTTTCAAATGGTACCAGTGACAGCTGGTCATGATTGTGAGTTACTGAACCCATGATGTAAAAAATACTAAATGCCACAAAGACCATCTGTATATATATATAAAGACCACATACATATGGAAACCACCTCTGCATGTCGTACATTTGTCCATTTGGTCCCAAATAGTATTCATGTACAGGCTTTACTGCAATAGCCGTGTCTGTGATTCTTTCAGATCTGGCTGAAGACTGCCTTTCAGTGTCAGGGATGTGCCATGGTTTGCCACAAGAAATGTGTGGAGAAATGTCGAATCCAGACACAGTGTAACAAGTATGTGTGTTCAGCTATTAATGGCAGACTGAAATTATGGTGTGGCACTTTATGAATAGCAAGTTTTGTGTAGTAAACATTTTGAACTTGAACCATGAGGCAATGTTTAGTTTTCTTCTGGCTGCTGAAGAATTTGAGTTTGAAGATAAGTTAGGTCCGTCTGTGTCAGGCTGTGAGTGAGTGTTCACAGAAACATACCACAGTTCTTCGGCAAAGTTGAAGGTATTTTGCTAGTACCAGACAGTAGTGTTCTTTGCCTGTTGTTAGACTTTTATTATATTCCTGTGTGCTGATATGTTTTGAAAGTTTGGGGATTTGAACAAGAGCCGTAAGTCACTTGCATATGACTACAGTCCTTGCATATGACCATGGACCCCACCCCATTAGCTGGAAAAATAAGATCTTAATTTGAATGTGGTCATAAAATGGAGGGTTTTTTATATTGCAAATAAATATTGGCAGCACTGATAGCTAGTCTTAATAGGGAGGGAAGTCTGAAAATGGAGAAGTCCTAAAATCATAGGGACCACTGTAATTATTGTAATAACAATTTAAGCTGCCAGAATTGTAGTAGAAATGAAATTTTCTTCTGCCCGTAGAAGTGACGGGTTTCAGTTTCGGGAGCAGCCTGCGGGTACGGGATCCCCGAAGAAGCCTGTATCAACAGACACAACAGATGCCAACAAGTCTGAGATGGTCCCTGAGAAGCCAGCTGATCAGAAGGAGGCGAACCAAGACCGCAAAGTCAACCAAGGGGGTGGTGCCAAAACCTCCTTTCTCAGTAAATTCCGGGGATCTGGCAAAGCCGCAGGTTAGGCCGCTATGGCTTCAGTTTTGCAATTTAGTGAATAAGAAAAATAAAAGGATATCAGAACTTTGTTTAATAAAAGATCTTGACTTTGCTTCTGATCTTTTCAGCAGTTGGCCCCTATAGAATGTTGCTGGTGAAATTTATTGTAACTAGACCCTGCTTTCCCTGGACACCAGTGTAAATGTGATCCTGTTAATTGTTCCAATATTCTGTAATTATATTCTATAGAAATTAACAAAGATTAGCAAATGATAATGATCACACCAGACATAAAAATAGCTTGAATGACTGTTGATACTGTTGTTGCCATTGTAGCTAAGAAAGCACCGAAGGCAGTGGCGGCTTCTGTGGCTTCCACACTGATGAAGGCGTCGGAACGTCGTCGCCACTCGTCTGGTCCGGCCGAGACTGTGCCCAGTGATGCGCGACAACAGAGCATGGACAGCAAGGCATTGCAGCAGGTGGGGGGGTGGGGGGGTGGGGTGGGGGGTGGGGGGGGGTGTACAATCTTTTATAACTTGTGGTAGGGCTAATTCCGTACATGGTCTGTAAAATACTAATAATAGATATTATGACAAGCATTGGCTCATAAAAAAGACATACATTTACTTTAATACATGTACATGTTAGTATTTTTGACAAACCCTATTCCTCATTTTGTGGACTGAAGATTTAATAGTAAATAAAATTTCTTTATTTACATAATGTTGATATGTTTATGTAAGCCTTGTAAATAAAATTGACTGCATATCACATAATTATGTTTGTTCATGCTGCAGCCTATGAGCAAAGACACAGCAGCAGCATCGGGCTCCGATAGCTCTGAGGTAGAGGAGGAAGATGCCAACGTAGTCAGGTTCTACAGAAAACAGTGTGCTTCCAACAACGCAGACGAGCTCGTCGTCACGGCTGCCAAGCAGATGGGGAAGGAGTTGTATGCCAATCTCAGTGCAGAGGAGCGGAAGGAAAAACTTGATAACATGGTAAGAGTGCTAACAGAGTACAGTCGTTTGAATACTAGATTCATCCAGGGCATCTTATACTGTAATCTGGCTGCATAGGCTAAACTTTTCAGTAAGCTGAAAAATTCTATATAGTAGAACCTGTCTTGAAAGACCACCCCATCGGCCTTAGAATCTCTTAAGCATGTGGTTCAGGTTCATTTGCACTAAAATGTGGGACCTTCTGCCAGGAATATGGTCCTTCAAGAGAGGTGGTCTCGCATGGCAGTGATCTCTCAAGACAGGGTATACTGTACATGTTGATGATGATTATGGATAAAGCATGTAGAGTGGACCATGCTGTAAGAACTACATTGACCAGTACAGAGCTGGCATACTCAAAAATACGTAAGTCGGAGATTTTTGACTCAAGTCAGATTCTTAGCCAATTACATTGCTCGGGTTGTTGACTCATGTCAAAAGTTAAACTTAAGTATTTTCCTGAATGCTGCCCAGGCCAGATAGAAACTTTAATGACTTGAGTCAAAAGTTAGACTTAAAGTGTTTTCCTGAACTCCTGCCCAGGTTAGGCCGAAAGACTTCTAGTACTGCAAGCACTCTGGTAGAGGATGTTACACTAGCCATGTGTGTGGAGCATAGCCAGTAATGGAGGATTAAGGGTAAAGGATTGCTCCATGGCCTAATGTTGCATTGGACCAACATATGTAAAGGAGTATGTATGTACTTTATTTCAGATAAGCAAGCTGCAAATGGAAATTGACCAGGAGTCTGAGAACCGTGCTGATCTGGCTAAAGTGGAAAGGGAGATAGTGAATCCAGCTCAGCGGAACGTGCTGAAGGCGAAGATTGAGAAATCCGACGAGAAAATCCAGTCACTGGCTCTGTTAATGCTGCACTACTGCGCGGGACTGCAGCATTGTATGGACCAACAGGAGATTGACAGACAGCAGGGTGACGACGGCACAGCTGCTGATACAGGTGACAAACCGGACACTGACGCTGGGACCACGGAGACACTGGAGGTGGGAGATAGAGAACAGAATGAACCTGCAGCGGAAGAGGAGGAGGAAGAAGAGGAGGAGGAGGAGGAGGAGGTGCTGGAGGCAGCAAGAGTAGACACAGCTGATCGGCCTGAAAATGGCTCTGCTAAGACTGATGATAATAGTGACATTGAAGTTGACAATGGGGCCATTGATGGCGATTTGGAGACAAATGAAGGAGAAGAGGAAGGACAAGAAATTGAGGAGCTCCAGGTAGAGGGTGATAGAGAGCTGGATCCAGATTCCGAAGATGTCCCCAATGCACCAACTCTACAGGATTACATGTCATTTTTTCACATGAAACCATTGGGCAACAAAAGCAGCAGCAGTGAGCATGAATCGGGGGAGGATTCCGATATCTCCTCTGAAGGGATGTCTGAGGAAAGACCGGCGGAGGCTGATGGCTCAGAAGCTGAAGCCGATAAAGCCAAAGGTAACTCTTCTGGATTGAACACAATGGAATACGAAGCAGTGAATGGCAGTCTGGATTCAGACAATGTTAATGCTGCAGAGGAGCCAGGAGAGAAAGATTCTGATGAAGAACAGCAGGTATCAGAGACGGTGACCTGTGAAGGACCTGAGAATCTAGAACAGGAAACTTTAGACCTGACACATGATCTAGAAATTGGACAATTGGACCAACCGGAGAAAGTTACTTTGGAGCAGGAACCGGTACCTGAAAAATACCTAGCCGACAGTGCCAGGAGTGACGGGAGTGAGGAAAATCCTGAAGTTCCTCAGGATGATAGTGTCAACATGGAGGATCAGGATGTTACAGAGGCCATGACTAGCTCAGACAGCCCGGCCGTAGATGGAGCCGCCTTTCTGGATCAGTTCTACAAGGGCCCAGACTCTGCGGAAGCACAGTGGGAGGAAGACGGACACCATCACAAAGATTCGGACTCAGAGTTTTCTGAAGACAAAGGCCCTGTTCTGTCATGTCAGCTTGATGTCACCACAGGAGAAGTCTCAATGTCACTCACTCAGAAACGCTGACGGCTGTTCCATTTTAAAACAGGAGGGAGTTAAAAGGGTGGCAGGTCAGTATGTGTTTCTGGCACCATGACCCAGCACATCAGTAGCCTAAACCCACACTTCATGTTTTTTTTTGCGATTTCTGATTGTAAAATGTCCCCTTACCTATTTATTTATATAAATAAGGTGAAGAACAACTACAGCAATTTGGGTGAATGGGTATTTTCTTGACACTTCTCCCCGACCCCGCAAACTTTTATGTGAAATACTGGTAGGTCCAAGATGATTTATAAATGAGATAATAAGTATTACTTTTAAAAAGAACATGCTTTTTCATTGTATAAATTCTGTAAACTGTGCTGTGTGATAATTTATCTTGCTTGGACTGGTGGATATTTTAGTAAAACATGTTTTTTTTTTAAGTTTCAGTATTTTTGAGACCACAAATAATAGTAATATATTAAACTATTAATAGTCATGTAAGAAAGGTGGCAAGGTGTCATAGTATTTATGGCTTGGAGTATGGTTGTTTTACATATGCTCTGCTTAAAGTGGCTTAAAATGGTGATTTTAAATGCCTAATGTCAGTATTGTCTGCTGATGTAGCAGTATTGCATATCATTTAACATGTTTAAGCTGTATACATGCTGGGGATTTGAATGCATTCATGACGGTTAAAGTTGCTATGTGAAACATTTACTTTGCAGTTTTAAGCAGAAAGCAGGAGGATCATGCCACGGTACCTCACATACATCTAGTTTTACTGAAGTATTGCTCCTCTATTGTCAATTTTAGTCACTTTTTAAAGAAACGTATCACAGGACGTGAATTTGAATTGGTCTAAACTTCATGCATGTTGTTGAATGGTTGCATGGCTGGTGTATATAAAGAAATGTGACTCCAATCTTATTGGGCCAGGCCTGATTTGAGTACAGCAGCACTGAGCTTGTTGCCATGGATGTGTGTTTATCCTTTGACATTTTAGGAGTTTTGTGAAGGGTCTTATGAAACTTGTTGCTACAGCTTCTTGATCATGTTGATTGTGATTTCTTTTATATCGATTATAATGAATGGTAATAATGGGGGGGGGAGCTTTATTTGCCTGGTGCCATTATTCTTGTTGGCCAAACTTGTTGTATAATTATATTAAGGTGCACAACTTACTTTAATTTCCATTTGCCAAAGGTAACAGGTGGCCAATAGTGTAATTATACAGCGTGTGCAAACACGTCAACAGTGTATTATTGTTTTGTATCCTTTCTGTGATAGACGCTTCTAGTCATATTCAGTTTGGAGTGAACTATTTCTTAACATCGTCATGTTTGAACAGGTACCAAAGACATTGTACTATTAGTATTTTATATACAGAAGGGAGAGGTCAGATATGAATTGTGTTATGGCAGATTGTGTGTTGGTTAAATCAATAAATCCCAACTATCGGGGGTTTATAGATCTCCATAAATATGTCAGGAATATTTTATTTTATAAGGATCCACCTGAAAGTTTGTAAACATAAATACAGGTAAGGAGTCATTTCCCAAGTAAAAGATGTTGCAGTGGGTGATCCTTCTGTTTGGAAGCTTCTTTTATTAATTACGATGCGACCTCCGCATGTTGGTTGTTGTTGCTATGGTTACTGTTATGGTGTGACTGGTCAAACATTGTAGATGTAAATTGCATATTTTATTTTTTGTAGTCTTGTATATTTCAGAATGTAAAGCATGCATAACCAGAAAGATGTACATTTTATTGGTGGTCTCAAAGCTGGGTAAATATATAATACTAAGTCTTGTAATATTTTATCAAGGCAGTTCTTTTTAATTCTGCTTTGGGGTTGGAACTGAAACCCCTTTGAATATGTTAAAGAATGTGATCTTCAACACAAACACACAAAATACATATAATGCAGATGTCGTTTTAGGAATGTAGCTCGGTGGCACTCACCTGAAGACAAACTTTAGCATCTTTCCTGTTCCCCAATGCGTTTTAATAATGGAACTGCCACAACCCAAACTGAATCGCATCAGAGGGTTTTAAAAAATATAGCCTCTGTAATAAGGTCACCATGCTTGAGTGGTTGCTCTTTTCCTGTACATGCTGTATGAAACCATGCACAGTGCACACAACACCTGGTCAGAAAAACTTACTGTGGTGTACATGTATATTAATTCTAAAGGAAGTCTTATTTATGGCCAGTACCTTTCTACGAAGATTTATATTTAAGCATTATTACAGGAAATGCTGGCCCACATGAATCAGTGTGGTGCCTCCGATATGAAAACGCTAAATTTTCTATTTAGTTTTCTGTCTTAAACAGTGACCTACCCATAATAATTTGGTTGATAATTCCACTTGAAAGAAAAATAATTGTGCAAAAGTACATGTGTAGCTGATAAAAACGTGAATTTCTATATATTCTGTTTTTAAGAGTAAAGTGGATGAAAATTTATTCAACCAGAAAAAGCTCATCTTAAGTTCAGAGTTGTCCTAAAATGAATATTTGTATTGAAAATGTGGGTTATGTCACTGATGTTTACTTTTTAAGACAGAAGTCTTAAATGCTGTTATAGCCCAAAGACAACTGTATGTAGATGTATTTTATGAGAAAACCTGGTCAAATTAAATTCTGTGATGTAATATTTAGAGACATTAACTGATAAGCTAGTCTTAGTGTGCAGACCAAGGCGAGAGTTCTCTTAAATACTTAAGTGAAAAATTAGACTGAAGTAATTTTGGGAACTCTGGCCCATAATTATAGTAAATTGACATTCCTTTCCTTTGTTTCTTTGGCAGTGAAGACTTAAGCTGTGAAAGCTGCAGAGCAAATGTGATCGTTAAAAGTAACATGTGATAATCTCGTGGTGATCTTCTTGTTTCGTTCCACTGCTCGAAGTCTTCAAGGAAGTTTGCTCAAAGAAAAAAATTTTCTGACCCAGACTTCATCATCTTCTGTGATGACAACTTGAATGCCTTGTATGTTTTATGATGAAGTTGTGACATCATTATGGTGCGAAAAGTAAGGTGGACATTTTCTTTCTTGCCATACTAGTAGTAATATTCCCGGGTAAGGTGTACATCATGTATGTGCATTGTTGGGACTTGAAATAGTTGAATAAAGACTACAGCTCTGAATGCTATATTAGGCCCAATGACCTCTGTGTTGTTGCTACCCATTTAAGTACATTCCATGGTCATGCTTTCTTTACGATTCTCCATTGAGCTAATTATAGTCAACCGAGTGACATTTCCCAAAGAAGGGAAAGGATGAAATCTCCAAAGATTTAACATTTTGATATTAGTACATGCCCCCCAAATCACATGGAAAGGTACATTGTATCTCATCCATAATTAAAATGCCAGAGCTAATTCACTTTACTTTAGGGGATGTGGTCGAGTGGGGAGGATTTAAAATTGCTGATGGCAACAGTGATAAACCGCATACATAGCATGAAGGTATAGTTCTTCTAAAGTTTAAGGTCTTTAGACCTATTGTATACATGTACCTAAATAATTTCCCTCTACTTTACCACGAGAGGTTGTGAGCAGTTAATTGTAATTTGTTAAATTAAGGATTTAACTGCTTGATTACCAACCTAGGTTTATCCAATGTAAGACAAGTATGACGAAATATTTACTCCAGTGAAACAAAAGAAGTACTTTAAAAAGGTGTGGCTCTTTCGACAGCTCATGGGTGGCGTTGGCAAGGCTCTTGGTCTGTTGCTATAACTAAATATGTAAATATGTTCATATGTAGGCAATGGTATAAGAAATGTTGGCAATCAAGTGTATTTTGACTGAGGAAATTGCCCCAAACAGCTCTTTTTCAGACTTTTCGTGGGTACAATAATCGTAATGTGTACAATAATCGTAATGCGTCCAACATCTAGTAGTATGTACTATATAACAATAGCATGATTCAATAGGGCTATCAAACTTGTGCAAGAATTGCGGTGGCCTCATTACTAGTGTGGAGGGCCTCACAAGCTCGTTCACGAGTGATTTGTCACAGTTACTGTAAAATTATTAATGTCCGCGGGGATAAATGTTTGCGTTTTTAGAGACAAAACCATGTTTGTGGGGATTACTATTTGTGGTTAGCTCAGGTCTTGTTATCTAGGTACATGAATTATGTTTGCGGGGTATTTATGTTTGGGATTTAACGATGGTCACGAAATTCGCCAAATAAATCCAGCGCAAACATTAATGAATTTACAGTAATTCATCAATTGATGCAATAACCTTCAGCTACAAGCCGTCAAACTTTGTATTTTCACTGCATGGCACAATGTACACATTACCCTATGGAACTGCATCTGTTCTCAACATATGGACTACCCTACCTATTGAGCTAAGCACACATAATACGTTTTAACTCTTTTAAAGTCTCTGAAGATATCATTTTATATCATTTTTCCTGCCAATCATTGATTTAAATTAAAGTTTCTTAAACTTTGTCATTTACTTAATACTTGTTAATTTAATGTATGGTTATCGTGAACCTACATGTATGACTCTTAAAACACTTGTAATTTGTTGTAAAGTGCTTTCAATTCAGCATTTTTAATGAAAAGGCTGCTATATAAATAATATAATTAAAATAACAATTTTATTACCATTACCTGGTATGCACTGTATATGTAGCTGTAATTGGGGCACTCTCAAAGCAAAAACCCGCAAACACATTTGTATCTGATCAAGCCACTTTATTTTCCTCATACAAATCTCTAAGTGTTCATGGACTTCCAATTGGAATGTGCATGTACAAGGGATTATACGAGGCCAAACCTGTCCAGCCTAACAGCATGCTTTCAATCAATAAACAACAGAGACAACAAGCAACTTACATTGCTATGCAAATAGGTGTTAGTATAATAATTGCAGTGTTTCCCACATTCCCATTTCAGTGCATTTCTTCACTATATAAAGTACTGGTAACCCATAAATCCATCATATAAGTTTTATAAGCATACACAAACTGTTGCAGATATTCTCTCATCTGATAATGCCACTGATCATTTACAACTTGCTTTCATGTATCCATCAACCATCGTAACTGCTTTTAATGATTTCAGTTACGGATAATGGTGGATCGTCATCTTCCTACTCAACCAGGCTATAGCACAGATGAGATGCTATGGCATTTGGCCGGCACCTCAGGGTATGGCATGCCAGCACATGCTGGGAGTCAGTGGTGAGATGCCAAATGAGATACCAAATTTCTGCCAACTGGGCATAGCGCATTTTAGCATGAATGAAACGCACATTATTACAACCCAATACATGATACTCGTACTTGTGCTGATCACTTCTCATATTATGTCAAATGCTGATGGCCCTCTGCACATATGCGATGCTCCTGGCACTAACTCTGCAAACTTTTATGATCGAAGAAAGGCGCTGTATCATGCATGCCATGCTATAGCCAATCATACCGGGAAAATATCATAATGCACCACTGACATCATAGGTACAATGTACTATATATGACCCTACATCCATCCACGTTTAGCATTTGTTGACAAAATGTAACTGACATATTACTCAAGAATGCTTCACGAATATTATGGGGTATGGCAAGGCATACCCTATACGGGACCCCATAGTATTATTCTTCATGAGACAAGAAGTTGCATATGTATGCATAAGGAGAGAAGAGATTTACTTGAATCATTACCAGCTTCAAATTTCCCGCAGTGAAATAATTGTACCGTGTGCACACATGTCTACACATGATATTGAGTCGCATTTTACACAAGAAAGAGTCATTTCGGCATGGCATTGCGCCCAATGTTTTTCCTTTCTATGCCTGCAGGCCATATAGCAACGGTCCGGGACCTTGGTAACGCAGCCGAAACAAACAATGGAATTACGTAAACATAAAGCACAGGTGCCTTTACTGTTGGCTGAGAATCTGGGTCGGGGTCAGGGTGCAATATACAAAGTTCAACGTTCAATATGAAAATTTATTGCACGATTGCTTCAGTGGTAAAGTATATGGAGATTTTTCAGGTATATAATAATACTGTTTACTAAATGCTTCAAATAATAAAGAAACTCACATAACAGGATTTAGTTATCTTTCAAAATACATTTCCTGCAGGACATTAAATATTTTAAAGGATACACAGAATTAAAACCTTAATTTACATAGTTGTGACACTAAGCCAAGATCCTTGGAACCTTCCATGGTGTGATGCTGAGTATTTCAAAATACTTGATGAACCAAAGTACATGTATGCACACAAGATACATGTAAAGGCATGATATAGCTGTAGCTTTACTTTTTAGGCCAGGTATACATAAAATGCCATCTATTTCCAACCAGTACAATGACACAGTTCCCCTACATAAACAAAGTACAGTATCAATAAATAAAACGACTTAGTTCTACTCTGAAACGTATCAATAACATACCATGTATACTTAACACATAGACATGTCAGAAACATAAATTTCTTGCCCAGATCCATTAAGCCAAGACTTATATTTAAACAAGCCCTCAAAGAAACTCAACTGCAAAATATTTTGTTGAGAATCATTACATATACAGCTTGGTGCTGTGCATGTGTCTGCTTCATACATTTTGTTAATGTTACAATACCATCAAATGTTTGCACAATGGCATTAGCATACCTGTGAACATGGTGAAAGTTTCCACTGAACCTGAACTTTCAACAGAAGTTGCAGTAGGCCCATAACTCATTTGTTTAACTTAATATCAAAGTCCAACAAATCTTCTACCAGATTTCCCCTTTTCTGCATTTGCTGGGGCTGTGTTTGCAGATCATAACAAGGCCTGATACACAGCCATAAGAACTTGGTCACTACTGGTTGCTTTTACACTTTGCCACCTTGTGCTATTAACAGTTTAAAGAGGTAATGACATCTGTACATGAATCATTATTAGCTAGGCATTGGTTCTACCTATCACAGAACATTGGTTCATACAAAAACGTCATGATTAATGCTTTCTGTGATATTAACACTTATTTGATTCTAATAGTAGTGTGGACTCTTGTCAAAAGTTTGACAGTAAGTCCTGTCTTTGGTATGTACAATGTTGTAAATATGAGTAAACTTACCCACATAGTGTTACAGGTATGATTAGGGGAAATACATACACATGTGTACATGTAGATCATATAGATGTACCAACACGGATGTGCTGTATAAAATTCAACAGTTACTTACAGACTGTAAGTTACAGTAGCTATTTCAAACATCCTCATTATTTCATTTTTTTTCACTCTTCAAGGAGATACATGTAGAAGGTATCAATTTTAAAATCGCAGATGAGATGATCAAATTCTACTAAATTTACTCAACTACCTCTGTTGATCACTTTTGCTAGTGTGTGCTGTGTGCATGGCAAAAGTTGAGACTCGATACAGCATGTACAATGGCATAGGTCACAGTCATTCCCATTAAAATTGCTTTGTACAATAAACACTTGTAAAATTATGTGTATATTGTACCAAGCAGTTTTAATGGGAATAACTGTGACCTACAATGCACTATAGCTCTGGTAATAACACTGGATTATTTGATTGTTTTTAACATTACAATGGTCCCTCCATTTTAAGACCACCCATTCCACCAGAAAAATACGGTCAAATTGAAGAGGGACAATTAGATTGAAAATATATCGAGAGAGTTGTGTCACTGATGGCTGGTCTTAAAATTGAGGGAACTCTTAAATTGAGAGGTGTTAAATTGCAGGGACCACTGTATTCCATACTACCTGTTCTGAGATATTTTCAATTGACTTTTTTTTAAAGTATGCGTATACCTAGGAGCTTTGAACACCAATTTCTATAATTTCAGTATTTTGCAGAACGAGCAATAAACAACCATCACCATACATTCAAATGTCGCACCATATAATATAAGGACTTGAATATAATACACCTAGTAAGGCAAAAGATGTTGTACACCCAAGGGATAACAAAGACAAAAGCCAGTCAAGCATGTCAACTGAACACCAGTATGTGATAATCTTGAACAATGTTATCCGTGACCTTTGACCTTATATTCAGCATATTCAGATTAATTATATATATGTGGATGGGCTGAGTGAATGAGACTCACGTCAGACAGACAACTGCCTCATCATAGGCTTTGTTCCTATGCATTACACATGTGCTCTTAGACTAATCTAATGCCACATGTGTAATGTCTGGTACTGTATTTTGCATTGTGTAAGTTAGAGAGAATATTTTTATACAAGAACACAGTAAACGCCTCCTGAAAGCTGTCTATCCTCCTCTTTGTGAATTTCGTGTTCTTAAACATGTTAAAACCCCCACTGGAAAAAGAGAAAGGTACCACATTACATTCATTGCCAAACTGCCACATATCAATGGAAAATTATACATTCAAAGGAGTACAGTGAAAAACTCATAATTAAGACCTACTGGACTGTTCTAAACTTTGGTCTCAATTTTGAGGAGACCTTATCTTTAAGCCTACTAAACATTGAAAATGCTGTTCTGGTACCGCTGGAAAGTAGTCTTTATTCTGAGGTGGTCTTAATTCTGGAGAGGTCGCAAATGGAGGTTCCACTGGATAATTTATCCAGCGGAACCTCCATTTGCGACAATGACAGAATGCACAATTACTGATAACTTAAGCCCACAGTAAAGGCTTAAGAATGAGAAGTCTAGCCCAAGTGTATCTATCCACTCTATATAATTTTTGTGGTACACTTAACACATATAATGAGACAATACATGTAGTTTACTTTTGCTCCTAAGTTTGCATGACCGTTAGCATGGTTAGGACAGTATGAAAAATAATTTCTACATGTAATGACATTCCTTATCAACAGGATCATATCAGGCTAAAATTACATTACATTTAGGTGCAAATGAAGATTTCACTTGAATGACGCTACGCAGAATACAATAGGTGCAACACAAGAAGTTAGTTTGGCTGCTACTGTTTAGAAAGAACTTACTCCACTTAAACACGGTTATCACAGTATCAATATTTAGTTGGTCGGTCCGACAAGCTCGGTGTCTTTGCCAGTCTTTTGGATGGTCTCCAACAGTTCCTCGGCTGGTTTGTCTGAGGTCACATACAGCTTTTTGTTATCCATGTCGACCTCTATGTTGCTGTCAGGAACTATGAAAAAAAATATCATGACTGACATATAGTACTGGTAGACACTACATTGTACATGCTGTAGCAATTAAACATTCAAGTGATTTATAGTTGCTCAAAAATTTTCTTTCCAATATAGAAACTTAAAGAAAAGGGGCACATTGTATGCAGTCGATATTTAAAGGTTATAGCACATGTTCAACAGTATAATTATTTCTGTATGGGTAATGTTGCATGGGTAAGCCAAGGCATGCTGGATGGGCTTGCCAGTCTGGCCAACAGTGGACAATCAAACAAACTGTTCAAATTTTTGTTCACGTAAGTCGTCTCTGTCAGATTTTTATCCATGAAATATGTGATAGGGCCTGTATATTATGTAAATTAATCCGAAACTTTACAGCTGTGTACAAACCATATGGCATAGCATCTTACCTCCAATCTTTCCCAATACTCGTATAGCTGCATTAGAGCAACCCTCGCAAGTCATGGCAAAGTTGAACTCATATCTCTGAAAAAAAAAACACACAACACTTCTAGCTTAGTTTACCCAAAGACCACTTTCTGGCACCTCTATGGACATTTTCTAATAAAAGCTCAATGTCCTGTAACAATTCGTTTACACAGTACATGTATCTTCTTTGATAGTAGTGCTTAGATCTGTTAATTTATTTTTTAACATATATCTAATACATACATCTTGTAAACAGAATATGAAGCACAGCATGCAACATTCAATGCCATTCAAAATGACTGGAATGACCCTAAGAATTCCCTTATTATTTTGGCATCAAATATTCAAGCTGCCATCTATTTGCTGAGATTTTTGAGAGAAAATAAAAAAAGTTTTAACATGTTATTGCAAATGTACCTGACAGTTTCCAATAATTGAACTACACCAGACAACATGAGGTATTGCACATGTACCATATGTCTTGGTAACATGAAGCAGTGCATTAGGCATCAAACTCTGGTTTCTGGAATCAGTGATTTAGTTCTAAAGTAACACAGTAACAGCAACTTTTCAAAAGTTACTGAGTCCATGTTTAAATCTGACAAATTCACACAGATTTGTATACTAGTATTCTCACCGTGAGGAAACTGTAGTTCTTATGCCATTGGTTCCAGTCAAGAGACAACTAGCCATCCCACAACAAAAATGACCAAATCCCCGGTCATGAGCTCCCTGAACAGGCCTCAGCAGCTCAGTGGGACCCGAAAAGGGTGCCCAATGACAGAAATAAAATAAAGCTGGATGGCACCTTTGAGCCACCATAGGTGGATGGAGCCCCCCACTGGGAACTGGTCTGGCTCCTACTAAGCGTAGCTTGGTTTGCCGGACAACAATAGGCAATTGCTGATCCCTCAGTTTCCAATTAGGTCCTGCAAACCTGGATGGGAAACCAGAGGGCCCTATTCCACGTAATTCGGGGAGGGAGTTAGGGAAAGGGTGACTACCGGAGGGTCGAATTTCGGTTTAACACCTGAGGATGAGAATACTAGTTAGTATATAAATTCTTGTAAATTTATCAAATTCATCACCTAAATCTGTGAAAAGATGTAAGCTATACGCAGACTCCCACATGCCCCAAGCATTACTTAATGGATAGAGGCCGTACTTCCAAGGGACGCAAACTGCTTCCTTGCTCGGGAGAAAAGCAAGAGAACAGGGGAAAGAAGGCACGTCATATGTGTGCCACTCCTGGTCAGCTGGTGTCCCTGAAAATGGGCGGACGGCTAGCATCATCCCCATGGTCAAGCACAGAAGGAAAAATGCAGAATGGACAACTAGCAACATTTAAGACCAAAGGCAGGGCAGGGAAAACTCATACAGGAGTCCCAGGCTGATGGTCAGAAGAACAGAGTGACACGGCCCCTATAGGAGCCCCATGCAGTAACAACCTGTCTGCCTCACAGACATAACTCCGGAGGGAGTCCGAGGGACCAACATGGAAAACATGGTGCAGACACCTGGACACAGTGCAGGTGCAGGAAGTGACACAACAGTCCGATCTGTAAATATTCTGACCATGCCAGGCAATGATGGTCTACTCATGTACCTTGTGACTACCTTTTTGTCGGTGGTACAAGTCTAAAGGGTCCTATGGATTATAGGCATTGTCAAACAGGAATAGTGCCAACAGAACATGCAGAACACCTATCTAGCCCAATACCAATATGTTTTGTACCAAAATCTTGGGTTTGGACTACTAGTATTTTTCAAAAAGTCGCAACTGTAACCTACATTTTTTGCTTCACAAAATGTTCTTAGGGTTCCGCTGTGAATACGAGATAAAACAAAATGCCATTTTCCAGGTATATTTACTTAAAAACCGTTGCTGAAGTTTACTCTTTCGAAAGACGCCATTATTCGCCATCGTAACCCCTAGCGACTGACGGAGAACAGCTAGTTCAAGGAGATTCGGAGTTTACAAAGCTCGTTTCCCGCCACAAGTGATACAGGTGCGACTAGTATAATTTTGGGGCATGAAACGATGTTTGCAGACTGCGAATCTCCTTGCTAGCTGTTCTCCGTCAGTCGCTAGGGGTCGCGATGGCGAATAATGGCGTCCTTCGAAAGGGTAAACTTC
>JAAUYG010039163.1_pt1 | contig 16137 bp, 9 predicted proteins | sample 7278091 | NCBI WGS metagenome assembly JAAUYG01 (sample SAMN14350201, study PRJNA611818) | marine sediment metagenome | isolation source: surface marine sediment (0.6m) | place: French Polynesia: Moorea | collected 2018-08 | reverse complement strand
CATCACACCACACACCCAGCACCCATCACACCACATCTCAGCACCCATCACTCCACACACCCAGCACCCATCACTCCACACACTCAGCATCCATCACACCACACACTCAGCGCCCATCGCACCACACACTCAGAACCCATCACTCCACATACTCAGCACCCATCACTCCACATACTCAGCACCCATCACTCCACACACTCAGCACCCATCACTCCACACACTCAGCACCCATCGCACCACACACTCAGCACCCATCACTCCACACACTCATCACACCACACACTCAGCACCCATCACTCCTCACAGATACACTCAGCACCCATCACCCCACACAGATACACTCAGCACCCATCATCCCACACAAACTCAGCGCCCATCACTTTACACAGACACTCAGTTCCCATCACTCCAGACAGACACACTCAGCGCCCATTATCCCACACAGACACTGACTTAGCACCCATCACTCCACACAGACACTCAGTACCAATCACTTCACACAGACAAACTCAGTACCCATCACTGGACATACAGAACAAAACCATTCAAAACCTGTGATACTAAATTGGAGAGACATTTAGCAATATATTAATTATACCACCGTCCCCTTTCACAAAGAAAGATTCAACATAGAACGTCCTTATATAACATGTTCATAGAAAGTCAAGATGTTGGACCACAATAGCAGTGCTAGGTTCCACAAGACGAAACTCCAAGAACAGTTACGGAACCTAAGGTAGCAGGACCAGATACATTCCATATGGAATCGATACGGTGTGTGTATGTATTGTCATCAGTTGTAAGTCGAGTCGATGTGTCCTGAAACGAGGTTATTTTGTAAACCTGGAAAATTCCTGCGCTATCGGAATCCCTGCTCCAAGGTCAGGGCGTATGGAAACAAAGGTAATTATTCCAGCCAGTGTTGTTGTGTGGGAGGCACGCGGGACAGTAGCCGCTGGTTACAGCCTCCATCAAGATCAGGATTGACATGTGAGCAGAATAAACGTGGTATGGAACCACGACAATACAAGTGTCCCCATATTACTGTGTATAGAATATTGGTAATAGGTCATATCTAATAATTAAGTTCTAAAGCCTGACTATTAACATTCAATAGTACTCTTGTATTTTGATAATCACATACAATCAATAACCTTCTATGTATTTAATAACAATTGTACACTGATTTTGTTGTGTTTATTGCATTTGTTTACAATTTCTAACGGATTTTGATTTAAATACCCTTTTATCAAACACTAGGTCTGTTCTATTAGGCCAAGGTTGTGTGTTGCGTTCGGCCAGCTATAGAATGCGGGGAGGGATGTCATCAGTATCAGACACGTTTCAGGTATATGGCGCTTGTGGTCAGGAGGTACTAGGCAAACTAAACAATGAAGGTTGTCTACGATGTTAACTTGGTTCAGGCTGAAATGAAACGAAAGTAAACCGCTTTAAATAACAGTTAACTGGGCTGCAGAGTACAGAATATAGTCCGATTGTCAATGTCGGACGTGGGAGTGTCAGAGAGAATCAGCTGGTTGTTAATTGTTAGGTTTACATGCTGACAGTCTGCTTTTAACATATTCACATTGATGATACCATGTAAGGCAGGAAGAAAATTAAATGTTTTGGCAAGACTTTCTAATTATGAACGTTGTGATCAAAATGTCTCATTTTCATCGTACGCGTGCATATAGCTCATATCAGTTCATGTCCCATTTCATGTCCCATTACCATAAGATGTCATGTCGGTAAATAGCACTATTGCGTTAATGTTTTCTGTTTTTGTTTTACCCACGTTAAATAAAGTTTTATCTTATCTTAAGGCACTGATCACATAGTCTACACTCATGCCTTGTTATCACTTTGCTGTAGCTCAGTTTGAGTATAGTACAGATGCGTGGGTGGCATTTATGTAGTCGAAAATAATCGAAAAGTTAGAGGGGATGCAAAACAAGCATATTAATTCGTCTTACGAACTGCTGAGCCGATCAAATCGAACTTGGTTACCAAGCTAGTCATTTGTGGAATCTGTTAGATAATTTTTACAAGGCTTCGACCACCCTGGGCACACGTGGACCACAATGCAAAGTGTCACGTGTTTATTTCATTTGCGTAGCATTTCCGTAGTCGAGAAATGTTTATTTCATTTGCGTAGCATTTCTGTAGTCGAGAAATGTTTATTTCATTTGCGTAGCATTTCTGTAGTCGAGAAAACTCGAAACAGATGGGATACAAAAACAAGCATATTAATTCGTCTTACGAACTGATGAACCGATCAAATAGAACTACACTTTCACTAAAAGGATCACGGTCAATTTTAGGTATTGTATATTAGTCTATTATGAAACGAGAGCCGATGTATGTGAATGATCTCTTTGTCGTTAACAAAAACAGTAGATGTAAATGGCAGTTTCCCATTGTTCTGCCATTGAAAACTAGAAGGTACGGTATTAATTGCCTTAGTTACCATTTAATCATTTGTGGAACTGTTACATAACTTTTACAAGGATCCGACCGCCCTAGGCAAACGTGAATCACAGTGCAAAATGTGATACATGTGTTTTAAGGAAGATATCACATGAGGTGTATTTTAAGGTCTGAATGTCATTTAAAATATCATCATGTCATTTTCTTTCATGTCGGTAAAGAGACATTGGCTGTTTTTTTGGTTGATATTTAACCGACGTTGAAAAGTTTATATACTTATTTTATTCAGCTACTGACCGCCTTAAATACTTAGATACATATCACAAGTTATGAGCAGCAATAGGCCCCGGGGAGGAATCTCATCGATCACCCGGGAATCTCAGTAAAACTCTGACCAACATGTATATCGGCGAAGACAGTATGGGGGTTCGAAACACAGTTCCACTTGGAACCTGAATCTTTGGTGTTGCGATTTAGTTTGATGAGCCATATCAGGTTCTAGCTTGGAAATTGTTCCATTTCGATGGAAGGGAGGTTTCAATTAGACAAATGCATTCCCCACATTGCTTGTTTGCCGCCTCGTCCAGCCAGGCAGTGAGAGAGGGGGATCCTTGTGTTTGAGAAGCACCTTTCCCGGAGCGCGCCAAATGTTTACTGCCAAACGATATTGCCGTCCGCTAGCCTATTAATTAAGTGTTCCATTCCTCACTGCCCGGCTGGCAGGACCTGTAATGATCAGGAATCATCTCCGTCACTTCTAGGACTGGGGCGAACTTAGAAAAAATATCGTAAAGCAAAAATTAGCCTTAAGCATCAGACTAATGGTTGCCATGGTGATGGGTGAACTTAAAGTTCATTTCTAGGGTAAGAGTTTTCTAGTAACTGCTCCCTCTGGCTGAGGGGGGGGGGGGGGTAGAGCTCTTGATTATCGGGAAATATCAATCGCTGGTCAGAAATGGAGGTTACAATAACAATTTGTGAGAAGTGTTAAGTAAATGATGGGATGAGGTAGGCAACATGCCATTATGACGGCAGGGAGGGAGAGTTACTCGTGAGCCGAGCCCGTCGCTTGGACAGTGATTGATAACTGCCCGGAGGTCCAGGGAACCAGTGGGACAAGGAACAACGATGGACACGCTGGTGTACAGATGTAAGCCTGTGCTGGTACCCTTACCCCATCATAAAAAATTAACCTTAATTGATGCATTTAGTTCTGGAACAAAAGAAAAACCTTTACAAGTTGACTTTTCTTTAGTAGCAACAAACTATTAGCCAGGATGGAATAACAATTTTCAGATATTCGTGCAATTGTATCGTATATGTACCCACTCACGAGTTTAATCACATAATGGCATTGATCATGAAACATGTCTTATGTTAATAAGCTACATTTAATATCGATATTGTTAATGGAATGTGGGATCTGATATAGTGGTGGGTTTTGCAAACCAGTTTTTGCCAATGAACTGTAGAGGAAACATTACAGATACATATAGCACTTTATTGGGCCATTCATATAACAGAAGACGGCAAAGGCGTTGTCAGCAGAACATCAATGCATTAATGGCATTGCTAGCAGAGGTATCAGATATTAATTAAGGGTATTATTAGCTGCAAAGTCTGATATTAAGGCATTGTTAGCAACAGCAGTATCAGATATTAATTAAGGGTATTATTAGCTGCAAAGTCTGATATTAAGGCATTGTTAGCAGCAGCAGTGACAGATATTAATTAAGGGTATTATTAGCTGCAATGTCTGATATTAAAGCATTGTTAGCAGTAGCAGTATCAGATATTAATTAAGGATATTATTAGCTGCAATGTCTGATATTAAGCCATTATTAGCAGCGGTATCAGATATTAAGGGCATAATTGGCAGCAATGGCAGATATTAAGGCATTGTTAGCAGCGACATTGTCTGCAGCAGCATATATTCAGGACATTGACAGCATCAATTTCACATTTTAATATCATAGTCGGTAACGTTCCAAATGTGAAGGACTGTCAGTGTCATCATCAAGACTATATATTATGCATTGACATGAACGCTATTTTCTCTGGCTAAGGAACACCCGTCCCTGTCTTGCAGTACATCCACTGCCCTGTTTGTACATAGTCCCGCCAGCGTAGAAATCAGTTGTGAGGCACTGTAGAACATAATGCACCTGTAATGTAATCCGTGTGTTCTCGCAGCTGTCTTCTAATTGCTTCTCTCCAGTCACTCAGTTTTTTTGTACATTCATCTTACAAAAGGAAGACGTGAAAAGCGTCTGGAAAAAGCTAGCTGTATATCTTCATTGCTTTCTCTTATTGGATCACATACATTTGAGTCCAACCCCCACCTTTCCTACCGTCTAGTATTATTGCGTTTCCGTGCCAGTCAGCTAGGCAATAAGAACTGTACGGGGAAAGACAAAAAGAAAGATCTGTCTTAACAAAGTGCTGTTTGTCAATCGCCAAAGCCTCATTAAATATGCAAGCTTTACCCCGCACGGCTTGAAGCGCGCTTTACAACCCCATCACCTCTTCCCTCTGGCTTGAAGCCAGCACCCGCCGGCAAGTCCGGATCTGGATATGCATATCTTGTCTTCTGGTTTCCCGGTAGGGGACGCTGGGGTTGGGGGCGGTATAAAGAGGCCCAGATTATCAGAGCAGACGTGCCTGGCTTAGCAGGCAGGTGGGAACAGGTGTGGCCCGCCCGGGGACAGGAAAGCGAAGGATTTGGGCCGGGGGTTAGCCGGCTGGGAACTCGAGCCTTCCAGGAAAGGGAAGGGACTGGGGGAGTGGGCAGACTGGATGAGGAGGGATTTGGGGAAAGCGGTGTTGTGTGGGGAGGACAAGACAGTGGCCAGGGAGTTTCCAGTTAACTTCACTGGACATCTTATGTCACAGCATAATGCACTACTTAATTAACACACAAAACAGATCAAAAATAAATTCTTCCTTAATTTGTCTCAACCCGTTTTGGCCCAATATTTTATTATCTCAGCGTTGTTGGTTTTCGTGAATAAAAGTCGACTTTGGCACTGAAAGGCCTTTTACACTATCTTATGGCATTTCAACTTTAATGTTTCCAGACTGATTCACTTATTTTGCAGAGTAAAGCCGTAATGTTATAATTATTTGCGTTTTTATTGGTGGTTTTTATCCCGGTGGTGTAGTTGACCTAACACAAAGAAGAGTGTGGCTTACAGCTGATGCTAGCTTTCGGTGCATTTATTAATGGATCCAGTTTGCAAAAAGCCACGAATCTCCCAATTAACTAAGGAAAAGAAGCTTGATCTCTCTTTTTTTGAGGTTTTTTTTTAGGGGTGGGGGTTATAGCCAACCTTTAACTATGGGTATCCCGACATGTTCGGTTGGACATAGTATGGCTTGGGTAGAATAAATTGTCGATGTGTTACCACTAACTAAACGAAATCTGAAACCAGTGGCAGGCGTTAAATCAGGAAGGTACTGTTAATACAGACAGTCCATCACAGCCAGAGCTGGGTCTCATTAGGCAAGCCGGCTATGGTGGTAACCAGTGACGCCTGAAGCTGCTCAAGCCAAAGCAAGTGTCATTATTAAAATCTCCTGATTTAGTATAGAAATTAATTGGAGCGAGTGTGTTAATGTGTTGCTTGTACTGACTGATTCTTAAATTAATTGGGGAAAATACTCAAATTGATAATTAAATGTTGACTTTACAGTTATATGTTAACTTAAAAAATTTTTTTACCCATAATAGCCAAGCTATATTACGGCATGGTCACTGATGATATTTAGCATTAAGCTAAAGCCCAACTCTGGTCCCCGTGGAGACATATAGACAGTATATGATTAGAGAAAGTTTTTTCCCAGACGTAAGATGATATCCCATTACCTACTGTGTCATCAACCTCGCGTATACGCTCCTACCGGGCCTTGCCTGACTGGAAAATTACGGCGCCAATATGGTGCACGACTCTGGGGTTATATTGCTCCGCCCGTTCTACATTAATTGGTGGTTGCTGGAAGAGGTAAAGGTCTCCGAGAAAAGAGAAGAAATCTCTAGGAACATCCCTTGCAGCGGTGATCAGTGTGTCAAATAAAAGCAGTTCTAATTATTTGCGAGTATGTGACGATCAGCGTAAAACTAAGGTGTCGAGGTCACGTGAAGACACGTTTGAAAGTGATTGGCAGAGAAGCTGACTTTATCGCCTATAGGAGGAGAGACAGCCCCTTTACGATGTCATTTGTGAACTACAATAATAAGTTTCAAATGATTTTTTCCACAGACACATAATACAGGTAATAATTGATCCGGTTACTAATTAGCGCACTTATTAATGACGGTAACTATTGATTGTGGCAAACACCACAGTCTACGAGCCTCGTTTCTGTCTGTGACGTAATCAGGGCGTCACCGGTATATTGTGCCTGTGATATGAGAGTGGTTACGGGGATAATTAAAAGCCGTTTTAGAGGACAGTCCGTCGTCAGAGATGAGCTGGAGAAGCCACAAGGTTCGCTCTGGCACAGACAATGGGGGATTAACGACTAGCCCACGGCCACGGGACACCTGGGCAGGAGGAGAGAGCCTCAGAAACCAAGAAGGAGTGTCTGCAACCAATTTGCCGACTGGTTCCCGCTCCACCAATACAAATACCGCTTGCTGTAGGGTGGGGGTGATTCTGACAGGCTACCAGACTGTTGGTAGACGGATTGGAGGTACACTCTCCTCACGGGGTGGGGGCGGGCGATGGGGGGGGTAGGGGAGTGACGTCACAGTGGACCAAGGCGATGCCGTTACTGAAATGTCTACAGTAAAGCCAGAAATCCCCTACTTTTATCGAACAATCTGGAACTGCGTGCGGCAATAATCCAGACAATCTCGGAATGGCTACTTTTCCCAGAGAGTCCGCAGTTGTTTCCAACCCGACCCTGCCAACATCATATCCCTGTAATGTAATTACTTTTATTATTAAACATTTATGTCAGAAGGAGACATTTCGAGATGGCCATTTCCAAACCGTTTGGACAAAAGGGCAAGTTATTAGAAGCTCGTGAATAGGGGAAAAAACTTACAATACCAGTACAATACCAGCGAAAAGAAAGTGCGCATCACGTTTACGCTAAGTAAAGATCGAACGTTTATTTTATTCCAATATTATTAACGGAAAGGCAGTTTATTTATTAGTTTATGCCAAACGTAAACTAACGCTGGGTTTGTATATCGATACCCATTGGTGGGTTATTGTGCAGTCTCTACAATTTTCACGGAATGCAGTTTGCAACTCCATATCAACGGTTTATTAGAAACTTTTGTTTTTAAATTAACCACGTGTGCCTTTTTTCGTGTGACTGTGTCTTTAATTCACAGTGTCTCCAGGTCCGCCAGACCTACTTAGGTTAGAAGCAATGTCGTGTTGTGAGCTTTCCACAAGGAAGCAGGAAACCCCCGGTTAGCAGCTTCAGACTCCACACCGTTTTGCCTCCATCCGTTACTTTTTTGCCTGTTAATGGCAGTTGCTAGAGTGTAGGAATTAGCCAGGCCGTACTAACTGGGGGTCTTGAGACATCCATGTCGTCTTCGTTACAGGATAAACCTGCACTTATCGTAAACGAGGGAGAGTCGGCAAGCCTGGAATTGAGGCAATCTGACGACTGGCAGTAAGTCAATTTCAGCTGCGATGTTCCTGCTGTTGCCGGTCTTCCTGTGGCACCGTGTAATCGGTCAACAAAGATCTCCGGCCCCCTTGCCCCGCTGTACTATACAATATGCCGCGCCACAAAGCTTTATGGCCTCTGTGTGGGGAACTGTGCCTGCTACTTCACTGCCACGCCGGGACAGGCACAAAATCCCCTTATTCTGTTATCACCAAATGACATGGCATTCCCGGGCTCGTTAAATCCCTCGCTGCATCATATCGGCTATACAATACACACAAACTGGGTCACTTCTAGGGGGGCGACGAGCAAATGCACGTCTATACCACAATACTCGCGACCATACAAAAAAAAAAACAAAACAAAAAAAAAAAACAAAAAAACAAGTAAAACAGAAAATATGACAGAGTTTGGTTTCCTTGGTTGTGCATTTATAACGGTTCTTTATTGTCGATTAAATCCAACTGTCTTTTGTTTGGCTTTCATTCGATTTTGCTACCCACCACTCCTTCCCCCCGCCCCACCAACCAACACACACAGCCCTCTCCCTAACCCTCCCACCTTCCGCGCCTTGTATTTACATCGTTAGTGCCTTTTGACATACAGTATGTCTTCCTTAGTGTTTATCTGGTCATGTTAGGATAATATTGGAATAAACAACGGAAGCGACTTAGAATGTAGTAAATTGGCACATTTGTGGGTTTGGTGCTTCATAAACACCAGGGTAGAGGGAGTACGGCGACCTGTACAGCCTCATGCCTACACGTGGCACTGGACACACTGACCTAAACAGATCCATACCTACACGTGGGTACCCTGACCTATACAGCCCTATATCTTCACGTGGGTACTCTTCACCTATACATTCCCATACCTTCACGTGGGCACCCTGTCCTATACAGCCTCATACTTTCACGTGGGTACCCTTCACCTATACATCCCCATAGCTACACGTCGGCACCCTGACGTATACAGCGTGCGTACCGCTGATACTGCTAGATGAGCGTTTTCAAACTTTGTGAACTATAAATGTAGGCAGATGCGCATAATGATAAATCTGACATCTGGTGATTGACTTGCGTTACTGTAGCGTTAGAAATGTAGGAGAAAATAAAAAGTGGAGACGCTCCTGCCTGGAGTGTGACGTCAGATCGGGGTGACTGTTGTAGTGCAGTCAGGGATCAGTTTGGTCCTGTGGGAGTTAGGGCATTACTGAGGTTTGCTATCTGAAGTTGACAGTAATTAACCCCAAACTGTCTGTATTGCGCCCGCCAGTTTCACAAATTAAGCCCACGAGGCCTAATTAGGACCAGCAAGGGAGCGGACTTCTCCTTTGTATGTGTGTAAATGTGCGCATCCCTCGCCTACGATTACGACCTGTGGCAACTTGAAAATGATCGGCTTTAAATGCTATGATTTTCTAGATTTATTCTACCGTAACCTAAATAGAGAGAAAACATTGTTACGCGGGAATCTTGCACTAAAAGTCAGTTAATAATATGCATAGTATCCCGATATGACAGTGGAAAGCCTACAGAAGTGCTATAAATTTACGGAGACTGTACGGCCAGTAAGATGACGTTTGGCAACTGTCGGCAGCATATTGTCTGTATATCACTGACGTAAATCCCCCACCGCCATTAATCATGATTCCTAGTCACCAGTAATGGATATTATCCCAGGGGAATCCCCCGCCCCTCCCCGCGCCTCCCCGCTTTTTCAGCGCTGCCACAAGAATTTTATTATACTTTTAGTAGTCCTAATTATAAACTTTGCTTCTATTCGATTACAGTAGTGAAGATTGGGGTTTTGCGCAATGGATTAATTACATGAAGTAACACGTATACTATTTGTACTATGGAGTAATTACTTGGCATTGAATAATTGATTTTGTCTTATGTATATATTATGTATGTATTTTCATTGGCTTCCATCGCCTATGTACCTTAACGCTTGTTCATCGTACTCAGATCATAGGTCACAGCTATATTGCTCAGATGGAATTACCACGAATTGTGCCCCGCGAAATATGTATTTATGTGCTGTATGTCTGTTACAATTCGGAAAATAAACAACAACAGCAACAACAACAATAACAACCCACCCAGCCCACGGGTTCTACGCCACATTCCTACTGAGGAAAACTCTTAGACAACATGGCGAGAATTACTAAGAATGAATCAATGGTTCACACGTTGTTTTACAAATTTATGAAACACACAAGAACACAGCATCAGCTGTTGAAAAGACTTTCTGCAATGGGAAATTCATTCCCCTGTGAATAGTTTCCCTAATAACTTAGTTAGGACTTAAAACTCGACGGGTTAAAAGAAATCCACCGGGTCGAATATGCCTCTTAGGTATACATAAAAAACAAAGGTCTAGCTAACATGATTCAATCCATGTTCCTGTGGCTGATATGAATAATTGATATTGTATAAAACAGCAATATGATAGTACGGAAGTTTGTGGAGAAGTTTAAAGAGTAAAATATGAGAGACACAGCGTGCGGTACAGATAGGAGAGGGATGCAGTTCGCTCTCCTGTCTAACTCAAAATTGTGAGATGAAGACTAAAATGTATAGTTAATAAAATAATCATTTTTAGATACAATCATTGTTCAGACGTATTACAAAAAATAAAAGTTTGAAGAAACACAAGAATTAGAAGCCTAATAGAACGTATTTGAAGAAACAAATTGGTCGTATTAGGTATATTTTATCTTTTCCCGCCATTGACTACAGAAAGCTAGGCCTGAAGCTGCTCCCAGGAAATACCAATGAACATCTTGTCACACGTGACTGTTTATATAACAGTTGGGCTCCGGTTACGGCAATTATCTCATAAATGACACCCTCGACTCGCGTCCAACCAACTTTATGCAATGTTTAGAATTGAGGAAATTGGGGTTTGGTAGCCCGCCAACTGCACAAAACTTTGTTCGGTGAGGGTCTACATGTTGGCGGTCTGGACGTTATAGCCAAGGTAACATCTTCTGGACTCTCTGGCCGGGACTGACATTCCAGAACACAACTCCCAAAACACAACAATAATAAGCACCGAAAATCGCAATGGTGGCCGAGGTAACAAGGGATTCTAAGTGCATTTCCAAACTTAAGATATTCTACAAACGACCCCCCCTCCCCCGCCTCCAGAAACCCAACCCGTCCCTAACGCGGACGACTGCGGTTACGGATCGTGGTTTTGCACGTAACGCCCCCGGAAACAACCGCATCCCATTGTTTTACTTGCGTCGGGGAAACACCTGACGTGTTTAGTTAGACTGTGTGGTCCGTGGCCGCCACGGCAGCCATGTGTGTGTGACACGGTGGGAGAACCACAGCTTGGGTCCAGACACCAGGGACCTGGACACCAGGTTCGGGCTCTCTGGCAGGCGGGGTTTAATGTGGGGATATAGTCTCCTGGATAAATAAAAAAAATCCACTTCAGATAGGCTTGGATGCAGCAAACGGCGCTAGCCGCAGTGCATCCTCGGGGTGTAAAAAAAAATCAAGGTCTCTGTTTTATATTTTTGTATTTGTCCAGTATCTGATTATGGAATAAAAAATAGAAAATGTGGTTCGGTTGGGAGATAGTGATGAAGAAGATTTAATTTGGAGTTGTTAAACTAAATAGTTAACATGTAAACCACAAAAAAGCCGAGTTCACAGATAATGTTTCCATTCCTTGATCAGCTATATACCGTAACAACGTATTAAGAGCAAGTAAAAAAATAACATTAAAACCAAATACCACTAAAATCCTCAAAATATCTGGTTAGTTTACTGTGGAAAGTTGACGTCAGTCCACTTACCCCTGTGTTGGGATACCGTACATCTGTGACTTCAGCGGCGGCTATCAACGATACACAGAGCGCCCCTAGCAGGACCAGTACGGCTAGAACCTGAGCTCGGATATCCATGGCGGACTGTTAGTGAAGTTTGATGACAGAGGCGAGCTTTCCTGGCTGGTAGGTCTGTGCGAGCTCTCCTTGTAGTAGCTGTGGTGTCGGGGCCGCGGGATCACTTTCTGGACCTTACTTGTCGATCACCTCCTTCGCCGCGATTTGTAAAGACAGTCACAGCCAGCCGCCGAGCTTTTATAGCCAATCAGTGAACGAGTAGGCGCGTGGGGGAGTGGTCCCTATAGCAACCATATCGGGAGGCCGTCGCCAACTTTTGCCAGGAGTGATTGTCCAGATTGGGTTTACTGGGATAGGGGGCGCCGCGTCATTATGCGCGCGGGGGTGGGCTGGGAAAGGTGCCAAGCTGCCAACTTTGCTACGTCATTGTCTTTGCAGCCACTTCAGACAATGGAAGATCGATTCTGCGGGGAAAGTGCGAGATCTTCCTCTCCGTGATTCATTGGCTCAGCTTGGTGGCTTCTGTGCCGGCGGACTTTAAAGAGGAAATAAACATGAGGGGGTTTTCGTTCAACCGTGGAACGAATCAATATTTCATGGCGAAATTGATGGCCCGCCCTGTTGATACCGTGTTCAATCACGCGGCAAACGACACACGTGTAAGACAAGGAAAGGGACGTCTTAGACCCCAGGCTGCACAGAAAAAAAAAGGGGGGTGGTGCTTGGGGTGGGTGTTGCTTTTCTTTTTTGGGGTGGGATGGGGTGAGGGTGTTCTGTGAAATCAGGTGGCTTCATATCAACAGAAAGCTAACATTATAGTATATGTTTTAACGGTTAACGCAACTTTCCATTTACTCGACCGAAAATAAATTGTTGTTTATTTCATATTAGTCCACTTTTGTTGTGCCGCTGATCGCTGATATGAAGATGTCACGGTGCACCAGAACCTGTTTAGGCAGCTATCTTGGTAATGTTAATCAAAACAATATATCTTCATTTATGGTAGACACAGTAGTGTACCTTTTGTATCATTGCATAGGATTTTATAAGGCCAGAAAACTATTTCTTGAAACAACAAAAACAATTTTACCCCGGCATGTGCCCGACATGAACTTCCTTAAAGCAGTAGCAGTAGAAACACCAGTGCTTATACAGAACACAGGTTGCATCCCTTCTGTTCCGGCAACAGGGCACATAACTGCTTTTACAAAACACAGGCTACATCTCTGGTTTTCAGACAACAGGACATATAACTGCTGTACAATAAACAGGCTGCATCACTGCTTTTCAGAGAACAGGGCAGATAACTGCCTTATAAAAAAAAAAACAGGCTACATCATTGCTTTTCAGAGAACAGGGCAGATGACTGCTTTTACAAAAAAAAGCAGGCTACTTCATTGCTTTTCAGAGAACAGGTAGATAACTGCTTTACAAAAGCAGGCTACATCATTGCCTTCAGACAGCATGGCAGATTACTGTTTTACAAAAAACAAACAAACAAACAAACAAACAAACAGGCTATATCACTGCTTCTGCGATAACAGGGTACACCTCTGCATTTACCGACAACGATGTACATCACTCTGTCTTTGCACACAAAGTTCCACTACACGTGAGAGCTCACCAGTAAACAGCTTTGTAAACATAACAGAACATCACTCTTGTAACATGAGAGACCACCGAAAAGGGCAAAATTTCAGTCCGCCAAGATTATAATGCTACATGTACATGGACTTCATTTCTCCTTACCATATCACGTTGTGCTGGATTCCAGAAAAATCATTTCCTATTACAGTTCTCAATAGTAACAAATGCCTTTATTCTACTTTATCAGAGATATAAGGGTTTGAATATGAGTACCCTTGAACATAACACCTCAAGGTCACTCAAGGTCAATTCAAATAACACATTTGAACCACCCTTAATGACTTCGTAGTATTTAGCAGAAATATATGGCCTAAGTCACATCTTTTGTCAGATAAACTTGAGGATTCAAAATCTTAGTGATGTTGAATTTGACCTTTCAGGGTGACTCAAAATGAAATCTAATGGTGCAGTTTGACTCTGTAAATAGGACTTTCTATCGGGCTATAACAGTGACATATGACCTAAGAGCTCTTTAACAAGATATAAGCCTTCTAACTCTGAGTCACTTAAGGCCAAATGTCATGTGCACGTAATGTGTAATGTGTAATAATGACGTCCTATTGGTGTCCAATAGTAACCATATTTCTATCTTGCTTGTCTTTCTCTCGAAGGAACTCTTTTGATCTTAACCGTAATAATGGGTTGTATTTTTAGATAAATAAATAGATACCAATTACGTACTTGTGTTTTGTCGTTCAGTGTTATTGCTATTGGCTGTCCGTGGGAAGAGGAGTCTGGTATTGACAGGCTCCCACCCCCCTAATCTCGCTATTTCTTGGTGCGGCATTACACAGTCGTGGGCACGCATGCGTGTCCCCCCCACACAGCTGAATCTTCCGCGAAAAACTGACGTCGAGACGGCGCTATAAGGCGCTGTCTCTCTGAAAGCGTCTTCAACGGAGTAGGCATGTCCATCCATGCGGGATCGTTACTCATTTATTAGCCCGCTCGGATGTGTATCCACCAGCAGGGGGACATGGTGCGGTAAATCTTACCCCCCCACCCCGCCTTCCCATCCAGTGAGAGGGGATAAAGCGACATGTACCTGGAATCGGATTGCACTGTTCTGCCAGCGTCAACCACCACTTATCCGTTTATGACATGATATCCTCATTTTGCATTGAGACGCCTGAGAGGGCTGCTGGCACACTCAGCCCCTCCGGGGATGCTTCCTCGAGTCTCTGACCTTCCCAGCGCAGCCTTCCAAGTACACCACTTGACCCAGGGGGGATGTCCAGAAAACGACGAGGGAGGGGGTGGGAAAGGGGGGGGGGGTAAACAACACTGTCCAAAAACTTAGGTTGTTTCTTTGTAGAACTTAATGCCATCTTTATGGAAGGAATGCATTCATCTACGACACTACAAAAAACACTATAGTACGGTGTGAGAGTAAAGGTATTAGAATAAAAAGCAGTTAGTACTAGTAATATCAGCAGGAGTGGTAACAGTAGTAGTCGTAGTATTATTATTAGTAGTAATACTAGTACTAGACTAAGTAGTAGAAGCAATAACAGCAGCAACAGTAGTAGTAGTAAGTACTAGTAGTAGTAGAAGTAGTAGTAGTAGTAATAGTGGTAATAGTAGTAGTAGTTGTAGTAGTAGTAGTATAGTAGTAGTAGTAGTAGTAGTAGTAGTAGTAGTAGTAGTAGTAGTAGTAGTAGTAGTAGTAGTAGTAGGCTGAGGAGGAGGAGGAAGAGGAGCAGCAGCAGCAGCAAAAGCGACAGAAACAGAAATAGTAGCAGTAACGGGTAATACGTTAAGGTAATAACCAAAAGGAGATGTGAATGAAAGGAACTGAGGGAATGAAGAAAGCAGGATACGCTGTATAGACAGGAAGAAAGCAAGCACGAAAGAGAAAAAAGAAAGAAAGATAGAAAGAAAGAAAGAAAGAAAGAAAGAAAGAAAGAAAGAAAGAAAGAAAGAAGAAAAGGAATGAATGAAGGCAGGAAGCAAGGAAGGAGGAAAGAAAGGAAGGCATAGATAATGAATGAAATAAATAATAAATAGTTCAAAAATGTTGTAAAGCTAGCTACCAGGGCTTCTCCCGTGTCGCCGTCACCACCACCAAACTGCTGTCATCATCATCAGAATGCGAAAGATCAGTTCGCGCGTGATAAGTCCTATCGTATTTTCCGATGGACGACCCGGCCAAACAAGAAGTAACCATAAACCAGTGTTGTTTGACCGACCAAACACGACGCGTGTTTTTTTTCGGCGAAAGCCGGATATAAGCCCGTAACTAGTTCCCCCGGTGCTTAAAGGAGGCGACACGGGATCTAACGAATTATTCCTCGTCGGTAATTATTTATGATTTCTGGTCAACAGAGGCGGAGGGCAAGCAAACACAATGTCAATAATGACATCCATTGTGTTCGATTTGCCCGTTTCTCTGTACAGTGGTCCACTCACAATATCCTCATTGGCTGAATCATCGGGCTATGGTGGTTCATGTGAAACACCACACCACACCACACACTTTCTACCCGTCCACCTCTCTCTCTCTCTCTCTCTCTCTCTCTCTCTCTCTCTCTCTCTCTCTCTCTCTCTCTCTCTCTCTCTCTCTCTCT
>JAAUYG010158265.1_pt1 | contig 16139 bp, 9 predicted proteins | sample 7278091 | NCBI WGS metagenome assembly JAAUYG01 (sample SAMN14350201, study PRJNA611818) | marine sediment metagenome | isolation source: surface marine sediment (0.6m) | place: French Polynesia: Moorea | collected 2018-08 | reverse complement strand
GTAGTAATAGTAGCAGCAGCTGCAGTAGTAGTAGCAATAGCAGCAGCAGCAGCAGCAACAACAGCAGTAGTAGTAGTAGTAGTAGTAGTAGTAGTAGTAGTAGTAGTAGTAGTAGTAGTAGTAGTAGTAGTAGTAAGAGGAGGAGAAGGAGGAAGAGGAGCAGCAACAGCAATAATAGTAAATGACCTCTTAACAATGGCCACCTCTACCGAGTATGCACTATGCAGCAGAATTTCACCCGTTTGATCAAAAGTATCTGAGTGCAATAGTATAATTCAGACACGTTTACCCTTTTCAAAAATTCCATGTCTAAATGACCTTTTGCTGACATTAGATTTGCGGCCCACTATTTGATTTCTCGGGGTACCCAAGGCATAATGTGCCAATATATCCTACTTTCGACCTTGAAAATCAAATTTCACTTTAAAAGTAAAATTTATAATTGCTGCATACACTATTTAATTGAAGATGCTGCACCCATGATCGCGTTTTCTCAAACTAAAGTCTATTAGTCTGTCAGTTTTAGAGAAGTCGCTTGGAACATATAAATAAACCTGTGCTGCATAAAATTACGAGAATTCATAAATAAGACCTGAAAAGTTTGGGGAAATTAAAAAATTATAGAGATATGGCTTACAGGCAGCTGTTGGCATGTTGGTTTGTGTCACACTTGAATCCAATTATAATTGTTCATTGGTCCGTATCAAACGATGCTGATTGTCAGGTGCGTGTTCGTGCTCCTGTGCCCAATGTTCCAACAAAGTGCACGAGCACCTCCTAGTTTCCTTATTGATGCTCTTTTGTTGGTATCATGAGTTAATATATGTCGATCCTTTGCAGACCCAATCCGATTCGAACCTACTAACTTGTTAAGACATTTATTCCCTCATAGATTACCAAAGGTTACCAACACATGAGCAAATTAAACCCACCACAAAACTGACCCATGTGTTTTGTGGCTCAGTTGTGTTTTGATGTTCCTTTTTTGTGTTCCGTCAGCACACGTGCACTCTGTTGTGGGTGCTGTGTGCCCCTTTTGCCATTCAAATATGGCTCAAACACCCTTAGCTACCCTTTTTGTCGCGTTTAAAAAAGAGTACTAGTAATAGATGATGTATGCTGTGTCGAATGGCGCAACTGAAATGCTCCTCCAGAGAGAAGATTACTTATTCAATCAACACTTGCGACGTCGTATTGACATCCCCTACCGGCACAAGTTGTCAATCCTGGGTTGTCAATATGGTCAAGCTCTTAGCTGGTTTGTGAATTTAGGCAGGATATAGAATTTCTGGCCTCGGATTGTCAGGCGGGCAGAGCAATCGTATTGTTTGCGATTTATGATATTATTTTGCAGACAATTCAATAAAAAATATTTTGATTTCAGTGGCGGTTCTGGGGTAGATTGATAAGTCTAATTTGGTGTAAGTTTTCTGAAACAAATATGTTAATTTTGATGTCGTACCAAACTCAGTTGCAGCTCTAAGAATTGGGGTCTTGTCAATCTTTCTGGGGACCGGAACAAAAATAAGTCCTCAGGCCAGTAGTGATTTTTCGGCTGTGGAGAGGTGAGAACTGCTGAGAATAGCTTTATTTTTTCCAGTTTGTTGGCTGTGGCTGTTTCTACCCTCGGCACAGTTTAGTTTAAATGGGCCAACCAAGATTCAGAAAGGGGTTAGCTATATCCGGGGTCCAGTGATAGTTGTCTAGGAGTGTGCAGTAGTATTGATCATTAGTTTGGGTGCCGAAATGTTGCCTGGAATATTAGACATGGCTGAATTTAGTTGATCCCGGTAGGAATGAAGGAAGGAAGGAAGGACGGAAGGAAGGAATAAAAAAGAAGGAAAAAAGAGAAACAAACAAACGAACGAACAAAGCAACAAATAAGCCAGCAAGAAGCAAACAAGCAAACAAAGAAACAAACAAGCAATAAAAAAACATAACATAAGATAAAGCGGACAGTGTATTCACTACACATGTGTCAGTTCCTTCGTACAAATCCATATGTAATTCCTTGATAACCCTACTAGCTATCCCTGAAGAACCACCAGATCAACATTTTCCGTCGGTAGGTCACTGGCGGTAACACGAACAGGGACCGGTTTCTTAAAAAATCTTTGAACAGTCCATCAATTATATTAAGTATGCAAAAGCCATGGTTACTAAGATGATTAAAACTTAAGTCTTAAGATTAAGATAGGCTTAAGATTCTCCAGAAATTTCCCCGGGAGGAGTTCCTTTGTCCATAATGGAGCACCTAATGGTCAGACAACAGAAACAAGAGGTGCGGTGGTGGTGGTGGGAGGTGGCGTACCCCCCACAATCTGCGCAGAACATAGCCAGACCCAACCCCAACCCCATGCTTGGTCCCATGTTGACTTTCTAGGTCCACAGCTCTCGGGATCCGTGATCCATGGAGGCGCTAAGGCCACGAATGATGTTTTTTCTAGACGGTGGATTGGTTTAAGGTCCATAAAACCCGATTTCAATCGGCATGACATACATGTTATGTAGCCAGACCCAACCCCCACCCCATACTTGGTTCCATGTTGGCTTTCTGGATCCACAGCTCTCGGGATCTGTGATCCATGTCGCCCCTAAGGCCACAAATCGTGTCATTCTAGCCGGTGGGTTGGTGTAACGTCCAGAAGCGGGTATTTCGATCAGAACTATTTATTAAAAGTGATAACGATATCCCTATACATTTTCTGCAGAATTGTGTCTTTTTCGGGATTTTTCCTTCTGGATGTCGTTAATTTTCTACATTTTTGTGTTGTATAAAATGCTATTTCTGCACACTATTACAGTAGGGCAGACATATCAAATTAGCTGTGAAAGCTTGTGTTTACAAAGCAGAGCAGCTACTACCATGGCGCGCGCGTCCGTCGGTCCGTCGGTCCAAGAATCCCAAATTTAATTCCGTTCCATTCTAAGACCAGTCATTTCTAGTTTTGATTTGTGCTACTGTTACTGTCATGACGCGGGTGTCCGCTGAACTTGTGGAAAGGGTACCTGAGTGTGCACATTTTCTCCGGGCCATTATTGTGTGTTTCAAAATTTTACATTTTTTTATTTTGACGATATCCTTTTTTCTTTCTTTCTTTCTTTCTTTCTTTCTTTCTTTCTTTCTTTCTTTCTTTCTTTCTTTCTTTCTTTCTTTCTTTCTTTCTTTTTTTTACGTTTTCGTTAACGTGGGACCTTGTGGGGGTAAAAGTTTCAAAGAACATATCGTACACACTTTCAAACACATCATCTTAAAGTGCATTGACTCTCCAAAATTCATGCATAGTCCTAATCAGAGCCTCAACCAAAAGTTTTAAAAGAATTGTGAAATTTCAAATTATGAATTTTTGCCATTTTTGATTTTCCTTCTTTTGTTTTTTTTTTTTTTGTTGTTGTTGTTGTTGTTGGGTTTTTTTTTGTTTTTTTTCTTTCTTTCTTTCTTTCTTTTTGACGTTTAACAAGGTAGTCTATTTTCAACAGTTTTGTATCTCGAAAACAGCTGGTCTTAGAGCGAAATGGACCAACATTTGGTATTTTGGGGGTAAATACTTAGTGTATACAAGATTTTTTGGCAGTTAAATGTTTAAGGTCATTCGGTACATTTCGGTACATTCTTGTATCTCGAAAACGGCGCCAAATAGAGCGACACGGACCAAAATGTGGTCCTCTGGGATAAGAATTTAGTTTTTTTTCAGGGTGTTTGGACGCTTTACTTCTGACCTTTTTATCTCTGTCTATAGGTCTCTACAGGAATTTTTGGCTATTGCGTCAGCAATTTTTTTTTCCGCCTGTATATTGTCTTTCTTTCTGCGTACAGTTACGAATGGCATATGCTCTACACCTTTTACGTATGTCGGCAGTAACACCGTTTCTTGACGGTGATCCATTAGCTTGCCACACTGCATTTTATGCCAGAAAATTGCTTTTTCTCTTTTTCAAAGAAAATAACCATATTGTGGTTATAATACAATCCCCACCCAGTGAAATACACGTAGGTATGTAGCTTAAGAAAGAAGACATACTGCAGGCATACCGCGGCAACGCACTTCCCGTGAGCTATACGGAGAGTGTAGTTTGCGCGGGTTGATCTGGGAGCAGAGCCATAACGTTGTAACACGTCACTCGGCACTATTCGACTGTTTTCGGCGTGCCGCTAAATACCCGCGGAAGTAGCCGTGGTTTGCCGAGTGTAATATTTTACCATTTTCATCATACGATTCGATTTGTGATTTGCTGGATTGTTCTCAAACAGATTGTTCAACATTTGCTCAAAATGAACACGTTTCTTTCCAGGGCAAACACGATATTTGCCTTTACACTAAGTGTAATGGCTGCACTGACATTTGGATGTTTTTTGACGACCGCTTTTAATGACCATAAGACGTCCGTTTCCATGAGCACATCAAAAGCGATAGTGTAAGTATAGTATTAGTATACAAAGTCACAAATGCAATGGCACGCTTGATGTTGACAGCTGGGTGATCCACCTGTGTTTGGGAGTAGTATGTAACTGGTAGATGTAGACATTTAGCCATTGTGGGCCTGAAATCTTCACAGTGCTTCACGACCAATAGCTCGTAATCACCTGCACTGGTAGCCTACGTAGTAGTACAGTAGTAAGCCCCAGCCCGGGAGCCCCAGCCAGTTCTCTATATTCTATGGGGAACGATACTCTGTCTACTGCATCGGTAATTGTATACCACTGGCACAACTGAAACCATAAGCACTGATAAGCGATTACGCATGCCCCTATTAAACTATAAGAGCAAAACTTGTCTTCACACTGCACATTTGGTTGCCAACTGGTTCACACAGAACTTGTCAATATCATGAAATACTCCCCTGTCGCCCACTTCTTGGGCGGTATAGAGTAGGCCCTACTTTCTGTTATTGAAAAGCTGGCGATATAGGGAAGTGGGCAATAGTATACGGGAGTATTTCGCGAGTATGCCCAAAACTTCTGACCTGGCGAATACAAGCAATACCACCCCACCCCCCATCCCATTAGAAAATCTGAAGTCACACAGGTCTGGTGGGCAGGTATCCAGTCACTTTGTCGCACACTCGTTTCTAGACCATAGACCGTATCACTACAGTCTCTGCCTGGGGTGTCAGATGTCAACAGGCGTTGGGACACCCAGCACAGCACACGGTCTAACTCGTTTCATCTATGTTTGATACTTCTTTCATACTATGTTTGTGGGTTGAACTAACCAGGTGGCTGATGGGAGGGATAGAGGCTGTGCTGGGCCTAGGGAGAAATGAGTGTCCTTGAACGTGTTTATGTCCAATCCTTTTCCCATAATTACTACTGTGTCAAACTTCTTTGTGACATGGGCCCAGGTTTTTGAAATTAAACATTCTATTCTAAAGACCTCTAACTTGGAGCTGGTGTTGTTTATAGCAAAGTATTGGGAAGAGATAGTACTCAGATCATGCAGAATTGAATTAATACTCATATCCCGAAGTTAGCAATGCTCCTGGTATCACCCGCAAAATATCATGACATGACAAAACTACAAATGTTGTTTTACTATATTTCTTTTTCCTGATCAGAGGTATAACTTAAGAAAGGTCTAATCAACAAAGCAGGCAACATCCATTCATCTTTTCAACACACAGCCAACATTGCAATTTTCTGTGATGATCTTGATGATAGCACAGCCCTCGGCCTGCCTGGTGTGTAATAACAAAGTGCTGGACACCCAACACGCCTTTGGTTGGTTTGGCAATGCAGTGTGGTTATCTAGGGTGTAACAAAGTGACTGTGGGATGTGACAAAAAAAAGACTACATGTATGTGGCAAAGTGACTGGCAACCAGTAGCCACAGCTAAACCCAGGGTTGGCATTTAACCCGGCTTAAATAATTTATGCCAGACCGACCGGCATAAAAGCAATATGCCACTTTATCATGTTTATGCCAGCATATAATGGTATAAAGTGGCAGAAATTTGAAATTTGTTAACGTAGTATGTGAGGACTATTTATGCCAGTAATTCACATGATACTGAGCAATTTACACTGCATATGATTTTCTTTTAGCTTTCAATGCATATTTATAATGTTTTGCTTTATTATATTGTTTTGAATACATTTATGGTGTTACCATGGTTACGCAGACCACTAAACTTTAGGTTACATCTGATGTTCATTTGACAAAATATGAATTTATGCCACTTGGTAGCTTTTAATCATTTTATGGCGGCTGGTCTACGCCATGGTTTAAACCGTGGCATAAACCGGGAGTGGCATAAAATGCAAACCCTGGCTGAACCAGTACATGTCCAGTGGACTGGCAGTGGCAGAACCTCGGAATTAACACCACCCACTGGGATATTTACAAACTGGTCTTAATATTAACAAATGATTAAAGCAGTCTTATTTCTTTGGCTACTAATCATTGAAAATCAAGTTTTGGTGCTGGTAGGAAGAAGTCTTTATTCTGAGGTGGTCGCAAAGGGAGATTCTACTGTATATGGTATAATATAACAATGGAATACGAATAAGAATCAATAATAATATGTTAATTATTATTCATGCTGTATAAAAGTCTCAACTTAAAAAAAGATAAATCATATGGAATATAATAAAATATCTGATTTATGTTGTACTGGTTTATACAATGTTATACACGGCCATATTATACTGATGTACTAGTGGAATTCAAACATAAAGGATTTTGTCTTTAATATAATACTAGTATCGTCCTTGTGAACTTACCTGGGGATCTGACTCAGTCTGCAGCTGTTGTTACATGTATACAATGGAGGGATACTAGTATATATATATATCATCGATCATGTATATATTGAAAATGTAAAAGTGGTGTCACTAATAGGGGGTCTTTAACTGAAGGAATTACCAGGGTCTTAAATCGCAGGAACCATTGTAATCTGATGGACAGCAACATAACCTTAGTTATACTTGTGTAGGCCTGTGCAGACTTGACCAGAGGCACATGAAACAGATTCTATTGTGTTCTATTTTCAGGAAGCATGTACCAGACTATAGTGCTGCTCGGGAAAAGAATGACCTTGGCTTTATCACGTTTGACCTACAAACAGGTACAAAGGCACAGACAAACTGTGTATGAAGATCTTTTTTGACGAACTACTGGTACTATTTGATGAACTACTGGTACTGACATCCCTGCATCTGCTTATCAGAAGGGGTGTAACGATACACATGAAGCATGAGACAAGACATCTTGCGGTACATGGGCTACGAGACAATGCATATCGCAAGACTACTAATGAAATACCAAATATAATTGCACAGGTCATGACTTGGTTTCATAAACATGCAGATAAGTCATTCAAACTCATGCCCCTGCTGTTTCAGAAATGTTCAAATTTTTGTTAGAATTCAAATTCCAGGGAGTTAGTACAGTTATCGTAATGTTTCACGTTGCCGAAAAAGAAAGACTGCAAAAATATTTCTTTCTAACTGGTTCCGTATACTAGCTGTGAACCCTACAACATGTACAAAGTAAAATATATGTTAAATTTATGCATTCTATGTGAAATACGCGCTAAAATTACATAGAAGTAATGTATAAGACAGAGAAATTCTCGGTGATTTGCTTCAAAATTTTATCCACGAGATCTCGCGAGACTGCTTTGCTGTACAATATATTGTCTCATGGACTCTAGTCTTGCGATACCTCGAGACACGAGATCTCATTACACCCCTACTTATCAGAGCATCCAGAGAACCGAAGTTTTATCCTATTTACCAACTTGCACTAGTCTGTAAAAGTTTAACCAAGTGCTCATTTACCTCATCATGATCTGGATTAGCATTAGGGTTAGCCATTAGCCATAGGCTAAAGCCACCGATATTTGGCTAAAATAAATCTCATATACTTAGCCAAAACTGCTAAAGACTATTGATTCAAACCTGTCAGGAGTAGTTGGCCGGCATAAAGTTGTAAACCTGGTAGTTTATCAAACTCAACATGTAAGAGAAACATCCAACTACATAGTAGATACACTTTAGAATTTAAATGGCTATATACCAGTACCGGTAATGTAATATCTAATGTAATATGTAATAGTATGTTACAGGATTTGATTAAGAATGGTGGCTAATGTTGCATGCATTTGGCTAAAGATGAAACGGCTTCTTTAGCCATTTTGCTAAAGGATTTTCTTGTCTAGCGCTTACCCAGATGATCATACAAAACTACTAACATCATGAACATTGGGGCATGTTACTACTTTTCTACTATGGTATCATTTTTTTCTAAGAAATTTAAGTGAAACACGTTACATGAACACAGACAGCGTTGTAATGAATATGTTCATTGTCTTCAGATATCTCACAGATATTCAACTGGAACGTCAAGCAGTTATTTGTTTACCTCATAGCTGAATATGAGACAGAAGCTAATGTAAGTACCGGTATTCAGTCTGCGCAGCCTTGCCTCTTTCAGTCAGACAGATAAACAGGTTCTTTTGTGGACCATTATCTTGATTTTCATTAATTCGGCTTAACTGCTGGCCAACAGTGTCGAAGTGTGAATCATTGTTTTGATGTTCTGCTATATCTGGCTATTGCTTTAAACGAACTGGCCATAAAACAGAGCACCCCATTACTTTATTAAGTATTACTAGTAATATGAAGGCAATGTTTCTGATCTTATGAAGCTTTGGTGATCCTATCATTTTGGGATAAATTTTCTCTAAAACCACTCATTGAATGAACCAAAATATATTTGCCTTTCAGAAAGTCAACCAAGTTGTGTTGTGGGACAAGATAATTAAGCGCGGCGAGAACACAAACCTAGATTATCGTAGCCTCAACACAAAATACTATTTCTGGGATGATGGCAATGGACTCAAGTAAGTACCATATAGCTTGCTGCTTAATGTGATATCATATAGTAGGCTGAGTTGTTTTTTGGTAATGACGGTCTTGTAAAGAAGAGCTCTTTTGATCAATTTTAGAAAGGTTTCATATCAATACCATTTATCATGTTTAAAACTACTGGCATTAAAACCTACATTATGATAAAACATTGTGTACCTAACTTCAGCTGTGTACAGTAGAACCTGTCTCGAAAGACCGCCCCATTGGCCACAAAAATATGGTCTCTTGAGACAGGTGGTCTTTGGTGACAAGTTTATTTACACTGAAATGTAGGACTTCCAGTATGCTGCCAAAATCTAGTTGTCCTTCAAAGACAGGTGGTCTCTCCAGGCATTGGTCTCTCAAGATAGGTTTTACTGTATATTATTTCACAGACTAATATCCCTCAGGCCCCTGTGTTGCAAAACAGAATATTGTGTAGATCAGAAGTGACTTAGTACAAGCATTCCGTGATTTGAGCAATATCAGAACGCATATGGCAACTTATATTGCCACACAATAACAGAAAACAGGGAAATTCTTTTATGGTGGTGTTGAAGTAACTTTTATATAGACAAATTAGGTAGTTTTATGTTTTTTAAACATGTCCTATTATTTGTCTTCACATTTCTTTTTCAGGAATAACCAAAATGTGACCCTGACCTTAGCGTGGAATGTTATTCCTAACGCTGGGACTCTTCCCAAAGTTCGCGGGGATGGAACTCACACCTTTCAGTTTCCTGATGAATATGCATCAGCGAGAGTTTAGTTAATCTCCATATTCTCCTAGCACTTTTAATTTCGATGGCATTTGATGAGATTTGAGGATATCAAAGAATAGGCAGAGCTTGTTAAAACACATACATGTGCCAGGTCAGTTACCGTAGAAATAGAGGCGACATTTATTTAGGTCCATAAATATGAACAAAACGATTGATTGTTGGCTGCACAATGTACCATGCATTTGTCCAGTTGGCTCAGCAAGTATTATTACTAAAGCAGCCTAGTAGCAGTGTGTTAAATTTGGCTCATAAGGAAATTAAATGACTTTATATACTAGACTTCTCCAGTTCAGATGTTGTCATTCCTTCTGTGTGCTTGATGTGAATACGGAGTCATTTTACCTATGTACCGGTATTTTCGTGTTTCACAGGTATATGTGTCATGTCATTTTGGTGGGTCAGTGAGGAGTGTGCCATGTTTTGATCTTTTGTTCCTGTTGTTCGTTTATGTTGTAATACATGTATCTCGGCGTATTTGTTAGTTGCCCAGTAGTACTGCTATTTTATTTGGTAATTTATCCAGGTTGCAGAGATTATATCATATCAGTATGCTATGAAAGATCAGCTACAAAGACCTAGTTAAACAACCGAATACTAAAATATGAATTTATGGCAAATCTGTTATCAGTGTTGGTGCGCTGTGGGGGACCGTGTGTTCTTTGACAAGGACATTGATACAAGTGTTACTATAAAGCAAATACCATACATAACATGCATTCTACTGCATCATGTGCATATAGTAAACTGGACTCAAGAGCATTGCATCTTGGTAATTGTGATGCCCTATTCAGCACTCTCTGGTCAGAGGTCTTTGCCAGATTTCTAGAGTCAGGCAGCCTGCACAGTTTGCGAGGTATGTGAGCGATATGTAGTTATACTAGTTCGTGACGAAGTATGATGGTTAAGTGTGCGTGAATTTGTGAGAGTAATGTTAATAAAAGATCTATTTTGTCTCAAGATTGTTTTTGCCTCCCCTTCAAATTTCTGCAGCTCTGAGCCCGGTTTCACTTGAATCCCTATGAATGATTCCGAGTAAACATAGTTTGGTGGTAAATGCATCTTATCCAGACTGTTGCCATGGTGATTCACAGCAATATTGCCCGATACCGGTCATATGCTCCTTTAGGCTTAGAAATCCTACCAGTTGAGTTGTTAAAATGCATCATGAAGACGAAATACATAAAGGTAGTTTCATGTGTGGTGCAGTCTTAAGAAATACTAACAAAGTACTTGTAGTATCATGAATATTCAAACACTAAGAAATCTAAAATAGGATAATTATATTCAGTTTGTTTATTTCTGTGTATATACATAATGTACATCTTGATTTTCTGACCCTTATATTCAGCAAAATCAACTTTCACACTGAGTTTGAAATGCCACGCGAGTCAGAATGTTCACCAGTGGAAAGATTGAGGCAGTCACAGACATGGTTTATATCGTGACTCCAACGTTTGCATTATACCGGATTCACATCAAATTTGCATCAAACTCATGCAATAACAAAGGACGTACCCAGTAAATCTCGGCAGTCATCATGATTCGGCATCCATAAATATAAAGCTCTTTAACACCCATGCAAAGCACGCAACCATTCACAGCGGATTCAAGCAAGATCAAGTAGCACATTGCGGGACATATCCCTCCACATACAAAATATGAGACTAACCAAATGCAGGCACCATTTGTAGAGAATAATACCATCCGAACAATTTGTATGTACTATGTTTTCTGAACTACAGCTGCAGTACTATTATTTTTATGTTAATGAAGTCGTGACAAAAGTGTGGAACATCCATGCTCACTGCATAACAATGAATTTAAACCATGAAGACAGAAGGCATGCAACAATGAAAAGCCAGTCTACCGTAATTACTAAATCAGGTTTATATTTCGTGGAGTCTTTGTTTCTACTAGTTAAAGAGCTTAAATTTGCTGCAAGTTAAATAGTTCAACACACACGATGTTATTCGCGTATTATGCACTTATAGCAAGTATTCCTCAGGCTCAACATCTCTAAAAAATATTCAATCAAGTGAAGCTCTCTACCAGTAGGTATAAAGGCTAAACTAACACTTGTGACCTGAACATGAACATTCTCTCCCTTTTGATAACTTGTCAGAGACTTGTCATAACTTTCCCCAACTTCTGATAACTTGTCACACATCATATGAAGATACCACCTCCAAAAGTTAGATCTATGAGGTAGAAAGTGTTTTGTTTGTTTTGCCTTTTTTTGGGGGTGGGTGGGGGTGGGGGGTTCACATACTTATTTGACAGAATTAACGCAATTTTCTATCTCAAGGTAATGTGTAATGCAATCATAATGTATATATATCTAAGTAGAGGCAGAAGAAAATTATGCTGGTAAATGTAATACGTCGTATAATCATCCCCGGTACATAATGGCAACGTTTAGCTATCACTCATTCATCACTTATTCCTAAGAATTTGGTATTAATTTTACATTGTATAAGTCATCCAATATCTCTCGTTATTGGTAAGTCTTCCTGACATTTTTGTTGATCAAAGCAGGGTCAATATCATGGAATAGCCATTTTCAGCTTGAACGAGCGAACCAGGTTTAAAGACGGTTCATAGACACATCCGGTTTTGTTCAGGCAAGATATTCCATACAGACACACACGTACACCCACACACATTCGGATACTTTCTTCTTGTCAATGTCAACTTTCCTATTACAGAAGGCAATACTAGCATTTTATATTGGAGCAAAAGACCAATCGGTATGGCTGCACCTCTTATTTTTGTGGCAGAAGTTCTAGCAGACATGCATAAGGAGCAGACATAATAAAATACATATTAAACAGTTTATACCTAAATCATTCCTGAGTAAAATATCTCAATTTACACTGCTGAAGATGCAAGCAAATTCTGCGCACACGTCACCTCAAAATACATGAAAAGTGGAAGCTCAAAATTAAGATCGCCCACGTGACTGCCCAAGCTGGTTTCAGTTGACAGTCGCTTTATCTGTGAGATTCCCGTAACATTGAAAATGTAGCTTTGGAACTCCTGGGAAGTGGTCTTGACAACAAGGTGGTCTTAGTTTTGAGCTGCCTGCAAATGTAACATCATGTTCCACTTTAGCAAATGATTACACCTTTTGTGTCATGTTACGCAAACCAGTTATTAAGCACAGAATTAGTTACATAATTTAAAAGCTCTTGAATGTTCTTGATCTGCATGGAAGCTATTTCCAGATTGTCATTAGCAAAAAAAAATGTATGAAAAGTTAATACGCATCCCTATTTAAGGCTCGCTGTGGTAGATGGTTCATGCCTCAATAGGAACAAAATCGTAGTGACTGTGTAATTCCTAGTGATTATACCCTACGTTCCAACTTACATGTTCATGTGCCTCGGTTTCTTACTCACCAGGCACACTCGTACACAATTTGCTAACCAGTCAGCCACATTTTAACATGATATGTGAAGATTCAAGATACCAGTAGTTGGGAGAAAGCTTAGCATTCACACCAACATTCACTGCAAGGACAATGACACTAATCAAAACTAACTTACAGCTAAAGATTTGTTTCAACGAAAAGGTCTTACCCAAAGTTGCAAACTGTTTGGGTGCTCCAAAAATATTATGTGATCAACTATTTAAGGCCTTGAAGCTAATGGACTTTAGTCCTAGAGAGCAAACTTAGGTTATTTGAAGTTAGTAAACCAGTTACAGTAATGATATTATGGAATACACTGAGACAATTATCTGCCATAACCACAGCCTGCTTATCCATACAAGCTAAAATTGAGTGAGAAGTGCGACTAATTGAATTTTTATCGCATGCAAACTTGCTCACATTGCAGTGAAATGATTTCATCAAATACCAGTATGTGTACCTGTTCAACTTACAATTAACATTATTAACGTTATTCTTCAAAAAGATGTACCTCCACATGGCCAAGGCTTCTAGAGCTAGTCGCTGATGTAATGCTAGAAAACTATACCCTGTGCAATGTAATATTGAAGCCCTCCAATGACGCGTATCAGTGGTTCTTGCAACCTAAAAATACATCGGCACAAAACACTGAAGCCAGCAATTATCGCAAAGGCAAAAATATCATAACAATGCACTTCGCACATAAACGCAAACAACAGCAGGAACCAACAAGGTTATTGTCTTTTACAGGAAATGACTAAAGCCAGACATTGGCACTAAAAATTTCTACAAAAAAACTTGGATACCAATTTATACCAATACAATAGTGTGGAATGTCCGTTGAGAAATTATACATGAACCACATCTTATTGGCAAAGAAAAAGATGTTCTTTGATTTTACTTGGGTTTATATCCCTTTCAAACGTTGTTTAATGTGTTCTTGCAAAATGACCAAAGTTAAACGTTACAGCCACGTTATTTTGCAACTTTTAAACAAGCACGTTAAGGATAAGGAATTAGCAATGGATACATGTAGGAATTAGCAACAGATACATGTATGTTACATGAGACACATACCCCATTTCTTCAGTTGGTAAAAAAATTGTAAAATCCTAGAACTCTAATGATAATGATGATATACATATCATTTCTTACAAACATCATTACAGGTGTACCAATGGTGCACAGTTTGTTTATGCTGATCACTTCAAGCCCTGTAGAATCTACAGGCAACAAATGAAAAGGACTACATATGTGCAATAAGCAGAAAGCCTTAATGTGTGTGCATGTGGTGAAACCTAAGTGACCATTTTATATTGAGGATCTACCATGGGTGGGTACTTGCACCAAAATCACCCCCAAGCCGCCATAATTTCACTTTGCAATGCTGTAAGCTCACAAAATGTAAGGATTTTTTTTTTCCAATGAAAAAGAATAGTTTGGTGCTCTGACATGACATTCACTAAAATCTATTCATTTTCAGCAGGCACATGTCCATGTATGGTGTTCAAACACACAAGTACCTCGGGCTGCTCACACTTCATGCACTTACTAAGTGCCATCAACAAGCAAACAACCTTTTAAAGAAAAGGGGAGCAAAGGAATGAAACTGGCACAGATTGTAACTTTCCATGTATAATTACACCAGATATACCCTATATCAACCAAAAGGCTACATGTGTATTTCCAAAAGATGACAAGGCAAAAGTGTACTAATATATCTACTCCCAAGACTGGGCCAACAGGCAAAGATCAACATTTTTTTTTTTTACCTACAACAAGTATAAATAGAACCTTGCACACTGAATAACTCTGAATCAGAGACAAATTTTCACTTGTACCCTGTTTTGGTCGCCAAGAAGAAACTTCATGCTCTTTGTGGGTATTTTTTTTTCAGCTTCAATCACACATATCAACCATATTGCATAACTGACGCTACCAGATTATCACAGACATTTAGAATGTGCTTTTATCGAACTCTCTAGACACACTTGTCCTAGATGTGTTGTGCTCTACTCAGAAAGACCTTTTAGCTAAAGAGCCAGCTTTCCTTCAAGTGGACACGCACACACACACACGGCGGAGAACGGTGTAGAGAGTGGGACAACCCTTCTCTATAACTCCCGCGCCTGATAGAACAAAATGTAGCCAGATTCAGAAGTCTTCTGCAGGGTGTCCGATGTCAATCCATAGAAGTCTTCAACAGCTGAACCATCAATTTTCTGGCAATAAAGAAGAAAGAAATACAGTTGCCTGACTACTCTTGGTCTTAAATACATAATCAGAACCCGATAGGTAGCATGATATCTTTAGATACATTAATATTTATTACTTGCCCATGTCTTGTTATGTAATCTTGGCATGGATTTAATTGCAGATGAAATTCGAGCAAATGTGCTCACACCTAAAAACCGTTATCTGCCCCTTTCACTCAATGCCACTTACCATCAATATTACTTAACAAATACAGTGGAATTTTGAAATCAAGACCACACACACATGACCAGCACCAAGGTGGTGTCAATTCCGGGAGAGTTATTAAATCCGAACAAATATAGCACTGCCACTGGCGTAAAATTTTGGGTCATCCAATTAGTGGTTTTATTTCTGGGGTGGTTTTATTTCCAGTGCCATCTAAAGGCTGAGTCTCATTGTGCACTGCCATTACTGAAAATTTGCCGCTTACTTCCACCAAGTCGTCGTCAAACAACAGCCACAGGCCATGACTTTTCACTATGCTAATATAGTGACCCCGGTTCGGTCCGCTGCCACAGTGTATTACCACAGCTATGAGGTCAAATAACTTGTCAGGATTGCTAGCATCATCCGACTGAAAGAAGAGATATGTATATATTTAGATATTATAAACTAGACAGTCGGTTGCTGTGCAACGTGAGGGGGGCATCCCGGTTGGCAATAAGATACTACATCCTTATCAGAACCTTTGAATTGATCCTTCAAGGTCAGCCAAGATCAAATGTAATGGCGCAGCTGTAATTAATACAATATGGCACCTACTCAAACAACTCATTAAAACGTTACCTCAGCCAAACCATTTTTTAACTGTCAGTGTATACTGTCCATAAGCATGTTTCTG
>JAAUYG010060436.1_pt1 | contig 16140 bp, 8 predicted proteins | sample 7278091 | NCBI WGS metagenome assembly JAAUYG01 (sample SAMN14350201, study PRJNA611818) | marine sediment metagenome | isolation source: surface marine sediment (0.6m) | place: French Polynesia: Moorea | collected 2018-08 | reverse complement strand
TCAAGGTAGTCTTCAAAATAAGTTTTAGATTTTTGTAAATTTTTTCTGATGAGGTAATTTTCTACCAAGTTGTGGCCATTTTGGGGGTAAAAATAACTCAAAAATGCATTTCCGGAGTGTTATAATTGGTACTTTGGGGCCAACCGGGATGCCCCATCGCGTTGCACAGCAACCGACTGTCTAGTTTGCTCATAACTTCAGGTATTGTGTACTATTGAACCTTTGTTTGGATTATACCACCTGCCATAGAACGACATTGTCAGTGTCCCACGTTTTGTGTTTAGATAGAGGAATGACAGCATTCAATATTAATTTCTCAATTCTGGCTGCGGTGTATGGAAGATAAGGAAGTTAAATGAACACAAAGCAATGCACTCCAGTTGGATCTACATTGAGTTTAAAATGTGATACAATAGGAACAATGAAACTCGATATTCTTTCATATTGGAGGAAACTTGATAGATACTTAAAAGAGATTCACTTTACTTGTGTATGTATATGTAGATTTCACACTTTGATGGTATAACGTGTATTCTGCCAGGTCTCGTAGGAGATCCAGATCTAGAAGGAGGTCGCGGTCGAGGTCAAGACGGCGCAGTCGGTCTCCAAGGAGAAAAAGATCAAGATCCCGGTCCCGGACAAGGTACACAGTCACAATTATCTGGGGTTATGTGTGGGGTGGGTGGGGTGGTATGGCAATATTACAGTTAGCTCGATTGGTGAAAGACGCTGCTCTGCTTGACTAATGTCATGCATTTCACTTTATATAACATTGTATAATATGTGATTGGACGATTTACTCTTTTACAAGCATCTTGAGATGTGAGCAGTTTTCTGTAAAAGCACTATCTAAATTCACATAATAATGATAAGAATACATGTAATTACCTTCAGTACCTGGCAAAAGCATAAAATATTACTGAATTTTACATTCTTGTTTCAGACGCCGCAGAAGCACTTCCCGTTCAAGGAGAAGGCGATCAACCTCCAGGTGAGTCTGCCTGGCATTCAGTGATCCCTTGAAAGCCTAGGTGTGAAGGTCCAGTTTGTGAAGTGCTAATGCAACCTGCATAATGTAACTGATACATGGATGGATCATTTGCGTGTTAATTGTAGTAAATTAAGTCATGCTTCCGAGAGGAGACCAACGATTGTTAGAGGAGACACCGATCGTTTAGACCCTGCAGTAAATCTCTCTGCTGATATCCTTTCCACCAGGAGTCGCAGGCGATCTCGCTCCAGGACACCGAAACGGAAACGCTCGCACAGTCCAGGCCATGGAAAGCGAGTGTCAAAGAGTCGTTCAAAATCATTGTCCCCTCCCATGCTGAAAAAGGAAACTTCCCCGGGGTCCGACGAGGAAGGGCGGAAGAAATCTTCCAAGTATGCACTTCTAATAGTATCTGTTAAATTATATAATATATATATATATAACTCTTTTACTAACCTACTGTTAAGTGCACATATGTGATATTCCAATATATAAGTATATGGTTTTGATTTGTAGTATTTAATAGTTCTACAGGAGGTATTTCCTTTCCATTGAGTGAGGCCTATATCCAGTGTTTTCAGTGTGACAGTTTAGAGGAAACCTCCAACGGAAGCTAATGTCCTGTCATTTGCAGTAATTTCCTATCTAACACATCATGGCAGAAAGCTCCAAACTGGTTGTAGGAACCATTAACCACCCACCCCTACCCGTGACCCCTACCCGTGACCCCTACCCGTGACCCCAGTGTTAGTAGGTAGAGACTGTTTAAGGTTATATTTACAATAACAGCCCCCTATGAGGCAGAGGGATTAACCTTGAATGACCAGTCTCGAATCAAGTCCTAGTATGTTTCTGTTCTGGCAGTGTTCATGAGTGCAGAGTGACTACAGTGAATACTGAACCTGTTTTACTCTGACACAGTGTTACATTTGTTTTTCTCTAAACTGAACTTAAAAGTCCCCCTTTCAAATAGCAATATATCGTTAAGGGTAGGCTGCTTTTGGTGCATATATTTGAGACAAATTAAAACTGAGGTAATTTTAAGGTCAAACTGATGATATGGTAGGCTCTCAGACCTTCGGTTTCTCTTTGGAATGTTTTTTTAACTTTCAAATGGTAGGACCAGTCTGTGAGCATTTAGCGTCGTGGCGAGTTTTATCACGTCGATATAGTGAAATGTTTGTCTTGATTCATATTTCTAGAGCACAGGAGGTGAAATCCTCCACCGTGAAAAGGTAAATATGGAAAAAAAAAACATCTGTGTGTTGTCCGAGATACAATCATCAGTGTGGGGGGGGTTGGGGTATTTCTGGACATAGTGTCCCTGCAGTTTAAGGCCAGTCTTCAATCAGTGACCTTACTCTGCTGCTTTCAATGTCTTTACCCTCAATTTTAAGACAACCTTCCAAGTTGGACTAAATGGCTGAATCGCTGGTCTTAATATGCAGGGGCCACTATTTAGAGGTTTGCTGCTGTTTTCAGGCAGACTGCTTAATTATTCGCTGGATTTCTCTATCAAGACAAAATTTTATTTACTTTCTTTCATAAATATCCGGATGTTGACTATAGAAACCTCGCATATATAAAATGATTACCATTACTGTATACAATGTCTACCTGGGGGTACAGTGTCTTCTTCCATACTATGCAATTTTAGATCCCGCCGCCGATCTCGTAGCCGATCCAGGTCTCCAAGGGCCGGCAGATCCAGGAAGAGGTCAAGGTCACCTAGGAGGCGCTCACGGTCAAGAAGCAGGTTTGTGTGTGGCTGGCTGTATCAATCATAACACTGTTAAGACAATCAATAATAGTGTTATAGTGATACACATGTATCAGTAATTAATGCAAAACCCTACCACCATTTTGTTATGTTAATTGCCTGCTCATGTGCATTTTCTGTTGAGAGCGGATTCTTCATTTCATCATTAACTATTCATTAAGCCAGGAAATAGTTTATTCGGTTTATTTATATTATGTTGTCTTCCGGAGTACCTTGGTATACCTGTGACTCCGTGGCCTGCGTCAATGTCACCTTTGTTACTGTGACTGTGTTACCTGCTCCAGAAACCGCAAAGACAAGAAGAGGGATCGTGACAGAAGCAGGGACCGTAGTAGCAGGGAGAGGGACGGCAAGTCCCGGCGCAAACACAAAGAGAAAGAGCGTGAACGCGACAAGTCACAGGCCAAGGAGAGCCCCAAGATCAAGCGAGATTACGATGAGGAAGAGAAGGGCCTCATGGGGGACGGCAGCGAGGAAGACAAGAAAGAGAACGGGATGCCGACCCTGGCTGAGACTGACACCGGGGAGAGGGAGAGCAGGAGAGAGGTTGCTGATGATGGGGATAATGCTAGCGATGGCGCAAAAGAGGTGGTAGAGTCCGCAGAGATGGACATTTCGCCCCCTCCTCCACCCCTGGATCCTGTAGAGGGTGAGATGAAACCTGTGAGCCCGGGTGGGGATGCCCCGCCCTCACTCCCCCCTCTTCCATCTGGTGGGGGAAAACGCCCACCCAACGACGACTTCCAACAGATGGACATGGACATGGACAGCGACTAGGCAAACAGGAGGCCAGTTGGTGCAGTGGTAGAATGCCAGAAAATAGCTTTGCTTATCTTTTGCTAATTTACCGTATACTTTGGTCACTTAGCTTGGCACATGTTGGTGATACTAATAGGTGTGCGTTCGGTGTTTTATTCTTGTTCTTTCTGCTCATTTGTTGTAAAGCCATTTGGCACTGCTGTCGGCGTTACAGTTTCAGACAACCCAGTCGTATGTATAACCATAACAATGTAGTGTAGATGTTGCCTCGTAAAGTACAGTGTGGTAAATAACTAACTTTCTCCTTTCATGAATGTGTGTACTTCCATAATATTTTTGGGAAAAAAAGATGAAGAATTGCCTATGTATAATGTAATATGTTTAAAATATATGTATCTGGATGTAATTTGGAAGTCTGTTTCAGAGACAGTCGTCATTTTTAGGAAAACAGTCTGTTTATAGTAGATTTGTCCTGGACAGAGCTACATTGTACTTCGTAGTGATGGTATATAAGTAACCAAGAAATTATACATTATTGGTCTCATTCTTGTATATTTTAAATTGACAATAAAGCAAGCTAATAAACTTGGATTCCATCTGTCAGAGTGGGCTTTGTTCCATTTTAAATTTTTGCAGACCTTGCTCTAGTACCTGGTGTTGGCCAGGTACATACTAATAGCACTGTGGTAGCATCACTCGCTTAAAAATGGCATCTTTACCAGACATTGTGACTTGGGATCAAAGAATGATTCTGGCGGAGTACACAACTTCCAGCTATTTCATTACACAGCAGCTCGGAGTCAGTATAAATGGTCCGAGTGATTCCTTTCTTCTCACCTGTGGCGGAATTGAATCGGTGGATTGACACCCAAAACTTGTCGGGTGTAGATCGTTCAGCCCAAACAAGACAGGTCCACATTAACTCAATACGCATACACCTGCATACACCACCGAATCCAACTTGCAGTCGGTGATATGACCATGAGTGGTTGAAAGCCGACTATAAGCCTGATTTCCCCCCCCCCCAACCATGTTTTGGCCCACACTAGGTGGCTTTATCAGGCTGTGGCTCAAGATTGGTAGGCCATCAGAAGCTATTTGATGATGAGGGAGTTTGCCTATCTGGACCTGTTGACCCTTGTTGAGGCACCAAAACTCACTTCTGAAAAACTTGCCTGAACTGCATCTTGTACCATTTTGTGATTGACACGTCACTCCAAATGTGTCCAGGACAGCAGAATTGGGGAGATAGGAATTTCCAATGACAAAACTGACCCTGGTACAGTTAAGTCCCCCTCTAATACGGACGGACGCCCCTTCAGCCAAATAATTCTGCCCGTATTAGAGAGGTGTCCTTTGACGAAAATATCCTTTAAGAGAAGGACCACTACCTCCCATAGACCCTGTCACTGCAAATCCTATAGCTTGTGTAGCTCCTTCGTCGCAAGCTGCATATCAGGCCTATCTAAAATGGTTAGGAATAGCACTTCTAGCACACAAGATTGCTTTCTTATTTCTATCAAATATGGTTCAGCTTTACTGAAAGATTTACCAAGTACCAAAAGAAGGAAATTGTCCTATGTGTACATAGCTGTTTAAAATAGAGGTGAGATAAATCTAGTAGATTGGGATGAGGAGCAGTGCTTGGTTTCAAGACACTTCAAACACATTGAGCATTAGATACATATATAAAACTCATTTATTCAAAAATAAGAACAGTCAAATCCGGGGAAATAATTTACGACGGCAAAGAGATTAAATACAACTACATATTTAAAATATCTGTGCAGGCTAACATAACGATAGCCACTACCAGCAGTGTAAGTGTTATTGCTATGGTCCCAAGGTGCTACGTATATCGTCTGAACAAGGAAAATATTGATCACCAACGGTAGGGTGGGTCACAAAAACCAGGGGCAAAATGCTGGGCAATCTTCAATTGTACATAAAATATTGGAGTGCTCTTGCTGAAAGCACCAGTCTTTAACACCCAGAATTGATCCACAGTTTTACCCGTTTCTGTCACTTGCTAGCTAGATATGCGTAGGTAATCCACATTTAAAGGCTCCCTGTAGGCCTGTATCGGGGGTCACAGATGGAACCCGAAGTTTCATAGCTGGTCAAGCTTCTTTTATGAGAATAAATTTACCTGGGATAGCTATAAGTTGAGAATTTGTTGTATGAAGTATAGGATATTCTATATCTCCACATATTGATTGATCATAAAATATATATAATATACAATACTCCACGCTTAATTATGTTAATGGATTATTAGGGAGAGAACACCCTCCAAGGCAACTTGAATCAAAGGACCAAGGACATTGTTCTATATTCTGGCCATACACACTAAAGTGTCATCTAGACGGCATGAATGTACAATGTATGTTGTTACTGGGCTCCGCACTCATCTTAGTGGAAGAAAACTTACCTCTCAAGAGTAAAAAATTGAAACATCGTCAGATGTTTTGACCGTCTCCTAGGGGTCTTGTTCACTGACTGATGGCGTCATGTGATGACCTTGACACCATCAGTCGGTGAACAAGACCCCTAGGAGACCGTCAAAACATCTGACGATGTTTCAATATTTGACTGTAAGAGGTAAGAAATTCCTTCCCCTAGGTGTCAGAAAGGCTACGTTTGCTGGTACAAGCAGCTGTTTGAAATATAACTATATGAGTCAACTATACTGGCTAGATTTAGAAATACATTTGCAACATAAATATGGCACAATCATCTTGCCCCATCGTGAGAGACCACCTGTCTTGAAGGACCACATATTCCTGGAGGAAGGTCCTACATTTCAATGTATGCGAACCTGTCACCAGAGACCACGCAGTCACCATGTGAGAGATTACACTGCCAATGCTGTGGTCTTTCAAAGCAGGTTAAAACTGTCTTACCAAATCACAACATAACCTTGTAGAGTGATAAGACTTTGTTCATACTTAAGAAAGAAGGAAGCCCGATACAGAACAACACTGGCATACAGGTATAGTAAATGCAATGAGTATTTGCCATGACTATGCACACAAGGAAAAATAAAATCAAAAACGGACTGAATCTTTTGGCAGAACACACAGTTTGCCTGCTTTGAAAGATTGTATTATTTTTTTTCTCATTCAAAATCATCAAATGCTAGGATTCTGTTGCCAGTTTTCAGGGCGCACTAGCTAAAATACATATTTGGAATACGGTAAAAATCACACAAAGTCTGCACAAATGTGATCCAACATAAGGCCAGAAAAGACTACATGCCTCTAAGTACTGGTACACATACTAGCTCAGTGAGCGTCACCCATGTTATGACCACTTGATAGCATATCACAGTTCTTGGTATACCTCCGTGGATATATTCCATAATCCTTTTTCCTAAGCAAAGCTAAGTACTGTAACATTTATGTGATGATTTACAGAACGTAATACATGTCCAGTTTTTGTTAAGACATGTCAGAAATGCCAACACCTCTGTGTATGTATCGCCCGTATTGTACAAAAATCTACTGAACATTGCACTACTACATCTATCCATTCTGTAGGCAACTACTGGAGTATGTTTACAGCTCTCACAATTTCACAAACAATCTTACATGTACAATAGAAATCTGATGACCAGCTGCAGACAGACTAAATACTCTACTTCACCAAACTGAACAGGCTACGCAACGTAACAAAGTGAAAACATTTTGATTGCTCAATCACAAACCAAGATCACCCACAGTGGACAAACAGGGAAAACACAAAGAAGGCATTACTGTATTGATTTCGTTATTAAACCCTTTTATTTTATGTTTATTTTCTAGTGGTCCCTGTGGTTTAAGACCACTCCATTTAACAATTCATTCCTTTTAGACCAGCTGTCAGAGACTAGTGGAAATTCTTATTTTCAGTATAAATATCCCTCCATGTTAAGACCACCTGCAATTTAAGACCATATTTTCTGGCTGAAGGGGTGGTCTTAACATACAGGGACCACTGATATATTGTCTGAGAAGGCTAAGAAGAACACAGCAGTGTCCTTCAGAAATTAAGACCTGGCCTCTGTTTCATAAAACTTCAAAGATGTCTTTACATAGGCTAACAGGCCTACGTAAAGAGTTATGTTTTATGAAACAGAGCCCAGGGGCGATAAAGCACCAGACTGCTACATTATGTACATACTACTACAGTAGCAGGCAGTCCCCAACCTACATGTGTACATCATATACATGGGCCAAGCTGACTTTGCCACTAGAACGAAGGTACATGTGCAAGCCACTATTTCAATGCTTCCACTGGCCATGCTCTGCCAACTCCCTTTTCCAATACCATGATATGTTCCACACTAATCCCCTCTGGCCGACATCCCCCAAACCCTAATTAATCCACATGAGATAGATGAGACCCCCCTCCCCCCCCCCCCCAGTCTGAGATCCTCTCTAGTGTGCATCTGTTTAACAAAGGAAACAGAAATATTATTGCAGCAGGGATTTTCAGTTACTGTAGTGCACTATGCCCATTTCAGAAGGAATACCCGGTATAACCAGTGACAGTTGTCGCCCACAACTAATGTTCAACAGACTACATATGACTTGCTGAGAGCTCATTTCAAGTATACAGCATATACTTCCAACACTACAGATATCAGCCTGAAAGACATTTTTTGTGCAAATATGATCTTCTATCCTAAACTACATGCACACATTTAAAAACATGCACACATTTAAAAGCAGCCCTAATAATTAACCGTACGTATAAAAACCACAATTTGCAGACCCCCAGGAGTATTTTTCCATGGAATCAAACCTGTATATAAAGGCCACCTGTGTTTAAGGACCACACAGTGTTCCATCTGTAGTGTGGTCTGTACATGTAGGCCATATACTGATAAGGGGTGTCCTTATTGGAGGGGGACCACTGTACATGTACTGAAGCACAGAAGAAAAGGTTAAACTCTAACGATTAGACTGCATCCAGCAGCACTGATGAACCAACATCAGTGGGACTATCGGCCAGGCCATTCATATCGTTGTGTATTATATATACAGAAGTCTCTCTTGTTTTTTGATAAATGCATGAATACCAAAGATATTTTCAACAACTTTTCGTTTTGAATGGCTTGGTACGTTAGTGATAGTTTTTCCTGAAGCAACAACTCAAAATCCAGAAATGATTATCTCAGAGAAGACAACTCCATCACGCAGTGATGCTTAAATAAGAGCCTCCACATGTCAATTCAATTAACATTCATAAAAGCCTCCAGGGTATGACACATGATTCTTTTAATAATTAAAGTACATGATTTACCGCTCAGTGAGGTTTGCGAGGAAATTTCTACTCATGATTCACTGGAGAGAAGCTTTACGTCGCATTACTCAACTCAGTATACTGGCATGACCCCTAAAAAACGTCACTAGGGACACCAACATCACCAAGGACACCAATGTCACCAAGGACACCAAAGCATGTTTTTAAAGAGTAAATCTATGAAACAGATACATATACATACTGATTTCACATTTGGGTGCAACAGCAAGAAGCCAAGTTCACTAACTTCACCACTTGTCACATCACACAGAATGTAACTAATATGTATAACAAGCCATGTATAGAGCATGCAATATTTTCGCTGTTCAATAACCATTACTCAACAAAGACCAAGGCATGATAGATGTTTCGTGCAACAAAAAAACTACTAAAATTTCCTTAAATATGGCGTTAAAACAAAAGTCAACAGCAAACAGCTCAAAACTATACACATAAAATGAATACCTACATAACAAGTTTTTATAACAGTTTAGTATTAAAAGTTTAAGAGGCAGTGATAAAAGAAACCCAGATACAATGTACATGTTTTCTCCGTAAAGTACTGAAATAATGTAAAGGACTAGATCTGACACGACACATCAGCATTGACTGGGCATGATAGTAGTATCACAAATAACTCCACTCACCAAAGGCAGGAGCATCAATGATCTTTTATCAAAATATATTGAGTTACATTGCTTCCTGGTATAGTTACATGTACCTTTTAAGCTTTAAATACCAAAATGCCTAAACATTGTTGGGCTTGAAAGCCACACCAGAACAACTGCATACTCCAGCACATGTAGAATGATTTCGGGTCTTGCCATAAAACCGACATTAATGGGACATGCTGCTTACTGAGAGGCTACAGGCTTGCAGGTAGCAATAGTCAATATGCAATAAATCTTACATGCCTACAAAATTCACTAAACTCTTTGCATAAAACAAATGGCCAGAATTCAGAAATCATTATGGATCAATCTGAACGCCAACATAGTTCCCCACACATGATACTGAACACAGTATGCACACATACGCAGTTCAAGCTCTTTTTTTTTTGCAGTTTGGCTAAAATGAAATTGTGAATGCTAAACAATGGAGCTGGTGTTTGGCAACAGGATACTTTAAAATTATCGTAACAGTTTTACGCTGACAGAGAGAATGGGAAAACACTAACAGAGTAAGGACATTATCATATTATGTGAAATATCAAAGATACAATTTTAATTTAGCATTATAGAAAAAAAAATACAGCAATCCAATGATACATTCCACAAATATGAACTACATGTACACATGTTGTCTACAATAATAACAAGAAGAAGTGCGTAGAAAGAGATGCATGTTCAAGAAAGTTCAACTGGCTTCGATATAACTCAAAATACTCACCCCTGTACTTGATAGTGGTCAAAACAAAGGTTAATGTGTTTTAAGTGCTGTATATCTGAAGTGAACCAACACTCACCCAATCCCTAGTATTTAGATCCAAGACAAAAGTTACCATTCTAAATATTTCGATTTTTTTTTCAAAAACCCATCATCTACATGTACTCTTCAGGACAGCTGCAGACTGGTATACTTCACAATGCCCTTACAAATACCTCACGCAATCTCAACAGCTTCAAAGAAATAAAACATAAGGTGGAAGATTTAAAATTATGTAACATAAGCCGATGTCTGTGAATACATATTTTGGGTATTCCCGCTACCCCTCCAGCACAAGCGTTGTCATGGAGATAGACTGGCAGGAAAATCTGCCGATATGCCTCATATCAATAACGTGGTCTGAGCACCGTTCAACAAACTCTGCTTACCTTTATTAATAGCTACAAAGACTATAATAGGCCTAAAACTTTACAAGCAGATACTATATATTTACATATCAGGAAGTGGATTTTGATGAGGACCCTGACACAGTCTGTGTTGAAAGACTTGGTGGGTTTAACGATGTCGAAGTATCAGAATTCATTGAGCGTATACCAGTTGAGGTATCATCATTGTCAGAGCTTGAAGTCGTTTCTTTCTCTTTATCACCATCACGGTCATAGAACAGCAAAGGAAACATGCCAATCAGGCAGCCGATAGTGATCCCAACAGCTCGACCCTATAAAAAAGAAAATTTCATATCTATAAATGTTGCAACATACTATAATAGAGCGTAATAACTTAAGGGTTATTGCAATCAATGTCACACAGTACAATCTCTCTTTAAAGATCACCCTATTGGACATACAAAAGTGGTCTTTCAAGACAGGTGGTCTTTGGTGATAGGTTCAATTGCATTGAAATGCAGGATCTTCTTCCAGGAATAGCTGGTCTTTCAAAACAGGTGGTCTTTCATGGCAGTGCTCTGTCAAGACAGGTTTCGCTGTACATCAAAATGGCCTTAGTCTCTGCCATTTCACCAACCAATACATTACAACATGCATTAATTAAAAACAAACACTGACACAGCTCAGGTCTCAAGGACTCCAGTGTGTATGCCTCATTGTCCTTAGAGCACATACAGTGATACCTGAAGTTTAACACAACCAATTCAGCCAGAAAAATGTGGTCCTAAAATGGGGGATGGTCTTAAAAGAGAGGGAAGTCTTAAAATAGAGGGAGGGGTCTTAAATCACAGGGACCACTGTACACAGCTTCAGACAGTCATCCTCAGGTATCACTATCCGAGTTACAGTATTCATATTACATCAGCATTAAATACACAATCTACATATATTCTACATTTCATTGATAGCATTGTTATTATGTAAGAAAGCTTTTTTAGTGCCGAGTCATTAATCCACAGATTTATTTTTGTCCCTCTTGCAATACAAAGTGTCCTGTCAGGTAGCGTGTATACAGACCATGCCAACCGTCCATCGGACCTGCCAGGTGGTGGCCTGAGCCGGGGTGATGTCGGGTACATTCAGGCCGACCCGTCCGGCTAACATCTCCACGTAGCCAGCGGTGCTGCAAAACAGAGGACAGAGGAAGCCACACATGGTCCAGCCAAAGTGGTCCTAATTCTCAGGTAGTCCTAATTCTCAGGCGGTCTTAATTCTTACACAATATACATGCAGCACTGCAAGGTGTACAAGTTTTCGTCATCCAATACATGGTCTTAGATTCTGGGGTGGTCTTATTTCCAGTGAGGTCTTACACGAGGATTCCGCTATACATGCTATATACAGCATTCTATTATTGATGCACTTGTTATTTCACTTAAACCCAACATTTAGTAAGGCCTAAAGGAATGTACATTGTATTATACAATGGTACAGCATCCACAATTTTTTGTCCACTGAGTCCATCTACAAACAATGACTTTAAAGCATTGTTTACAACTGTAAATACAGCATGCAGCAGTCCCTCCCTTGCCAACAAGTAATGTAAATAGATGTGATGCTCCCTCTCATTAAAGACCCCCTCTCTATTGTGGACCAAATTATTTGGCAGACAATGCAACCATGGTACATTAGCTTTTCATTTCTGAGGCAGAACGGCAAGAACAAGAACACTTACCCTATCCCAGCCAGATCTGATATCAGGTTACCCAGTGCAGCAGCTGAAATATAGACAAAGGCATCAGTAAAATGTTGGACGGATGCCAGACTATCAGAAGAGGCCAAGGGGCCTTGACATCCAGCTAGCATCGCCCAGCACATGGGACAAAGTCAACAACTGTGTGAGAAATTCTAGAAACATCGCATTATCAATATTTCTTGAATTTGGTTACCAACATACAAATGTACTTAATGGCAACACAAATAAACTACTACTACTACTACTACTACTACTACTACTACTACTACTACTACTACTACTACTACCACTACACAAATATTTTTTGATGTTGTTACAGCATACACTGCAATTATTATGCTAAAGATCTCTCTCTGTTTTACCAGCAGCAGTGGCACGGTTGGCACCACTTGTACAGCTTCAGAAAACCATTTTCTAAATTGACCTGCAATTTAAATTTGTCAAATAGTTTTAAATATTAATAATTCTAACACAATGGATTACATCTGTAAATAGTTACTCATTACTCAGCATGTATAGGGTGGAGTTATTCTTGGTATAATAATAAACGGAGCCCAAAGGCTACCACAATACAGGTACATGTACATGTATATGCTAACAGGTACAGGTACATGTATATGCTAACAAGACAATAAATAATCTGACAATACAATACTCTATAGTTAGACTCTAACATACTGTATTTTACTGCAACTTTTATCAAAGTAACCACACTAGATGTACATACCAGCCATTGTTGATATGCCAAGGGCAGCACCAATAGTAGCATCAATGTATTCACCCTAAAAATGGAAAATAAAGTACCTGATAACCTGTAAATTTTTCATTCAGAAACGGGGAATTCTCACAGCAAAACATATCAGGCAATAACATGTCATAGACATGTGAAACAGCAAGTAACAGAACAGCATTTGTACACAGATTATTGGTGAATATTTATTCATGAGAAAAACTTGTGCCAAGCAGTTTCAGTAGAGTGGTTACCATTCACCATGTTCACCTGTTTACAATACACCTCACACTGATGCATGTTATGAAATATAAGAATTTAGGGCGAACTAGTGCATGAGCAATGTCTTTATACTGGCCTTACTGTACACAGGGTAGATGTAGTTAGTATAGTTCGAAAATAAAAACTCTACCAGAGAATTTATTTCAAATTTGAACAGTTGTGTCTTATGATCACCATAAATATTCACTATAAGTATAAACTAAACTATGGTCACATCACTAACATCGGACATCTATACGAACGTATTACATGGAATGTTCCAAAGAATACAATGCATATCAAAACTTACCGCAATGATCATGATCATGTTGTCCAGAATACCAAAGCCAATGAAAGGAAACCCGTTGAAAAGGAAGACTGAAAATTTTAAACACAATAAGGCAAATACAGTATATAAATGTCTGCAATGAGTATATGCACCAAGCCACGTACTGCTAGAGAGTCATCCCAAGATATGCCCATATTTTCATAAGAAATATCAAATATCATTTTAATAGAATACATTATTATTACCACTAAAACCTTTTATCATTGTTTATATAAGAATATGAAGAGGTACATGTACAGACAAGATGCTTTGATCTCAAATAAAATATAGGGCCTGCCGCAATAATTAACAGCAAACCAACACGAAAGCTGATGCGCTACCGTGACTACAGGAACACATAATATCTGCTTCCCGTGTTCAGTACTTTTTGTGTACAGTAGTCCCTCCATTTTAAGACTACCAATAAAATGATGATAACCAAGAAAATGTGGTCTGAAATAAAGGTCATTTAACACATAGGGTGTCACTTTGGAACCAAATCAAGTGGTCGTTAAGCGATGTTATAATCAAGGGTGGTCTTAAAATAAAGGGTTGTAAAATTGGGGGAATCCTGTAGTTGCAAGTTTTAGGGCTCACCACACCAGATCAATGTAAACTTTATAGTATATTATTAACAGCATACTGTACATGCTGTATACAATGTATATGCCATGTACATATACATGTATACTGTATACTAGTACACATGATACATATGCTGGTAAATATAAACATTGTACAGGTGGCCTGCACAAACTAGATGTCTTTGTAGTTTGCACATGAGTGTGGTTAACCATGTTAATAGGGAGTATTTTAAACCCCTTGGCGGGAAAATTTTCTGAAGATACCCGAAAGAAGGGTAAAGGCGCGAAAACAGGGGCATCTCACGATTGGCGGAGCTTTTATTTGTCGCAATATGATTGGTTATAGGGTACTAGTAGTCATATGACCAAGGTAGTTTGGCTTCCGAATGAAACCGATTATTCATACTGCAAATATGTGGCGCCAAATACTCCCTATTGGTGTTTAATACTCCTTGTACCAATTACCACAGTTCTGTCACTGATTTCATCATAATTTCCACTTACCATTCCACAGCACCGAACTAGAAACTTCCTCATTCCCTGTATCTTCAGGCTCTACAAGAAAGAAAAATGTCAACATTCAAACTTCCATGTAATGAAAACACGCACCAGGACAGTAATTCTGAAAACATTGTGCTGAAAATGTGACTTTGATATCCATGTTAATGGGTTGGTACAATGTGTTTGGGAGAACAACCACCTTAATAGCCAATACCCTACAGCCGATAGTACTGCAGTACAGTGGAGCGCCACTAATAGCAGTAATAACTTGAAGATTATGTAACCAGGTAACAAAGCTAGAAAGATTAGCTGCTTGCTTACAGGATGTACAGTGAAACCTGTTTGAGAGACCTCTTTATGAGAGATAGCTAGACATTTGCCAAATGACGGCATGCACTGCTAGCCCCAAGTGACTGTCTATCTTTATACCATGAGCTATAGTATTGGTCATAAACAGATAAATAGAGTCTATCACGGCTGCATGCAATTAGCCGTGGACGCCCCTTTTCTGTTACCCCCACCCCCCCCCCTCCCACCCCCCGGGGAAAAAGGTACGTTATAAGGTAGACAGTCACTTGGGGCTACATGCAATGCCAGACTGATTGCATCCTGCATTATCGCCCGAACTAATGACTATATAATCTCAGCACAGAAAAATATTTCCCGTTCATAGAAAGGTGTCGATAACACACCGGTTTCTTCAAATATACTATGTACGCTCCTGAGTTCCTTCAAAAGCAAATCTCTGCCCCTCTCATCCAACTGAAGGGCGAAATTCTTGGCAGCCTCTGGGGTGTGTATTTCTGGATGGGAGAAACGCGGATGATGAGCAAAGCGGCATTGCAAATTTTGTGAGAAAATGCTGAAATTCTTTTCTGGTCGTATATAAATACGTTTCTGGCATTGTTGGGTTCGTTTGGCAATCCCTGTGGCTCTTTTAACGGTTCCTAAAACACTGCGAAACACTGCTGTTGACATTCTGCCTGAAATGAAATGAATGTCAAGGTCATTTCTGGACCCAATGATGCGACTGGGTTTTCGGCACTGAGACATGCCCCGGGAGACATGCACAAACGGTCGATACTGAACGCAGGCGGGTAGGCCTCTGGTTCAGATAAAAATATTTAAACATGCATTTAATGTATCGAATTCGGAAAAAAATCCTTTTAGGTCCGAAATCCAATATTTTCACATTAGATAGCATTTGCGCATTTGGTATGACGCAAAATCGCCCTAACCTTATAACTTTGATGGTAACGAACAAGTGTTGTATAACAACGAAAATTAAAGGAGGACTGAAGTAGAAAATAAAGGTCTTTTTTAGCAATCCAGATTAAGATAGGCGGCTTCCTAGGGACCCATGGGAGTGAATAAATAGAATGTTTTCACAAT
>JAAUYG010077974.1_pt1 | contig 16143 bp, 8 predicted proteins | sample 7278091 | NCBI WGS metagenome assembly JAAUYG01 (sample SAMN14350201, study PRJNA611818) | marine sediment metagenome | isolation source: surface marine sediment (0.6m) | place: French Polynesia: Moorea | collected 2018-08 | reverse complement strand
TGGCTGAGACCCGCCCTATGTAGAGTTGAGCCTATCACAGGCTGTCGGCTAGATATCCGACACTTATTGCCATCCACCTGGATATTCGGCTGCCTGGTAGCCCGTCTTTAAGGATTGACCTAACATTACCTTGATACACATATTGGAGACCAAAATTATACCACATTCGTCAACACAGTTACAAATTGTCGAAACCAACATTACCCACATATCTGAAACTTCAGTCCTATCGGGTAGGAAGACTGGAGCATTTAGCGGTATATCAAGATGTCTTTGGTATCGGATATACCGCGCTAATCCCTTTGCCTAATGTCAGACAGGTAATGCTGCGGCTGTACCTCTCCTCTGTCTGGATTATGTAGCCTTACCTGCCACACAAGTCGCAGACAACACAAGCTCAGCATAGCCGCCGAGCTCCGGGCTTTTATAGCCGCATCGTGTTCCTAATCTGTTTGCATTTTTCAAGCACTAGAATATTTCTTCCGCGTCTGCGGTTTGAGGGCAGGATTTTTTTTTTCGGTTCTGTCTGAGGCGCTGCCGACTCAAGTCAGTGTGTGTGTGTGGGGGGGGAAGGGGGGGGGGGATATGAAACCTATCACGGCATGTATTAAAACCACCGGCAATAGTTAGAATGTGCTCAGAATGCATTCTTGGTCTGGGGAATACTAGTACTTCATGCCGTGAATGCAAACGGCTGGCATGTCTTGGGCTCTTGTTTCGCCAGTGCATGTTCACATATGATTAGCCCCGCCAAAAATCTAACGTTTCATTCTAATATTTGTGTAATATTTATAACGTTGTCCTAAGAGCAGGTTTCAACCTTTTCATACATAACAAACTCTCACAGTAAATGTCGAACATAATTTGCAATTTAAATATATTTGTCACAAATAGTGAATGAGGAGGAGGAGAAGATGAAGAGGGGATTGTTGTTGTTGTTGTTGATGATGATGATGATGATGATGATGATGATGATGATGGTAGTGGTGGTGGTGGTGGTGATGATGATGATGAGGAGGAGGAGGAGCAGTGGGAGGAGGAGGTGTCAGAGTGTGCTGTACAATTGGTCTGATATACATCTGCTTATATCATATGAAGTTTTTCCTGTAATTAGAACACCTGTTCGGTCAGCGTGGCCAGCCTTTAATTACAGACAGGCACAGGTGGTGAGGACAGATTTTCTCGGTGTCTGTCACTGACTTATAAATGCCCCAACCGGTTACCTACAAGTCTCTGGCATTATTTGCGTTGCTTCATCACACTACTAGTATGTGTCGGTTTACAGGGAGACGAGAGCTTCCTTTACACTGCCCTATGGTCTTACTTTATAATCAAGAGACGGCTTGTATGGTAACATTTTTGGTAGCTGGTGCATGTTCTGCAGCATAGCGTACTGTACGGCAAGTGTGGAAGATCAGTACTGGGGCTGTAGGGGGATTCCCCAGGGCAAGGCCTTCCAGGGAATAATAATGCATACATGTACAGGGTGATTTACTATAAGTGTACGTTACCAGTTTGGAGGTGGAAATGACTGTACAGCCGCTATTAGGCAGACACAAAGAGACTGGGACTAAACTTGACAGTCTGGCGCAGATGTTACATGGCGAGGCTATCAGGAGAGAGCATGTGCAGGGTTGACACATTTATGTCACTAATATATACAAGATCGCCACGCGCTGGTACCCCAGAAGCCAGGATTTCCTAGAGGTGGCCCTGCCAACATCCGCTGCCAGCCCCGGTGCTTTACCGGCTGTCCCCGCGACCCCGGGCTCTCCAGACAGACAGCCCTCCTTCCTGCGCTATCTACGCTAGGTAATCTGGACGCTGTGCCAAGAAGAGCTCGGCTCGATCTCGGTCGGAGATAGAGCGTCCTGGACCCGGCCTGTTATCCCTGGCTATCAGGCCCGGCCGTGATCAAAGCCGCGCTATCTGCCCGCCGGCCGCGGATTACACAAGCTACTTGCTCCGTTAGCCGCCAGGGCGGCGTGCGCCACAGCGGGGGCTCGCCGGTCGGATCAGACGGCAGCACGGTAACAAGAGGACATATTTATTGTTCAAGGAGGCACCGTTCCGAAATCGACGGCTTTTAGCGAAAACCGCTATGGCAAAATAGGCTTAAATGACGCAGTTACGTCGACGGAAGCCGGAGACCTCTGAGCAGGTACACGCTGGGCCCCGCCGGCCGGCCCGCCGCTGCCGCCTAGACCTTTCCCCGCCGTGGTTTACACAAGGAACACAGAGTGCGGCAGTTTATTTTGAGATCCCATTGTAACACACGTGGGCCATTCGCTGTTATCTTGTTGGCCTGGTTTTCCCGAGCTTAGATGCTGGTCCCAGGCCCTCATCCCTGGGCTCTGCAGACCAGCTCCCGGGCTGTCTGGCTGTCTAACTGACTCACTGACCGCCGCTAGTACCTATACTACAAGACACGGTGGCTGGATGTGTAAATCACGTACACACACGTTCTGGTCATCCAATGCCCACACATACGCACATGTCCCCAGGAACCCGCTCTATGGATATGCACACATCGTCTAGTGAACTCCACTGAATTCTGAATTCGTTCTCAGTGAGCATCGTCTGTTCTGGATACTGGATTACGGGGATTGTTCACAGTGAGAAGCCATTGGATTCTGTGGTGAGTACGTGAACACGGTGTCTGATAGCTGCTACAATCTGTGTTCGCCAGAAAACTAAAAAAAAAAAAAAAAAAAATACGCCATGCCGCTAGTCAACTCAAGGATATGCAGTGTCCCCACCAGGTGTAGTAGAAGGGAGTCATTGTGACGACGCTAGAGATGCCGAGGCGTACACGGCTTGCTGTGGAGACGCACGATGCGTGTCTGGCCGCCGGGAACGACTGAACGATGCTCTGGCTGCCGCCTTGCCTGCCCCGCGTCCTGTGTCTGCTGCTGTGTGTGTGGCTGCTGTTGGCCGCCCCAGGCTGCGGCCGCCGCCGCCGTCCCCCCTGCCCCAGTCGCAAGTGCCGTTGTCGCTGGAAGCAACGACAGACGTGGCTCGACTGTACGACCAAGCGTGTGACGGGGACACTGCCGACGTTCACGCCGGTGGACGTCACGTACGATCGGGTGATCCTGGAGGGACGCAACCTGACGGAGATTCCGGAGGACGCCTTCAGTGGTTTGAGGATGCGGGGGCTCAATCTGGCCGGTAACTGGTTCTATTCCGGACTGGAGGCCACGGCGTTTCGCAGTGGCGGGGAGATGTTAGAGCTGCTGGTACTGAGTGACTGCAGTCTGCCTGAGCTGCCAGTAAACAGCCTGCAGTGGACGCCCGGGCTGAGGTCGCTGTATGTAGACGGTAACAGACTGACTGGGCTGTCCAGTACCAGCTTCCACAGTACGCCACACCTCACACTGATCGTCCTCTCTAGGAACCAACTACATAGCGTACACCCCAAGGCTTTCCGGGGGCTCAACGCCTTGGAGCAGCTGCACCTGATGGATAACCTGCTGACGGAACTTCCGCGGAAACTGTTTCGAGGACTCGACGTCCTCCAGGGACTCGACCTGTCCTACAACAGGATCGCCCGCATCACTTCCGCCAACTTCCGCTACGCCTCCCAGCTGCAGTGGCTGGATGTATCCCATAATTCCATATCGCAGCTGGGCCGGAATGCGTTCCGCGGGCTGAGGCGACTGCGGTCTCTCCGCCTGGACGCCAATCCGTTGGTCACCCTGGACAGCGCGTTCGTCGCCATGTCCGGACTTCGCCACCTTTCCCTGGATATCTCCAACGTCAGCGAACTCAGCGCCCAGACATTCTCCGGTTTGCGGCGTCTGGAGAACCTGAACGTTGGGGAGATCGGGCGACCGGGACTGCCGGCTGGTCTGTTGAGCCCGTTGAGCAAGCTGGAGTTCCTGTCAGTATTTAACCACAGCGGCCAGCTGCAGGCTCTGGCCCTGGACCTCTTCTCCCCGGACTACAGCCTCAAACGGCTGCATCTCTCCCTCGTCCCGCTAAACCCCTGCCACTGTAATGTGCAGTGGATTAACAAGCTGGTGGCACGGGGCGCCTACATCTCCGGCTACTGTGGCGACCGTCGACCCAGGTCGTGCTTACGGAGGAAGCACGCATCGTCACTCCGGTCGTGGTTTGGCGGGAAACCATAGTACGCCCCTACCTAGTACGCCTAGCTGTATACGTGTATGTACATACGTCGCAGAAGTCTGGAATTGTAATACGACGGCGTACAAGGGAGAGTATTAAGAATACCCTAGATGTACCGGTATTCCCAAAGTTCACTTCTCACCTACGCTGGCCCAAGAATCCAGTTATTTCAGCAACTCAAATAAACGCAATTGGAATATGAAAATGATGAGTCAGAGTTGGAGATCATAGTAAAAAAGGTCACTCTTATTTGACTATTCTTCTCATACGGTGTAATACTGTTAGGTATTCACCGACATTAGCCATTTCCTAGTCACGCCTGTAGTTTCAAAGCTTACTGTTACCTTCTGTATATTCATATATCTCATTATTGCCGTATTATTATAGAAAATACTTTTTCCTTTAGAAATGTTTTCCCTTTTAAAAATACAGCCAGGCAGATTCGGATCTCTTGGGTCAATGGCTTACAATGTAATGTGCTTATGCATAATCCGTATGTAAACGTTTGGAAGATATAAGATCACAAGTCGTTACAGTGACATTGACTATTAATAGAATTAAGTGATCTAAGCACTCTGCTAAAAGACTTTGTTGACACGGGAAATTATTGAGTTTCGATTTGCGACATCTGACATCATGCTCAACGTGTTGAAAATGTTACTATATTTCCTAGCCTTCTGACCATAGTTTTCTACTGACAACACTGAATATGCGACAGGCTGTAGGCAATGCTTCCTTAAAAATATTCGCGTGTTGCCGTGGCCCCAGTTTTGGAGCGTGCGAACCTGTGGGAGTAGGCATTAGTATCTAATAGCTTCCAATGCCATCACTGTCTTGAAGTCCATATACATTGTGATTGTGAGCGTCTGTAGACAGTTTTGACGGTGCACTATCTCTGTTACCTTCACCGTGTCAGTCAATTACGTAAGCATTTATAGTGTTGCAATTTAGTCACAGACATACCAAAACAGTGCTAGTGTATTAAGTAGAAAATGGTACCTGCTGCGCGCAGAGGATGGAGTTCGCATTTCTACAGTTTTGACTACTGAGAATGTGACTCTCTGTCCGATCGCATACATATATTAAGCAAAAAATGGAAGTGTATTCTCGAAATGATGAGGAGTTATATTTCATGTTGCATTTATGTGAGCTTGATTTGGTTCAAGTTGGTTTGTGTTGAAAGTTTTATTTTGCTTGAGATGTGGGGTTTTGAAGAAAGTGCTAAACTGTTGGATGTCCAGTTGCGTGGTTGATTCTGCAGCAAAAATCTGTAGTAGCAAAGTGTGATGTTGTGGTTGTGTGCGGTATGTTCTAGGCATATATCTCACGTTCAATTTCATACCTCACGAAGGGTAAATGACCGTCTGTGATCGGATCAAGAGAGATATATCGGAATGGCACGTAAGTGCGTACAAGTTACATTATTTATGTTGGATATCTTAACAGCCCTGCCGTGTGTGCAGCTATACTTAGACCCGCTATCATGTATAGTGTTCTCACAACTGGTAGCTTAATAGGGAAAGAGGAAGTCTATTTAAATGTATTTATTTAGACATGCTGACAACAGATGAGGTTTTTTGCACATCTCGTAGGTTGTCTTGTGTTGTCTTAAAAAAACGCTTCGTGTGCTTGCTTGAAGCAGACGGCGACAACGAATTGTTGATGTAATATCTTTATCCGTCCACTGCATGCTTATTGTGTAGTCACACATGACACGGAAACAGCTTTTTTTCTCACGTCTACGGCACATCTACGTGTACAATGTCACTGTGTATACTTAATTACTTATATAGTGAGATTCGTGCTTAGCAAATGAGGTGGGATCGTACAGGTACAAATGTTCATGTGAATAGGGGTTACAGATGGAATGCAAGCCACACACTGACCGTACGACATTAGTTGCATGTGGCATATTATTATGTCATTTGCGTCACTTTAAGATATCAACTTCAGAAGACGACAGTATAAGCACAGAAAACAAGCAAAGAAACAAACGTTGGTATCTTTGCAAGATTGGCAGTCAAAGTAAAGCATCTAAAACTGAACCCTGTTGCCCGGTGAAACCATCATCACACATTCAAGCTCAGTTGACAACGATTAATCGGCAAGTTTCGGCAATCGGTAACGTTACTGGACGCTGCTCCAAAATCAGTCACCATGAAAGTCACATTATTGTGTCAGAGGGTCAAGAGCTGCTTAAAGGTTAATCAGGTCTTAAAGGTTAATCACGTGTAACGACAGAAGCTTCAGCTAAATGCCTCGTTTTGTCTTGTGCATTACACACACGTTTGTGTGGATAACTACTGCAACCATTAGACGCTCCCCCCGGAATTCCAACACAAACTGGGTGTGCGAATTTCAATTAAGCTGAAATCTATTTAGCTTGTGTGCAATATTATCTGTAAATAAAATTGCCTTTGATACTTAGTCACACACAAGAAAAGGAAGAGAGAGAGAGACAGAGAGAGAGATTTATGAAAGAACACTGTGAAAGAGATTATTCTATATCAGTACACAACAAATGAGAGATATGAAGTATATTACATATAGAGTCCGCTTCGACGTAAAATTTCAGCAGATTTTTTCCCCGAACCGGTATCCCATTGCTTACCCTAATCCCTACAGGTATTGAACTTCGTGTGAGTACGGGGCTAGTGACAGTCTCTCCCATGCAGGATTACCTCAAGCCGGCAGCAGATCGCCTAGGGTGTCGACAGGAGGCGCCATGGCCAGACTAACACTGCAGCAGTCACTATCTATTTGACCCACATACAAAAAGACGGCCCTGGCGTTTTCTGGCTTTCTTTCCCCCCATCCATCGGTGTTTGTTCGAGTGCTTGTTTCTCTACGGGTCGTCCAAGGCGCGTATACAAGGCGGGAAAACCGACAAGAGAGTCTTCCCCCCGACCTTCCATGCTAAAACGCCAGAACTGACGGAAGGAAATGTAGGTTACTGGTATACATGTATGCTGTCGGCATGCCTAAGACATCATGCCGTGGCATAGATGCAGACCTGGGGTGCTGCAGTGCAGAATGCATATGCTTACAATCATTTCTCCGGTTGCTTTGTGCATTGTGCATAGATGAGCTATAGCAATGATGCTATCCGAAACAATCATGTGTGGTATAGAGTTAAATAGAGAGAGTTAAATATATTATTGACTCGTGTTATCGTTTATGCTACAGGTACGGAAGAACTGCGTTAAGATATTACACTGGCTAGGAGGTCCGTCGCTTTGTGCTACCGCATTTTAAACGAGAAGAATGTGACTATTCGCGTCCTGTAAAAAAATATTTAGATTGTTTTGGGGTAAAAATGGTGTATATTGTAGACAAAATGCAAGTATATGTAACAATCGCTGTAGTTTTGAAAGGTCTTCTAAAAGAGACTTTTCAAACAATGTGAAGAAGCTTCTAAAAGTTAAACGTCAAGCAAAGCTTAACAGTTATGTCTCTGGCATTAACTGGGTGCGTTAAGTAAATAAAACTATTGGATAATCTCTATATGTAATAAGGTCTCTAAATACCTGAGGTGTATGACTGTGTGATGTAGAGTATTGCACTTCTGGCGCGAAAAGGGCTTTAGCACACAATAAGTAGTATTGCACAAACGAAGGTCCGTGGTGGGCCCAGAGATCACGAAGATACATATTGATACATCCTAGTGGTTGTTGTAGAAATATTCTTCAGTTAGCACTCATTACACCAATTACAAAGTTGTTGTGTGTGTACATTATTAAGAAAACAGTCTGGGCGATATTATAATTGTCGACGGCGTTCTATAGAAAGCTGAATGGGAGACCTGTGGCAAGTCTCTGTCGCTTTGGTCAGAATAAAGATGGTATTTTCTCTACATACATGCCTTATGTCTTGTCTTTTCCACTTTAACAGCGGCAGCATAAGTTAGCAGTGTAGTTAGTAGTGGTAGCCTCAGTAGTCGTAGTAGTAGTAGTAGTAGTGGCAGCAGCAGCAGTAGTAGTAGCAGCATATGACTTGTTAAGGAGTTAAAGACATTGGACTCTCAACCAGAGTGTAAATATGACGCTCTTTGTCTCAATCACAAATTATGGTTGGAGCCCCGCCATGTATGGGTTATATATACGTGTATGGGTTAGAGCGCTGCCATACATTTAGTTCCTATATAAGGCAAGATTTGTATCCAAAATGTGCGTCGGTTCACTCCGCCGTAAATGAGAACCTGGCAATACACAGAGAAAGCTATTGTACACATTGTACATTGATCACCCGTGGCGCATTGTGGCGTGTGTCCGAGGTGTATGCTCGGTCGAGTAGTTTAGAAGGTGTTTATGTGCACAGGTATACCGGGGGTAATACTATGTAAGCCGCTTTGAGCTCGTTCGAGGATAAAGTACCACATTATATCAAGGATTCCATAATTTCAGCTCTACTTGACATTGTCAGCAGAGCTACTGTCGTGGCGCAGGCGTCCATCCGTTAACTCAGGTTTCTCAGCAACCATGCACTTCATGGATCCAGGCGAAATTTTGGAAGCTACCTATTCACCATATCTCCAGACCATTTTAGTTCTGCTTGACTGTGTCAGGGGAGCTAGTGCCGTGGCGCGGGCGTCCGTAGTCAGTTGTTGTCATCGGAGTCGTCGTCTGTAATATGCGTTTTCTCCGAAACCATGCAGCGAATTAACGCCAAATTTTGTGGAAAAACTACATTTGTGGCCATCCACCATATCTCCAGACCATTTTTTACTTTTTTCAACATTTTGGATTTTTAAATTTTGAAATTGTTATTTCCTTTTCCTTAACATGGGGGCCTATGGGAGTGAAAATTTAAACAAAAAATTCTCCCACAGGATTATTTTTCTCAAGCAACCTTTTTTTCAAATATTCCCTAGGGTAGCCCTCATGAAGGTTACTTTTTGACATTTTGAAATTTCAAATTTAATTTCAACAAAATATGAAACTTTCCTCAACATGGGACCCTATGTGAGTGAAAATTTCAAAATGCACACTCCTCCCACAGTTAGGATTCTTTCTCAAGCAACCTTTTTCTAACTATTCTCAGTCACGGTCCTCCCAAAGTTACTTCCTGGCACTTTGAAATTTCAAATTTACCACAAACAAAGAGATTTAAATTTTCAATGAGACCCTGTTAGAGTTAAAATTTCATTTTTTCAGCCAAACTTTTTTTAAATGTTCCCTACGACAGTCCCCGCAAAAGTTGCTCATAACAATTTTGAAAAGTCAAATTTGATTTTAAAAAGATTAAAATTTAACATTGTGACCAATGGAAAAATTTCAAAATGCTGCCCCTCCCACTGTCAGATATGATTCTTTTCCAACCAAACGTTTTGGGACTGTTCACATGTGACAATCGTTAACTATTGGGATTTTAAATTTCAAATTTAAAATGAAAAAAAAAAAGATTTGCTTTTTTCTTAACATGGGGGACCCCATGGGAGTGAACATTTCGCTACTCTTCCTACGGTTTTGATTCTTTTTTCAACTATTCCTTTTCAAAATATTCTCTGTGACAATACTAACAAAAACTACACTACCTATATTATAGAGATTTTGAAACTTCAAATTTATTTTTTAAAGATTAAAATGCCAATGGGGAAATGAGAAATTGACAATATCTTGCAAATGACTAATCGTACAGCGAAACGGAGAGAAATTTGAGACTCTATGGTACTAGTAGATCATATGTTGAATACCTTCGACCCTCTAGTGTTCAAGGTCATTTGGGGGTCACTCAATGCACTTTTCTCATTATCACCTATAACTGGAAAATGGCTGGATGTAGAGTGAAAGAGATTGAAAGAGATACTCTGTGGTACTAGTATGACATATATTTTGTGCCTTTGACCTTGAAGTGTAAAAATGTCATTTGGGGGTCTCAGTGCACTTTCTCAAAATTGTCCATAACTCAAAGCAGCTGGTCGTAGAGAGAAACGGATTGAGATTTGAGACTCGGGGGGTGCCAGTAGAACATATATGAGTTAGCTATGACCTGTTAGTGTTCAAAATCATTTGGGGTCATACAGCACTTTCTGAAAATGATTCGTACCCCGAAAATAGCTGGCCACAGGATGAAAAGATTGAAAATTGCGACTCAGGGTGCTAGTATCACATGTATGGGGTACCCATCGACCTAGTAGTGGGCAAGGTCATTTTGGGGTCATTCGATGCACTTGTTTTAAAAGTTTAAAATTTATAATTTTAGCCAGTGGGAAAATGAAATATTCCAAGTATTTTGAAAATTTCTCCTCGTAGCCGGAAAAAGCGTTAAAAGTGGGACTTGAGGTTACCAGTAGAACAAATATGAGGTATCTTTCACGTCATGGTCTTCAAGGTTATTTTGGGGTCATTCGGTGCAGTTCTCTCTCGAAATGGCCTGTGACCCGAAAACGGTTGGCTGTAGAGCTAAACGGATTGAAATTTTGGGCTCGGTGGTGCTTGTAGAGCATATATGGGGCACTTTAAGACCTCGTAGTGTTCAAGGTCATGCTGAGGTCCTTTAGTGGATTTTTCTCAAAATGGTCTGTAACTTCAAAGCGGCAGGCCGAAGTAAGAAAATAATTGAAATTTGGGAGCGGGTACTAGAGCAACATATATGAGGTACTTTGACCTTGTTTATAAGGCCATTTTGGGGGGGCAATTTGGTGCACATGTCTCAAACTGGCCGTTAGCTCAAAAAAAAAAAAAAAAAAAGGCTGTTGGTAAAGCGAACAGCCTAAAATTTAGGTCTCGGATTGGTAGGTAGGTTGCTGTTCATTTAGGATGAACAGTGGGTGCCACCGAAACGAAATTAACGCGTGTTGTACCGCAGAAATATGCAAACATTGTGCGCTGATGCCATATTCTCTCCCTAGTAGGACCCAGAAATACATTTGTGGGCTAGTACTCCACACCATACCGTGAGGTGCACCATTAGTTACAATATACATGTAGGGTTTCATTCTTCAGATGCCATGATTTATCATGTATCTGGAGGATCCTTTAAATCACGACCAAAATTAATGCCATACACGAAATGAACAATTGTTTAATTATTAAATACCCTATCAGTAAATGACTTTCATTGTGACCTTAGACACTTTCGATCAAACCCAGGATATGATTTCCAAATAATATGTTGTTGCACTACTACACTTACTGAGTATAAGTTTTAAGAAATTTTAAAGCGTCTGTCATGTAAAGCTATGATCACACCCCTCATGCTTCAATTTTTCAATTTTTACATGTACTTCACGACGCTAATAAACTTTAAAGAATGACCAAGAGCATGTGCTTCGAATGGCATGTTTTGGGTCGAGTACTTACTAAAGTATCACTTTATATGGTTTCAAGCTTGATTGGCAATGGAATGCAGGTTACTACACACATGCACGTCCTGTTAAGAGTCCGGGATGCCAGTGTCTCGTCTTCTGTCAGCACAGAACCTTGGTGGCTCTCCTTGTCAGCACAGAACCTTGGTGGCTGTCCTTGTCAGCACAGAACCTTGGTGGCTGTCCTTGTCAGCACAGAACCTAGGTGGCTGTCCTTGTCAGCACAGAACCTTGGTGGTTCTCCTTGTCAGCACAGAACCTTGGTGGCTGTCCTTGTCAGCACATAACCTTAGTGGCTCTCCTTGACAGCACAGAAACTTAGTGGCTCTCCTTGTCAGCACAGAACCTTGGTGGCTCTCCTTGTCAGCACATAACCTTGCTGGTTATCCTTGTCAGCCATGGCGCCTGGCACGTTTGCATAACCTAATACATGTACATGTACTAGTTGATAGTTATCATTTGGAGACAATATATTACCCGTTCTCTAGTTGTTGTGATAGAAAACGAAGGCTGTGTATTATTACAGGGAAATGACTTCTTCAGTGACTTCTCCACTTCCAGGGATTGTACATGTGAGTGAGCTGGTGATTACAGATAGTTCGGAGACAACCATGTGGGGTTTACAGCATACATTATCATGTAGCATTTGTACCTTGCATGTACAAGGGAGAGACTGGTATTACGGGTCTGGTGTGGGCTAGGTGGTGGCTATCCAGGGGGAAGAGTTCTGCTTCACACACTTAGACCCAAGAGTTGGGTGCTGTACTCTTTTGGCTCATGGAGCAGTCTCTATCTAAAAGTTTAAAGGCTGGTGAGTACAGAGCTAAGACCACAGAAATGCTTGGCTGTCATCTCTCTCAGTCCGCACCGACTGCCTGGCAGCATGTTTAGCTGTCCGCACCGCATGCCAGCCTGTTAAACTGTGCGCACTGAACCCGAAACAACAAAGCCACAGAGCTTGGAACCCGAGCAAAAAGTCTGGAGCGAAAGCGTGCCACCACAAAAGCCACAAACAGATGATTAACAAGGCCTTTGAGGAGGCGGTCTGGCCCGAGTCCCGGCTTCCTTCGCCTGGCTTCAATATACCACCTGTAGCCTTTCTATCCTGCTGGGGGATTGTGGAGAAGGGGGAGGAGAAGCAGGAGGAGGAGGAGGAGAGGGGGCAAGAAGGGAAGTAAGGCACTAAGGTGCCAGCAATCCAGGGGCAGTCCGGTACAAGTATAGTAGGTCCTTGACGGCGCGTTGCCTACCAAGGTGGCAGAAAGATAGGCCACACGCACAACTACTTGCTGCGGTGAGCGGTGAGCGCAGCCAGGCTGGCTTCTGATAAATAAGGCAACAAAATGTGGCAATTACTGTCTGAGGCCCCGTGCCTGGTACCGGGGGCTTCTGGGGAGATTGTCGGGAGGCTTTTTCTCTTCTTCTCTCTCTTCCTGCTCTCTTCTTGCTGTCTTTATTCAACGAAGAAAAAGTGGTCATACAAAATCTGAGGTTGCAACGTTTTGAGACATACAGACAGACAGACGGCACGGAGAATTGAGACTGGACTTACGCATCGTTTACATGGAAAGGAAGGCGTAAATTGCGGCTGTAGCCAAGTACATGTAGCACGTGGGCTGCCTGTGGACAGGTGGTTGGCGGGAAAACGACTGTGGTTGGCGGGAAACCACTGGATTCTGGGCACTGTCTCACTGAGCGTTAACCCTAACACTTTTTTTTCTTCAACATATTTTTTTTGTGTTTGACTCTGTACGTCCGTCAGTAAAACGCGTTTTCTCAAAAATCGTCAGAACGATTGGGGAATACTGGCTGTTGGATTTCTTGGCCAAATATTAAAAAAATATAGCACTTTGAAATTTTAACATGGGAGTCAATGGAAAGTCCCAATGTGTTAAATATGTGAAGAGCGGCTAATCGTAGAGCAAAACGGAAGAAAATTTGGGACTCGGGGTCCTATAATATACATATACATTATATGGCGAGCCCAATATTAAAAAATAATTATCATATGGCACTTTGAATATTTTATACGGGAGTCAATGGGGGTGGGGGGTGGGGGTCTGTAATCTGGAATATATCAAAAATGGCTATACTTTCAGCGAAACAAATGAAATTCTGGATTGGGGGTCTTTGCACATTTAAGGGAATTTTACATTACTTTACTTGAAATGAGTTCGGGCCTGCGAATTTCTGTGAAAAGAATACCCGTAACCCAGACATTGCTCTTTGACATTGACATTGCTCTTTAAATGAGATACGCTTTGGGCTTGCTAATGTGCCGAAGGGGTAAGGCAGAGGGTCAAGACCACTGGGCCTCTTGTTTTTCTCTTTTTTTCAGTGCTTTCCTGGTCAAGTGTAGACTTTTCTTTTATTCAGGGTTCATACACAAAAGGTTAAATATTTTTCGAGAACTTATCCAGCAGGTTTTCAGAACAAATTTTATTTTTCCCAGGACAAATGTTATGTATGTATATACACAAAAGGAGTAGAAACAAGAACTTTTATTTTGAATTGTTCTGTATGTATATAACAGTTGCTGTATCTCTAAATTTCTGAGAATAAACCTTGGAAAAGCTTTTCGAACTGAACGAATAACATGAGAGACTGGGTAATTCAAGTTTCTGCAGTGAAATACAGGGGGTTTGTCACAGTTTTATTTTTCCAGGAGTCTTCCAGGACTTACTTTCATTTTCAAGTACTTTCCAGGGCTGGAAATTGTCACTGCAAAAATCAAGTACATTCCAGGATTTCCAGGACGCGTAGAGCCTTGTATTGTGCAATATTCAGCACGCCACGTGGTAATTTAACAGTTCTCCCAAGAAACGATAACCTTGGGGTACACAGAGAGTGGACCTCTTTTTGGACGGTTCGATATGTCTTGCGAAATATTACAAGCCTGAGTTCCAAGAAAAGGTGAGACCATGAAAGACAGAAGAACCGCGAAACAAAGAAAAAGAACTGGAAAAGGGAACAAAATAGCTAAAGAAGAAAGCGGAATAGAATAAGAGCGCGCGCGCGCGCGCGCGCGAGAGAGAGAGAGAGAGAGAGAGAGAGAGAGAGAGAGAGAGAGAGAGAGAGAGAGAGAGAGAGTTTTCGTGGGTCGTCTGACGTAAACAAATCACACGGCATAAGAATGTATCAACATCCGCTTTGGAATTTAGCAGAACAGTTCTAGTAAGTTCTGCACACTTCGCGTTAAGGACAATTAAGGAAAATTTATTATTCACAAATCAGTTACAAATTTAGCATGTATTGCATGCAATATACATATAAATATGCATGGTGAGTAACGATTGGTTTTCTAACACTTAAAGAATATTAAGTACACTGTGAAAGTAACATACCATCGTTTCACAATATAAATCTTTTTTTTTTCTGTTTCGTGCATGCGGTCGGTTTCACTCGGAAATTAAATTTTGATTAAGTTGAACCATTTGTGTCTTTTGCGCGTATTATAAACCTAGTCTTCCAATAGCACACGATATAGTCACACGATATAGTGTAGAGTGTGTGACTCTCTGCGTGTGGCGGAACGATAGCGGGAAAACCAACTATTTGAATAGAAAATTACTTGCCGCATTCTGTACCATGGAACGCTTCTGAAATTTGGCTCCCACTGAGCGGTTTTTAACTCCTAAAGTGTTCGACTGCTTCTCGAGACATCAAGAGGCACAAAAATCCGAGCCCTTCAATTCAAGTGAGTTTGGATGGGCGCTTAAGGAGGATTTTATTACTGGAAGAATGTGTGCTCTAGCTAAACATCTGTCCGAGCGAGAGAAGCGTGCAGCGAATAAGTAGTTAAAGACAAGTGCAATCGTGTGATTAAAATTCAAAACCAATTAAACCGCACTGATCAGTAAAAATGCTAGAAAATATCGTCAGCCGCAGCTACGCTTATTTTTTTGTGGGCAATGCACCATGTGTCTGCGCGCAGTTATAGCGTAATTACACATGTACTTTACACCCCATAACAATAAAAAAGGTTATCGAAATTAAGAACAACACAATGTTCTTTCTTGCATAATTATGCGGTGATTTTTTTCTCTCTTAAATGTATTAACACGCCCAGTGTCACACTGCGTGAGGGCTGACATTTACTCCCGGTCCTCCACACAGTATATGCATGTACAGGTATGTGTGCTGCTGGTTGTAGAAATGGCTAAAAATCACCATTTAGTATACGCACATTTAATTATTTAATAATTTATACGCACAAGAAATTTTAACATAGGAGTGAATGGGAACCCTAAAATGTGGAATATCTCAAAAACGGCTGATCGTAGAGCGAAACCGTCGAAAATTTGGGACTCTGTGCAGTACACTGCACATATGTAAGGTACTTTTGGTGCCCGATTCCTTGAGTTTGGTATGGGGTCATTTGGTGCACTTTGCAAAATTTCAGATTCCATGATTTTCGAAACATTGCTCCTTCAACAGTTTTCATCCGATTCCAGCCAAACTTTAAACAAAGTATCATAATCAGGGGCTGATATGGCCTATTACCCTTTTTGGCGCTCTGCCAAAAATTAAAAATTTTATGGCACTTTGATATTTTTGTTAACAAAGAACCATATGGGGCTGGAAATTTCAAAACGCTACTCCTCGTACAGTTTTCATCCAATCTCGGCCAAACTTTATGATAAATACGGCAGTCATAGGGGAATATAAAGTTATGGATATTTTGGCAGATCGCCAAAATATCCATA
>JAAUYG010192044.1_pt1 | contig 16144 bp, 14 predicted proteins | sample 7278091 | NCBI WGS metagenome assembly JAAUYG01 (sample SAMN14350201, study PRJNA611818) | marine sediment metagenome | isolation source: surface marine sediment (0.6m) | place: French Polynesia: Moorea | collected 2018-08 | reverse complement strand
CTCCACTTTTGGCCTGACGACACTTTCAACATTGGGACTTTGCACAGAATTTCCTTTTCGCGATGCGCCGGCAACACAATCCTATCAGTGAATGTATCTACCCGAAAAGCCCTCTTGTGTTTGTTCCGTCAAACCACTTCTGAGAAATAATTACTTTGTGCGCATTGGTCAGTGACACGTGTTGTTTTGTGCTTTTCAGCCCGCTGGACGGCGTGGATGAGACGATGACGTTCTTCGTGAACGACCCGAACAAGTCCCAGAGCGGCGGCGCTGTGGGCGTCGGCACCCCGAGTCGCAGGCGCTTCCCCATCAGCCCGTCTCTCGACTCTCAACTCAGGAACCTCGTCAACGGGGTAAGACACTGGCCATCTCTTTTCGGGAATTGGAAATTCAGAATTTTGAATCTGCATCCTTCGTCAGTGTTGGCGTATTCCGAAAAAAAATATATAAACAAATAAACAAAAAAAAAAACCAAATAACAAAAATTTCTTCAGTTTGGAAGAATGCAAGGAACACAGGACACAGCCAATTGTCACCTCAAATGTTCCTCCCCGCAGTGCCGTAGCTTATTGCCCCCGGCCTAAGGCCCCGTTCACACAGGAAGCTTAAGCAGACTTTCACGCAATTTTGCGTGGAAATCCTTTGATGCTCCTTGCCGGCTCTGTGAACACTCCTGTTGACAAAACTTCCAATGCATTTCTGATTTGCGCAACAGGAGGTGGAATTGCGACAACGAGGCAGTAGCGGCAGTTCCTACTCCTCGCGAGACTCGAACCAGCGGCTCAGTGTCCCGGCGAACATGCAGTACGCGGCGGTGCTCAACGGCCGGGACAGCCACCACCACCACCACCTGCTGTCCGCGGACAGTAGCACCAGCAGCGCCGGGCTGGGGGGGAGGCTGCGCCCGCAGTCTATCGCCGTCATGGGCTCCCTCAGCGAATCCCACGCCGAATCCCTCGACTTGAACTCTCACAAACCGCGCCTGTTTGACATGCGCATGTTGGCGGAGTCACTGGAGGGCGTGGGCGGGATGGTGGATGGGCGTAACCACACCCACCCGGCGTCACTGGACGAGGCGCTGGCGAGTCTGATGTCGGCGCTGGAAGACTGTCGCGGTCACTACCTGGAGCTGCAGAAACTCGACGAACAGATCCAGAACCTCAATAAACTCGTCGAGGTGAGAATATTTTTCAAGTTTCTCCCGATTCATCATTTCCTTATATGACGAATGCGATTTTCCACCCGACAGTGTCTCAAACGTCTCAAACGTGTGAACGACTTTCCAAAGGTTTCATCATGTTTTCTGCTCTTCTTTTGACAATTGATTGCTGACTGACCTTCACAGCACAGGAAAAAGAACTTCAAAGCAGTTTTTTTCGGCTCAGATCTCTACACTTTGTTTTCCTCTTAGAAACAGTCACAGAAACACAGCACTGAAAACTGGTGAGAATACATGCATGAATGAAATATACTTTTCCTATCTCCTGCAGAGACACGCAGCAGCGAGCCCAGACCCGTCCGACGTGAGCATCTCCATAGAGAACGCGCTCGGTGCTTTTGACTTCCTCGAGTCGGAGGATTACGAGGGCGGATACGGCAGCTCCAGGTCAGTTCAGTCCTCCCCACATCACAACAAGATTGAAGAAAATAAAGGCGCGCACCACACCACGTTTGACTTTTCAACCAGAATGAGATGAAGTAGACTTGGCTCCACTGGGAAACATGTGGAACATGGATAACGTTCAAGAAAAAATTCTACTAATTTTTCTGTCAGCAGCGCACCCAGTATTTCAGATTTTCAATTGTTGCTTTCCTGCTGCTAAATCTGAATCCAAGGGGCGGGGGTCACCCATGGTTGAGCTGTGGCGAACCATGGTCCTTGACACAGTGCCAATAAAACCATGCCCTGTTGTTATGAGAGATGATCATTTGGTTCTGATCTGCAGCCACAGTCGGCGCACGAGTATGGACCGGCTGGAGGAGCAGTGCACGCTGAGTCCCGAGTCGACGACGAACACGCGCGACTCCGGCATCGAGTCGATCGCGAACCGGCTGAGCGAGGACCGCACCCTGGGCGGCGGCGGCGCGGGGTCCAGCTTCGGCTCCAGCCCCGAACTTGAACCCGCCTCGACGGGCAACGACCAGGTGGACCAGGCGCTGCTCTGGCACCTCTCCTACTGTGATAGACTCATAGAGGTATGTGTTTGGGCACTTGTTTCAACAGGTTATGGAAGTCATTGGCTGTAAAAACATTGAGGTGTTGGTTATGACTCCGCAGCATGCAGATCAGAGAGGCTTCTCCAAAGGATTATTGGTCGGAGCAGGAAAACGAAAAGGCGCGCGTGTGGAGTGTCCAGAGGGGGTAGAAAGGTGGAGATTTGTGTCAGCTGAGCGATTTTGCTTGCCTGCCTTATACCAACACAGCAAGAGGGCATTGTGTGCTGGGAGGTGGGGGGAACTATCCACAAAATCTTTCTGTCCAAAATGAATGCTCAGCCTTTGGGGATTAGGAGATAAAGCCCTTCTTTGCTCTCCAACATATGTTCGGGTTCCCAAGCAAAAGTGATAACCAGTGTCTGTGTTTTCTAGACGTCATTGGTTCCTTTCCACCGCCGCGGAATGGTAAGAGTTGCGTCTTCGTACGTCTGTTTGTGGCTGCATGTCTGTTCATAGATTGCAATACAATTTAACGTTTTGTTGTTTCAAGTGACACTGTGCTAACACAATTCTGGGCTTTATGAGACCCATGAAATTTCCTGTGGTTAACTGTCCAGTTTCCTGGAAAAGATTCAGGGTAAGATTTCACCCCCAAGTTTATCTCAGCAGGACATGAGATTCAAAAGAAAGGATGTTGGTTTCTGAATTTCTTGGAATGTCATGTTGTTGGTCTGATAGCTGAGTGAAATTTCCTAAAGGAATGTGAAAATGACACAAGAGTGATGTATTTCTGTCTGGAAGAGCTGTTGTTTTTTTTGGGAGAATTTTGCACCAGTACAACAATCGCTTTGTCGCTGACAATTGGAATGTTCTAACCAAAAGAAAATTGCTTGTTGTGAGGAGCATGTGCTTTATCCACACTGTTTCATGATTCTAGAACTGTGTTGCAGAACCAAACTTTCTCAAATGAAAAATTCATTTGAAAACTGCATTTTCAGATTGAAGACAGCAGACTCAGTTTTCATGACATTTAGCAAGGGCTGTATTGAAATCGCGTATTTGTCTTTGCAGAACCTGGGAAACTTCGGTCCTCTCAAGTGCAAGGAGATCTATTCTCTGGACAAGCTGAGGCGACAGGCTGATATCATTGAGCACCTAATCACCCTGGCCAAAGCCGGATCGCACGTGTCAGACATTCACTCTGGTGATTACTCTTCAGATTTCGTTTTCACCTCCAGTTTCAAACAAAAGAATTAAAGCATTTGGATGTACATGTAAATCTCTGCTCCCAAGAAATGTTGACCATACCGGCATTCGGCCATGACAGTCGTAGCCCACTGCAAAGGAACCCACTGTTCTGAGGAGGTAGTTGCTGAAAGATATTTGAGGGCTTCTTTCTGAAAGGAAACGGGACTGATGTCTGCTGCTCGAATTCTTCGGGCACCACCATCCTCTTTTCGCGCGTCATTTGTTTTTGTCTGCCAGCGAAATCAGTAATGCATTCGAGACGGGCAATTGTCCTTTTGTTTAGTCTGACCATTGAGGTCTGACGCGCAGTGTTATCAGTTGAGCATTGTTGTCGTCCTTATTGCAGTGATCCAATAAGCTTTTGTTTGTCTGGCCAGTTCTGAATGCGCCACAAACTGGACATTCTAGACGGTAAGCTGTTATGATTGCAGTGATGAGGTCGCTGTGCCGCAAGAAGCAGCTGCAGCAGCTGTGGTCGCAGTGCGTGGATCACGTGGTGCTGTACGTGAACAGCGAGACGCTACTCGCGCACCTCGAGCGCTGCTACGGGCCCCACATCCGGGACACGTACGACATCAACGCCGGAAAAGGTGCGTGCAGACGGGCGAACACTTTCTGTGCCGACCCATGGCTTTACGCCCGAACCACACTGGCCGAGTTTTTGCTTGAAAACCAAAATCGCGAGAGTGTTGAAATTGGTTGAAAATGGCAAAAATCGCCGTCGATGTCCCAAAATTGAGATTTTTGCCAGAATCGCGCGATTGTGGCTCCGACTTGAGTGAGATAATTATGATCGTCCTTCTTTTTATCCATCCGGTGTTCTGAAGTCGTGGCTCTGTTGTCTTCGCAATACATTTGTCATCTGTAGATTTGCCAACAACACTTCAGGAAACAGAAGTCGCAGCAAAGCAGCCTCTGTGTCCTATTGGCGCCTTCGTTTTCATTGTTGCCATCTTGGTTCTTCCTCCCTCATTCCTTGTTAACAAACCCCTTGTTTGAAGTCCCTACCGTGGTCTCACTGCTGAGAACTTTTGTTGCGTCGACGTTACGATTGAGGTCCGTGCTGTGTTGTGTTGCAGTATTCAGAAGTGTGTTGGCGCGGGTGCTGGACATCCCGGCTTTCGACCCGGAGATGAGCTGTCCGCCCAACGTGACGCTGCACCAGCTGTTCAGCTTCTTCAACCACCACGACCTGCCCGACATGGACCAGTACCTGCTCGACGTCGCCGGCGAAAGTGAGTCTTTTCAAGAGCCACCAAAGTAGGTCAGAAATCTGGTTCTGGGAATGGTCATTTCGGACTGGATTTCGTTCGTGTTTGCTTCAAAGTCCACCACACTGTCCGAGATGTCCAGGCACGTCAAATTTGGGAGGGTCGGACCAGTGATGGACCAACCTGCGAAGTTTTGTTTTGAAAACCAGTGTGCAAAAGTTATGTTGTCAGGACCAATCCATCAGGTTCTGTTGTTGAGACCAAAATGCTTAGTTTGTCGAGTCAGGACCAATTTGTAAAGTTGTAAAAGTGAAAAATAATCAGCCTGAAAGTTGTATTGTTTATTGACAGTGTGGCTGGGCAGCAGGTTGAGGTCGGGCAACACGGACATCGTGATTAAGACGATGATCACGTTCCGGGATCGACTCCCGCCCGCCGACTGTCTGCGCATCATCGCGCTGCTCCTCATCACCGACAATTCCGAGATCTCCAACTCCGCAGGTGCGTCGTTTTCTTCTCCATTCAAACGCTTTCGTTTCAAAGGTTTCTGGTAACAAATCGAATGTTGTCAGCAAGAAATCCGTCGAAAATACGACCTTCGTGCCACACCTTGGTGGATCAGTGGACATTCGTATCTCGTGTTTTTCAGTGAGTTTTATCCGGGGGCTGGGAGTGCAGCCGGCGCTCAGGGACAAGGCGTTGATCGTGTACGTGGAGGCGCTGGAGGACCGCAACGCCGACGTGCGCTGCGCCGCCTGCATGGCCATCAGACTCATGAAGGTCTGTTGCCCCAGTCTGGCTTTTGACTTGTGAATACTCAGTGAATAAACGTTTCATAACAACAGATCCTTCACGTTCTCTCCATTTGGTTCAGCCCAACCACAGCCAAACATGTCCCTTTCGCCCATCCGTCCAACAATATTTTGGCAGCACTGTGTTGTGCTTTTTCTGCGTTTTGAAGTGAAACAGAAAATCCCCATTTTGCCCATTTTCGCGCTTTTGAATTGCGAATACTTGGGAATCAAACAAGAGTGAAACATTTTTCTTTCATCCTTCCGTACTTCTTTTGGCAACACTGTTGTGCTGTTTCTGCCTTTTGAAGTGAAGCCAAAAAATTCCCGCTTTGCACCTTCTGTCACCAGCTGGACTGCCTCTTCTCTGGAAATCTGTGCGGTGTCATCAATCCTTGATTGACAAGCAGACAAGCTGCCACTGGCGCTTTGTGCAAAGCGTAAAGAGCCATTCTCATTTTCAGGCGACTGAGAGTTTGGATCAGCTGGTGTACATCTGCCAGACGGACCCGTCACACATGGTGCGCGCCAAAGCAAAAGAAGCGCTTCTCTCTTTCGGTGAGCAACCTTTTGTCGATCGACGCAATTTGTTCCTTTAATTGTGAACAGTTTGTAATTTGGTCCATCAGCAAACTTCTAGAATCGCGCTGATCTACTGATCACGCCCAAAACGACAAGGATCCCCATGCTGACCAATGTTGTGTTCCTCTCTGCGCGAAACATTTCCTCGTGTGAAATACGCTCATTTCCTTGTTCGTAGGTGATGAAGGGAGGAAGGCGTTTGAACAGTCGCAGTTGTCAGCGCACGGCTTTCAAGGACTGCAAGTGCGGCACTGACGAACTGGGTTCTATGAATCCGGAGAGACATCAGCTGGAGCCAAATTAACACGGGAACAGTGCAAAAGACTCTCTTGAGAGATCTGTGCTGCAATACTTGAGTGTCTGTCAGTCTGTCAGTCATTTGACCTGCGACCAACAAGAAGGACCAAATGTTTCTATCCATCAATCCATGGATGCACATCTTCAGTGATGAAGCTTTTGCCATTGAAATTTCGAGTGAGAAGGAGAAAATGACCAGGGACAAGCAATTCCTGCGATTAGAGATTCGATATTTTGAAAGCCAACAAATTAGTTTTGTCAGTGAAGAGACTGAAAACAGACGACATGCATTGTGTGAATGGTCATTCAAGCTCGTCAAACATTGCATGCGCGATTTTCAGTTCTGCCCCCGTCTCTGAAAAGAGTACATGAAGTTTTGTCGCCACTCAGTTGTGGTAAATGTTGAATTTTCTTCGCCCCACCTGTCCTTGGCTTTGCCGAAAAAAACACACACACACAGAGTGAAGAGACAAGCACTTGCAAGTCACAAGTGCGGCTTAGCCTGAGAAATCACCACAACGCTGTTGCAACCTATTCTGTTTGTATTCTGGCATACGACGCGCCCTAGAGTACGGGCATATCAAATAGAAGTTTGAAGTCATTCCTTCTGTACAGCTGTTAAACTTTAAGAAACCTTTAGTAGAATCCTGTGCACACGCACTGGAGTCAAGGATGCATTTTTCCCGGCAGTGTGCAAAAAGAAAAAAAAAGCTAGAACTCAACTGCGCTTAAAATTGACTTCGTGAGAAAGTAATTGCTTCAGAAAAGTTTTTATTTCCAGTGCTTGGAAAACTTCCCACTGAAGGTTCAAAATGTTAAAGGTTCCTTTGTACAGCCTCTGAAAATCCCTTCTGAGAAGTCGAAAGAAAGATGATCGGGCTAGAGGACATTGTCCCTGTCCTTGTTTTGCGCAGTTTGTGGTAACTTCACAAAGTTCCTTCTTGCAAGATATTATTCAGCTGAAGAACTAAAGTCATTTGTTGAGTGGCATTTCCAGTAAACTGTTCATATTTTGTTCACCAAAAGCACCAAGTTGTTAACGTAATATCGCGGCACAGTGGAACTGTTTTACAGTGAAAATCAGTATTGAAAGCAGCAACTGAAGGTATTGTTGAAGAAGTTCAGGTGACATATCCGACGCCGCCAGTTGCCCCAGAGAATCTGAGCGGAAACTTAAGTTTTATTTGGTGTAAAAGTTGATTCTTGCCTTTGTTTTACCTTCTTGTTGTTTCCCAAATTGACGTTCTGGGTCGAAAACTTCCATTCAGAAATCAATTTCTGTTTGTTTCGTGATTTTGTCGTGGCATTGTGTTCACCACAATGGTGGATGTTTCTTTTCCAGTCGCTTGCAGTATTTTGATAACTGTGTCTGTAAAAATCATCATGGTGCTATTTATTAAGATTTTAGCTTGTTTGTAGTGTGTAGTGAAGGTAATTTTCTCATTTCACTTCCAATGTCGGTTTCATTTTTATCCCTGTTCTGTGCCACTTTGAAACTAATCAAACAGCGCAAAATGTTTCAGTTGCTAAGAAAGGAAAAGCTAGATATCTATTTTTCTTAATCCAAAGAACACGTCAAGAACAGCCCGGTTACATTTACAATGCTAAAGAAATTTGTTTCTTCCTTTTCCTTCTGTTGATGTGTTGGTCAAGCTGCAATTTTGGATCATAAAATTGTGACCAATCCACCTCGTGTAAATATGTTCAAACCCGTAGCATTGTGTTGTCGCAGCAACACCTCCAGAATGTTCCCCAGGAAATATTCATGATGTGTCATTGCTTCATGTCGGGAAATTTGACAACTCTATTTGCTCTCCATGAGAAATTGCAAAACAATAAAGAATCTATCATTGAAGACAAAAGCAGAGCGTGTGTCCTTTTATGTTCTGAAATGTGACAGTCATTCATTTTGATGCAGAAAATTGAACACAGCACAATAATTTGATCAACTCAATTTATTACAACACAAATTTCTTGCTGAAGTGAGTTGGTGCTGCTGATGCAAGGAATGGTTTGGGGAATGCATTGTGAACTTTCACGCACTTTACGAAAATGCGGAATGTAGCTGAAAACACACGTGCCAATTTTACGCTTGTTATGTGCATTGATGTTCGAGTGACATTGATTGACACCATGGCACGCAGCAAAACATTTTCAGTCGTACTCTTTGCGGACCAACAGCAAGGCACCAGACGAGATAACAACAACAAAAAAAAACAAAAAAAAAACATTGACAATACTCATCACGTTTTCATTTTTCCTTTCTTCATTTATGTGATAAACGACAAGCAACATTCTCTGGAGTTTCACAAAATGCAGCCATCATTTTCACGTGCTCATGCAATCTAACAACCCCCCTCCCCCCCTGCCCGACACGTTCACTCTCAAGAACACGTACGGGCATAATAAGTCCACAATGAAACGAAGGATAACCTGATTCTTGCTTCTTCTGAACATTTTGTTCACTCATTCTTGCACATAAATGGACCAAATGACTTTTATTCCCATGAGAAAAGGTCCGTGGATTTCCGCCAGAGAACAACGATAATCCACGAATGAAACGCCAATCAGGAAAATTGCTTAATTGTCCTCCGTCAATTCAGAAAATCGCTGGTTTTTTTTGTCCATTGGTCACGAGAAAAATGGCCCAAAAAGGGGCCAATTTTTGCCATTGAAGCAACGTTAAAAAGTGATTTCATGCGTTCATGTGTCTCGCATCTTTGGAGGGGAGAACGGCGCACTGGAACAAGGAGGTACAGTACCCGGGGTGGTACAGTCAAGCTAGCGGGCGCTACACTGTTATTGGCCAGCCAGCGGTATGGGGAAAGACCAAGGTCTTGTTCAGGCTGAATGACCAAACACTCCTACACATGAATAATTGGCCCTATTTGTTTTGCAAGGACGTCTGTCTGCACCATTCGGCTGAGCGAGGTCAAATTGTTTCTGACGCACTTCAAAGAAATGAGTCTCACCGGTGCGACTGTGTCATGTGAAGCGAACTCTCCTGTGAGAATTGAATCCCTTCAGTCGCCATTAGTTTCCAGAACTGGATCCAGGTCAGGTGGCTCAGAACCTTCCGGGGTTTCACCTGCCAGGTATGTTGGCGCTGTAAAAAGGAGGGTTGAACACCCCCTTCACTTCCCGTTGCCTTTTCCTTCAGGAAAGTGCATGACAAAAGCACATTGGCATCAGGACCGTACATGTGTACACGCTACAGGGCCCTTTCACCACAAGACAGTGCATGTTATTTCTGATGTCACAACCTCCTGTCCCTTTCTCAATTGTCACTGCAGTGAGACAATCTGCCTGCAGTGCCATAAAGACATCAGAAACCATAACAAAACACTAAAGGGCTTACGTTACGTTAAAAACACATCAAGCTGATTTCGAGGTTTCTCTTCCAGGTTTCCATCTCAACAACACAGGACACTCGGACAGAAACCCCAAAACAGGCTTGGTGTGTTTTGACCATAGACGTGACCAATTTTAATTGACTAAACTCGGTGGTTGTGGTATCAGCTGTAGGTGCGGGACGAGATGACGGTGATGTCGTCCTCACTGGAGGGCGCTCGCATCCACGTCGTCGTCTTGCGCCCATTTCGGTGGAAATAGGACACGGTATAGGCGAGCACAATACCCAGAACCATCCCGAGCAGGAACAACCCAGCGTACACGCCCGTCATAGCGCCTGCAATTAACACAGTTGTAAGATGAGAAGTTTTTTCCCCATTCAGGGAAACCACATCTGTTGCATTGCTGAACTAATTTTGGTATGTCGTGTGCAAAAGGTTCACAAGCTGTTGTGGACTTCAGAAACAGCTGTTGAACAACTTCATGCACCCACTCACGAAGGAATATCGGCTTTAGGGAATTTACTTTCAAGCACTGAATCAGATTTGCGTCGTCGTAAGCTGCTTTTCAGGTTATTCGGTAGCCATGCAAAAGACAGACAGTTGTCTGGACAATGTGATGTTGTTGTTTTTTCCAACGTCTGTTTTGTTTTGTCCGAAAAAAAAAGAACAATTCAAATTTGCCTGTATTTTCCCCAAACCATCAAACCTTGTCTTTTGATCCACAAATTCAGTTGATAGAGACAGGCCTGGCAAAGAAAAAGTACTGACCAGAAAAGGCTTTGGAAAACGGCGAATTCTCGTCGCCAGAACCGGGCTCACTGAAGGCTTGCAAGAAAGATCTCGCCACACTGCCTGATTCCAAAGTACTGTGCTGCAAGACGACACCTAAAACATGAAATACATTGCGATACACTGCCTGCAAAATCCGCACATCCAGGATTTGGTCATCTAAATCAAAAATTTGTCTTGAAAGGGAAAACTTCAACTTTCTCTCCCAGACCATTCTGATGGCTTTTTGCTGAAAAGAGCATGATTTTAGGTCCGCAGAGGGCAGGTCTTTGTGCCACTGCTGAACGATTTCCATGCCATAAAAAATTATTTTTTTCGGCAATGTTCCGGAGACTGACGTGTTAAACAAAACTCCACGAAGGAACAGAGAGAAAAGGAAAGAAAAGATTTGGGAACATACGTACCTCTCAGGGCCAAAGACTTAGCGAGATTTCCCTTGAAGCTCAGGCTGTCCTCATCCTCGAACCAGATTTGATGAAGCTGTCCATCAGAGGAGTTCTGCAGTGAAAGTGAAAGTTTTACAAGAAGATTACAAAACAGCAAGAGACAGGAAGGACGGAAGGAAAATAATACACGCCAAAATGTCTGCAAAATTCTTTGGCCAATTCAAACTCGTAGTGCTACTGCTGCAAAAAAAAACCCTGCTCTATTCAAATTTGCCAAAAGATATTGTCCCGTTTGTAGATTGTGCTTGAATTTCTTGCTGAGAGTGAAACAGGGCCTTGTACGTGGTGTGGAACATGGTGCACTTACACCAGTCGTTGTTCGGGATAGGAACTGTCCATTTCAGGGCCAAATATGCTCCCTGCTGCTCTCCCTGCTGAACTATTTTGGTCCAGATATCTACTTCCAATCTTATTGTGCCAAATCACGTCCAAAAAATTGATCGAACACTTTTTCTGGAATGTTTCTGCCGTTGTTATGCTACATGCTGTCACATTTGGCACCTCTTTGTAAAACTGCAAGTTGTGCAAAGTGAAAAAGTTCAAAAACTGATCAAACCCCTGGCAACTCAAATCTGTTGTCAAAGACATAATATAAGGCTCAGTTTCTGTTTGCGGAGAAAATGTTCCATGAAACAAACACATGTGTACACACCAGCAGAAAAGAAAATTTCCTTCTCTGAAAGCTGCAAAGAAGCCCTTGTATTTTCATGCGCCAAGGATAAGCTGGTGATTGTATCCAGACCATCAATAACCTTTTTTAGGATGACCACCACACCTAATGGTTTGTCATGGGAACTTCTTCGCTCCGTAAGGACCTAAAACCGCTGCAATAATCATCCAAGCTGCCTTCTTCCGGTCAGTGGTTCCCCACAAAACCCAAACTCTTGATGTCCAATTTGGGGGAATGAAAAACTCCATTACGCGAACCGACCACCCCTTTCTCTGCACTTTGTATACTTGAGATAATGCAAGTAATTAACCATGAAAAGAGCGCAGAGCCTCTCTATCTGCCTTCCAAAGGTTAATGTTAATTTCCGATGCCCTTCACAGAAAGGAAAATGTCTCCTTGGCAGGTTTTTGTGAAGAAAGAGAAATTTCCACAATGTAAAGATTAAAGTCATAGCTTCTCTCGCAACAATTGTGTGTCAATGAAAGGACGCATAATTCCGAGTTCTTCAAGCAAAAACCACTGAAGACAGAAGAGAGGGTCTTTTTCTGCGCCAAACAAACCTTTCCCTCTAGTACAAAGGATTCACAAATGTTGAGAGGGTCTTGTTTTGTCAAATAGGCCTAACTTTCCCTGTCGCACAAAGAATGGAAAAAAAAAATTATTTGTTTGCAAGCTTCCGTCAAGAATTCTTTTCTAGCTCGCAGAGATGTAGAGATGATTGCAGAGATCAATGATTTTTGGCATAGAAAAAGTCAGATGTGAAATACAACAAAGGTGAATCGTCTCGGGTTGAAACATTTTGCACAGAGCACCCGCAGCTGCGCTTCACATCGATAGTTCCCATTCTGACAAAAGGAAAAACCTTACTGCATAGGTGAAATAAGAAGACTTGAAAGCTTCGCTCCGTACTGGTTGTGCGTTGTGCTGACTCTGTAGCTCAGCGATGTCACTCAGCTTTCTCTTCGCAAAGTGAGAGCAGCTTTTTAGGTGACAGTACCCTGTCTGAAGGACAAAATACACAGCCTAATTGAAAAGGAAACTGTCACTGAGAGGCCACATTCAGCCAAGTCAAACATCCCCATCAACTTAATTTCCCTGCTTCAAAAAACATGAGCGCGACTTTCCACAAAATTGTATTGATCAATCAGCGTGTATCAGCGCGGTGAACCCGAGTGCGGTCTTTATGATTCTGCTGGCAGCTCTTAGCGCGCTATTTGCTGTCAATTTACAACAAATAAAACATCACATAGGTGTTTTCAAGGTAAAAGCTGTTGTTGACAATTTGATCCTGGTGACCCACGAGATGTGGTTAAACGGGAAAAGGGGAAGCGTGAAAATGTTCACTGAAGGCTTCAAATTGAGCTTCATTGGTGCGGACTTTGGTTGCAAGTCGGTCAGAGTGGGAAGCAAACACTTGGCGGGGAAACAGAGGAGAGGCCATCGAGGCTAAGCTGATCAGAATTGCGCACGGAATTCAACGGAATTCACTCAGAGCTCTTCTTGTTGGAAAAAAGGTTCTATCTGCACTATTCTTGTCCAGAATACATCGCCTCAAGGTTTTGTCTTGCATTTCATTTCCACATACCTGGCTGTCCATTTGAGCGCAGGTAAAATCTGTCCCTTGCAGCGCAACCTGCAGTAGGGTCCTGTTTGATGGCACACTGCATCGTGCAAATTCTTCTAAACCTGGAAAACAGAAGTTTCTGCAGGAATAACTTTGCAAACCATTTGGGGTGGCTGGATCACCTTTGCTTGGCAAAAAGACACTTTAGTGAGGTGTACATTCCCCACAATTTATTTTGTTTGTCCTTTGTCCAAGAAGCAACAAGAATAGGAAAAGAACACAACAAGGACTCCTTGTTGAGAATTTAAACAGCCTCAAGCTGACAGGCACAGTACTCATTCCTTGACAGCAGATGGAGAGTTACAAAAGTCTGTTGCCGAAAGTTGTGTTTTTGGTGGTGAATAAATTCATGCCATATTCACATTTATTTGAAATCTTTTGTTTGCAAAGCCTCAAGCTGACAGGCCATTGACAGCAATGTGGATCGTCACAAAAAAGCAAAGCCGTAAGCCATATACTTCTTTCCAGCTTGTTTTTGTTTGGAGGCGAAAGAAGAGGGAATTATCCAACCAAACGAGCTTGTTCGAGGGATTTACATTCTTGCACGCACTATTGCTCGACTTAAAGAAGCAAAGGAAAGCAATCAAAGTCAGATGGCTCTTCCCGGGAAATTAGATCAGCAGGAATTAAACGAAATTAATCTGACAATGATACGAGATTAAATTCCTCCCCGGGGATGTATGTTCAATCTGTAATTCTGTCGTCATGTACAAAACCAGCAGCTTTGTCATTGAATCTGTTTTCTCAGGAAACAGAACCAGTGGACGGAGAGAATAAGAATTATTGGCTTCATGCTATTAATTTCTGATCAGAGATTGGGAAATCAATGTGGGACTTTGCAGCGCTTACCCGATAAGAAGTTAATGTACGGAGCGGCGCTCTGCGCCACGCAGTGCCCGTTGATAACCGGGAGCAGTTGGTCCGTCTCGGCGCTGAGTACAATGAAGTCGACTATTTCGAGCACTCGGTGCAGATAATGACAGAGTTTGTTGAGGCTGCTGCATTCCGCGCCCCTGTGATGAACCACTCCAATCTGCAATGGAAGTGGGGGAGGCAGAAAACGCCATAATGAAAAATCAACTCAAATCTGATGGAAATGTCAGCAATCGTCAAATTGCCAATCAGGACATTTCTCCTTCGCAGCCCCACTGCTCAGACTCGGAGACGGTGAACCCATTACTGCTGAACCTACAAGAACATTGGACATGCAGATGTGGAGGAAAAACAGCCACAAGGCATTTAAGAGCTTCGCGTCGTTCAGAAATATTTAGATAAAAATCTGCAGTGCGCAGATTCTCATAAAGGACAGACTTAAGTCCCCAGAATGGGATTGCTTGTCAGATTGTGTAAGTTCTGTGCGCCATGCTGCTTCCTGTAAGAGAAAAGCAGCAATAACAAAGACTTACGTACATCCATATCTGCTGCACTTATTTCGAAACAGTTTCTCTTCATCTTCGTGAAGAGTGAAACATCTTCTCTTACAAAAAAACCCCGCTCTACATTCGCTCAATGAGCACACCTGTTCTCATTGATTTTGAGCTTTGCATTTGCATTCAGATTGAAATAAGAGATCTGAGTTCTAAATTGGACAGACGCATTTCCAAAAAGGTTGTGTGTGTACATAGAAGGCCCATGAGAAAATAATTAGTGAGATAAAAGAGAAAACAAATCGAATTCTCTGTGTCTGGTTGTATTTTTCCTTCTGCACAGAGAATGGCCTTTTCCAGCTCCAAAATGCAAAATATCACCTTGCGCGTTTTGCGAAAGATGAGAACGCCAGAATTGAAAGCGCAGAATGGTGTCTTTAATTACAACAGGCCAGCGGAGGGGGGATTCAGATGCCAGCAGTCAAACAGGCTGTGCGTCAAAAAGACCCAATTGTCGAACTGTTTTGAGGCAGCATCTCAGATATCACTTCTGCGTCACTTTCAATTCACTGGAAAATATGGACTTCCATTTCGCTTGAACAAAATCCATTGCCAGAGGGCACAAGAGAATCGTACATCTCTCGTTATTTTATGCCCACAACTGAAGAATAAAACCTGTCTACCTGTCTGCCTCCTTCTGAGCTGCTTCACGCAGACGTATTTAACTTCTGTGGTTTTGCCCACGACTGATAGACAGACAGAGTGTTTTGGACATTAGGATACCTGAGGCTACTATCTATTTTCTGCCTATTTTGCAGCAGAACATGTCTCAGAAAAGGTCTGAAGAATTTTGATGATGTGATGTTGACGTGGGCTCGCTCTTTGTTCCAGAACTCAGACTCTTTTGTCTGTGTGTCCAATGTCTTCAGGTACCGCAAGGACATTGTTCCTTTCTGAGCACAAATTGTATTTTTCAGCTTGAAAGGAAAAAACAACTTCCAAAGCAGGAAGGTGACTGTGTGGTCCTCAACTATTTTGTTGTTTCTGGGATGCTATTTGGAGAACACGTCCTGAGCGAACCCCCCCCCCCCTCTACTCAACAAGCAATCTTTACCTGAACGTGCTGGATGTGGGAGCGCAGGCTCCGGGAGATGTCCTGTAGGAACTGGATGCGTGCCTCGGTGTCCTGGAGGCCGGACTCGTGGAAGACACGATCCAGATCGAAGTGGATGACGTCCCGGTGTTGGTCCGCAAGACGCGACGCGTACCGGTCGAGCCACAGCTGCACCCCGTCCTCCGCCATCCGGTCAAAGTCCAGGGCGGATACTGCAATTCAGAAGCGCGAAAATCCAGAATGGACTGTCAACAAGAATGGGGGGGCTGATTTTGTCCCTGCCTAAATTCTGTTCCCCAGGAAGTTTCCGTTGTTGCTTTTTTTTTTTTGCTGGTCAATGAAGACTGCAGTTCAAGGCAGAATGCAGGCTTTCACAAAGAGTGATGCTCAAATTCTGTTTTGAAGAAAAAATTGTGGTTTCTGTATGTCCCCAGCTCAAAAGGACACGCTGACGTGGTTTCAGCTTACTGAAGGTATGCTCGGAATTTCTGCACT
>JAAUYG010102953.1_pt1 | contig 16149 bp, 13 predicted proteins | sample 7278091 | NCBI WGS metagenome assembly JAAUYG01 (sample SAMN14350201, study PRJNA611818) | marine sediment metagenome | isolation source: surface marine sediment (0.6m) | place: French Polynesia: Moorea | collected 2018-08 | reverse complement strand
TGTTAACGGTTAATAAAACTTATAATTCTTTTTAACATATTATTTTGTTTTCAAATAATCTTATTTTTGGAAATGGGGTTTTTTTGGTTTCTAACATAAAACCCCGTTCCCCCCCCCCCCCCCCCCCCCCCCCCCCCCACCCCCACCGCCCCCCCCCCCCCCCCCCCCCCATCTCTGTTGAGCTGTTGAGATGAGAAGTCATCTGGAATGACCCTCCTACCATCTGTTTTCACACTTGGCCTCTCTCCAGGATCTGGGAACATCCCTACCATCCCCTGTCACTGGGGTGACCCACAATCCAGAACTGTCAATCCAGCAAAGACTACCTGGAAGGGTGGGGGAGGGAGGTACCCTCTTGTTCCCCTGGGGACACCCAGGCAGTCACATCTGCCTTGGATTTACTAAAATTCTAGATCACTTTCTGGCAGGCACCGGTTGGGGAGTTGAAACAGATATATCTGTGCAGGGACTTCTTCTTGATCCAGAGACGGATGAAAATTGAGTTTGAAGGCAAGAGCTGCGCTGAAAGAATTTTTGTGTATCCAGAATTGACCCGGGTCCCCCCAAAGGAATTTGCTGCAATTAGCAGTCCAATTTTAGTTCAAAGAAAACTGAAGAGGATTGAAAGCGAGCTGAAAAAGATGACTCCAGAATGTCAAACTGACAGAAAAAGGGCTTTGAGCATGCCTTTGTGCTGAGAAACTGCCCAAGTTCCAATTGTATTCCAATATATACATTTTGCTTCCTTTCAAGAAGGCTCTGGATACAGTTATTGTTTGTGCTATTTTGGGCCAGATATTCTCATGCTGCTGATATATCAAGCAGTCAAGCTATTCTTTAATTTTGTTTTATTACATAACAAGAAATATATCTAGCATTGACTCTGAGCAGACGCCTAATAAAACATAGTATTTTTGTAGCATACAGTGGTCCCTTTATTTTAGGACCAACCATGAGACCAACAAAATGTGGTCTTATATTGCAGATGGTCTTAAAATAAAGGTCATCTAACAGGGAAATTGCCCTTTGGGACCAAATCAAGCGGTCTTATAATCAAGGGTGGTCTTTAAATAGAGGGTTTTAAATAGAGGGACTACTGTATTGTTAACTCTATGGCTTGATCAAAAAAATTGTTTTTGTAATTATACATTAAGACCTAACCAAGAAATGGGTATAAAACAGGATTCGGAGAAGATTTCATTGGCAAAAAAACTTAAAAGAATGGTTTGTTTTAGATGCCTGAAAATCTGGCTAGTCGCTGGCAGTACACCAGTCAATCATATGTGGCATTTCATGTATGTCAGACTTTTGTCAACAGTGAAGATATGACATAGTTCAGTTTGCTGACAACTCTTTCCAAACCCTGTCAACGTTAAATTGAAAAATACATTTCCAACCTTGAAGCTTGCCACTGAGTGATGCACCGACAGTCACCTTACTGTGCTGAACCCACAGCCCGCTCATCGTCCCACACCTCCACAATGCCATTATCTGCACACAAGACCAGCTTTTCATGGGCTGTTACCACTTTAATTATCTGAAGACATCTCTGAAGGGGAACCCCTGTTGCATAGTAGTGGGAGGATCATGCCGGGCCTTCAATGCCACAGGCCCCAGGCCAGGGCCTAGAACACAAATACCACCCTATATTGAAAGTGTGAAATTTGAAATGACAGGGTGAATTATAGTTAGAGCGCCTCTTTGAAGAAGTAGTCCCATCAATGGTGATGAAACCAGTTGAAGAGCAATGTTGAAACAGGGGGATTGGTGTGGTCAAGTCTTAAATCTGCAGCTCGTTAAGTTGGGCAGGAGCCTGGATAATGGCAATATCCTTCATGACAACTCTGACAAGCAATACTGTCTCTCTGACAAGCAGTACATGTACATGTACATACTGTCATTCAAAACTTGGACTGAATTTAGCCGGAAGTGGAAAACAGGAAAAAACAAGGAATTCCCCCCTTTATGTTGCAATAATGATGCAGTGTAATAATAATGGGGGTGGGGGGGTGGGGGGGGGGAGTTGCCAGTACAGTAGTCCACCTCTAATAAGGCCACGGTATTTGCCAAGAAATTGTGCGAGGTGGGCTTTGGCAAGAAGGGAAGGAAATGCATTCACAGTAGCAGAGCCAAAAATTGCGGCCACATTAGAGAGGGTGGCCTCTGTTAAGTGTCCACTAACAGAGGTACATGTTACTGCTGTATTTGTATTTGACTGGTGACAGAGAAAGCAAATGGGATCTCGGACTCCATGTGCTCTGGCGATCTGGCACATTTAGTTACATACGCCAGCTTGTGTGTGGCAACACTTGTGGTTTACAACAAGGGTATACCTGTTTTGGAAAAACACAAGAGATAAACTAATGAAGCCTTTTTCTTTGGTGAGGGGGGGGGGGGGTAAACTAATGAAGCCTTTTTCTTTGGGGGGGGGGATAGTTAATTTTCTGTAGCCCTAATAGGCATGAAAACCTTTCCAATCAACATTTTGAAATTAAATCAAACATTTTTGCCATCAATATATTAGATTTTCAAATAGGACTTGGATTTTACCCCCTCCCCTCCCCGTAGTGGCCACTCCCACCCACCCTGGCCACCTCACACAGTCTGTCCTTTGTGTCCTGTGGGGACAGGATGAGATGAAAGAACCCCCCACCCCTACCCCACCCCAGGCTGGAGGGAATTAGCCCCCAGGACACCTGCAAAGTCAGATGGACAGTGCAAGGAACATACCAACCCCCAACCCTCACCCTCAGGCAGTGTGGAAAATTTTATACTTAAGTTATCTGATTTGGTAATTTCAGGCCTTCCTAGAAACAAAGACGGTGTGACTGTCTAACTACCCCACCCAGCACCCCCTCCCTGTTCTGTGATATATGGATGGAAGGGAATGTGCCCCAAGGGGTTGCTGGTAATTAGTAGTGGACAAGTGGTGTCCTGGAGTCTGGCTGTCTAGAAAACCAGACTTAACTGGAAGACTGGAAAAACATGTGCCCTGTGTCTCTTGAATTGTTGGTCCCTTCAAGGCATGCTTCATGGATAGGAACTGGTTCTTTTAATGTACAAGACTAATTCCAAGTTTATTACTCTACATGTAGTATTTTTATTCCCTACCTCAGTCCTATCTATTAGGACCAGGTTTTCAGGTTAGATGAGGTTTTTCAGGTGTTCAAAATGTTTGGTAAACCTTTGGAAGAATTCTGAAGGATTTAAGCCATGGGAAAATATTATTTGGACCGCAGATGAGATGTCTTCTAAGAAAGCTTCAGCAATTGAACTGAGCCTTTTCCTCAACAATGGGATAGATCTAATAGGCAGCTAATACAAATCCCTCGAAAAGGTAGATTTTTTACTAAGACTATATTATAACCACTGATAAGACTTTAAAGGCTTCCGCTAAAGAAAAGCAAGCAAAAGACAGATCAAATGATCCCAATCAAATGCAAATGAAGTGTACAATTTGCTTTAATAAATGGGGAGTCATAACTGTCAATATGCACCCGAGGTGAGAAAATATCTGTCGGGCACTAACCCCTGGGTGTTTACTCCTGGGTATCTGGCTTCATTCTAAGCCACTCTTCCAGCAGAACAAAGCTGATGTTTGTACGACAATAAGAAAATGTCAAAATGTCGCTCAGCTCATCCCATAGTATGCTAATTTTTTCCGGCACCCCCAAAGCCATATACCTGGAAATATCATTTGTCAACACAAATCGTCCGGCCTTTGGTGACAAATCTGGGTGTCTTTTCAAATCATCCCTTCCTCGGAGAAAATACACGTCCCTGAAGCACTTTCTATAAGACGTGTTTTACACTTATGTGAAAAGCCGCTTGGTTGGTTCGGAGCAAACATGCTGCGTGAATCGAGCGCATTGGGAGAGAGTACTTCAAAAGGAAATACAAGAACACGTGCTACGCTTGTCCTTTCTTCAATTCAGACCCGCGAAAGTTTTCCTAAGGGCTTCTGTGTTGGCACAGGGCAAATTTTTTCAACCATCGAGCAAGCTCGGATGAGGTAATTGAAAGTTGTCCAGCCACATATCAGTATAGGATGCTTCAACCATAATTTGGAGAACACTTGAGGTGTGAGGGCTGTATTGCAGCAAGGTGCAAGGACTGCATTTCAGTGCCAAACGAATAAACTAGATATTTTCTGGCTATATAGATGGCATTGAAATCACTATCAACACTTGACAGCACTTAAAATGCCCCCATCTTTCACAAGCTACTTTCTGACTGGAAGAAGCACTTATTCAAATAAATTGAGAAGAAATTCTGTTTTAGTCAGAGGAACAATTATGAATTGGATACAGGGCTGACATGCTTACACAAGACCGCACATACAGGTACACATCAAGTTCACAAAAATAGCCAAAAACCTTGGATATGGTGATCTTTTCATGCAAGGCCATGGATGATGGCCACAAATTAAGATGCAGATGTCATCCCTGCAATTTAAGACCGCCCATTCAGCCAGCAATTATGGTCTTAAATTGAGGGTGGTCTTAAAATAGAGGGATATTTATACTGAAAATATACAATTGGTGTCACTGATATCCGGTCTTAAAATGCAAGGAATTGTTAAATAGAGGGGTCTTAAATCTCAGGGACCACTGTACATGTAAACCAAAGGTATAAAAACCTATAGGGATAGAAACTTTTTGATGGGCTATTTCTCTGTGTTGATGTTATTTCTCTGCAATTATTCATACTCATGGAAAAAAAGTTATTTTTAAAATATTTTTTATGGTAACCTCCAAATTACACTCTTATTACACACAGAAATAAATAGCATCAGACTTACAGGCTGAATCCGGAGCAGCATCAGGTGTGCTGGACTGAGCAGTAGCCATGCTTGATCCAGGGCCAAGTAGCAGCAGGACAGCTGCTACGGTCCTCACGAATCTGGATTTCATCTTGGTCCCAGTCACCATGACCCGCTTATACAACACTATCCAGAAAGGCAATCCAGAAGTAAACTGACGAATTCCTTCTGGCAAATCACTGCCTATAATGTCTAGGATTGTCCCAGAAAAAAATAACAAACTTGGAAAGCTGGTCTTAAACTGATATCCAGATTTTTTTTCTTCAGCAATCCAGGTTTCCTGTAATCAGTCAGGAGTAGTTTGGAAGCTGTTATCCAGAGGGTAATTGTAGTGCAAGCAGATTCTGTCAGATGCCAGCTATTACCTTGAGGCAAGAAAGGTCAGTTTGGTATTCCTGAAAGTAAAAAGACAGAAAGTTTAGGTATTTTATGTTACAGATTTTGAACTCCTGTAACTAAATACAGATACACCACAAATGCATGTGAAGGCCCTACATGTATTTCCAGCAATTGCTCACTGTTGCATAACAATTTTAATACACAAAGCAAAATAAGTTTTGTAGCTCTTTCTCAAACTTGTGGCTAGCAACATGCAGCATATGTCAGCATGGACCCAGGCCCGGGGACCCAGGCTCATATTATGACTATGGACTGCAAAAATGTCTGCAGCAGTTGCAGCTTCCTTTCCTAATACCCAAGGTGCTTGCAGATAAATGTATGGACATGCAAAGAATAATTCATGTGCATGTGCAGAAAATGATACAAACTACACTGAATTGTTTTGTACAGATCGGAGATTCGAGTGGAAAACAAGAGCCATTTGGGCAGTCATTCAGTCTTCATGCCGACCAAAACTGCTGGGTCTCCTCCCATGTATTACCTCCTTGCTACATGTATACTTTGTCCAATATAGGAAATGATTGGTCTCTTTTCTCTCCTTGTCACCTGCCACCTACCACTGTTAGAAAATGACACCTTCTACTCAACACCAGCAGACACCACTCATTTTCTGCCTTATACTTCTGCTGCATGCTGCTAGAAGGCTACATATAATATGCACGGCTACTTTTATCATTATATCACGACCGGCACATATCGCACACGGACGGCCATGTTGCTAGCCATGTCGGTCCACAAGACCGCTGTTAGAACGTGTGTCACCTGGTAGTACCACAATAACATAGGGGACAGTCCACGAGGTTTCCGACTTTTTGATTCACACCGATCTCAATTATGATATGTAATTCTGTCAGGTTTGCCCTGGTGGGTGTCAAACACGGCTCTTTGATCTCTAAATAGATGTCTAGTAGGTAGGGGAGGTGTATACCCGGCTATAAAAACCCGGTGGTCGCATTGTAAGCAACATTCTGACATACCTGTAGAGTTTAATGGTCTGGGCACTGCCAGGCATCAATTGCATTTCAACACTTCCATGCTAACCGCAAAAAAAGTATTACTTTTTTGATGTGTACATTGGGCTACTGTGACATGTATGCATAAGTTTTCAGCAGCCGAGCATTGATGCTGAGCATTGAACTGAGAAAAAAATTCAAAATTTTTGACCTGCAATTTTATAATTTGTTACTGGTATGTTTCTTTTATTAGAACAATGACAATTTTTAGGTTTTGATTTTGATTCTCACAAGCAAAGACTAAACATATTTCAGATATGCAGCATAATTCATGACTAATATATAATAAAGGACCAATTTTACCTGGCAAACCACACTGTAACCCACCTGGCAGTGAGTGGAACATGTGGGTGCTATCACAAGGATCTGTTTCCAGCCCAGCATTGTTCTTTGTATGTATACATGTCTATATTGTGCAAGTAAGCAATCAGTGCCACACTAAGGCATATAAATGCTGCCTGTACCACCAGATGTGTCCATTTGTGTAACAAACCTTGGTCTCTGGTGATCTGGCACATTTGGTTACATACGCCAGCTTGTGTTCTAGGATGTGGCAGCTTTGGTGGCCCCTAAAATGGAAATGGGGGGGGGGGGGGGAAGCTGACACTGTTATACACCATATGTATAACACCTCACTCATGCCAATACCTCAGAAACCAGTAGATCTTACTGACTGACAAACTGGCTACTAATCAATTAAATACAGCATTGATGCACTTCCCATACTCTGCTATGCTAGTTTAAAATGTTGATGGCATGTTGATTTACAAATTGCATTTTTCCCAATTCTAATATCGTGACAAGTAACTTTTCGACAGATATTTAAACTCATGTACACGCAGTGGAGGGTTAATTACACGCATATTAATTAAAGGAAATCAAGCTTAAATTAATGCAAAATATCATGTACCACAGCTGGGCACCAAGGTAAGAAACTTATTTTGGGTCCAATTTATACTAAACTTGATCAATGCCTGCAAACACCATGCAAATATAAAAGGACACCTTATCCTCGGAGCTCCCATCACTGCTCTCTTTCGTACGGTACCTTTACAAAATATTAAATGGTTTAACTGCCAAAAAGCAATATTTCTAATTGAATGTTCAGTGCTGGTACACTGCTGAAACCCTATATAGAAGCAACACTATGCTTATTACAGCATTTACATCTTGCAGAACGAATAAGGCTGAGTAAATTTTTTTTGTTGTTTTCTGGATTACTGGTAATCCAGACTTAGCTGAAACAATGTTCAGACTTCCTGCAGTTTTGTTCTCACAATCTAGAAACAACCCCTGAGATAGGCTGCCCTATCCAGCAGTGTTGTTTCTGACAGCAAATATTCCAGATAATCAACACACCAATCCTTAATGTGCCTGAGCTGCAATTTCTGGATTCTGACACCTTCCGGGATCAGGTTGTGAGCACTCCCTGGAACTCAGTAAATCCAGAACAAACAGGATGAATCCTATAGGGGATAATTGGTCCCCCTTTCCCCTTCCCATCTGGCGGATCCCAGATCTTCTTCCACACACATCCAGAAGAACTTAACCTGTTCTTACTGGCCTAGGTAAACATTATGGATCCACTAAATGCCTGGATTTCAAAGAAATCTGACCCGTTTTATTTTCTTCTTAAATTTTTGATGGCCGGATATTCATTCCAGAAGAAAACAGATTAGATACAGGTGAGCAAACCACCACAATAAACCACAGCATAATATATAATGAGAGTAAACTATAGGGGGAGTATACATTTTCAGTGCATCCTTATGGGGCCCTGTAGAGATTGCCTGGTTGGTGATTGACTATATATCTGGCACATGAAACATTCTCTATATGACCAGAGTGCAGCGTGAAAACGGCCGTCCACACTCTCGTAATACATTAATATTTTGGTGATAGGACTATTCCATTTTTTTGGTGATTTGGGTCAGAGAAATCTGGTGATTTGGCCCTGTTGGGGGGTTATGTACTCCCCATAACCATAGTATTTCACTCCAACCATTAGTATCACATAGCTACTAAGCTTCAGAGTCACCTGGCAGTTATGCAGCAACCCTCTATTCAAGCCTGGGACATCAACAGCCAAAAAAACAATAATATACTGGAAGATTAACTCCAATTGGGCAGTCATCTGGTTCAAGTGACAACAGATTTGCAAGAGTTTAGCTATAAACCGGAGACATAATTCATACTGGCTCCCTATAATTCCAAGTCCCTTTGAAAGAAAACTAGGTCACCATCAGAGAGAGGTACCCCAGTGGCCTCCCTCTTACCACTGCTGGGACCTGTCCTTGTCTAGGGGAACCCATTGTTTACACACACACCATCCATATTGGCATCCTTGGAGACCCAGCACAGCTTGGACCAGTGATAACCCCAGCCTCTGATCCCTCACCTTTGACACTGACCCTTGACCTTGACCCTGACTGTCATCTCCCAGGCATTGATCCAGATTGCACACTTTGTGGACCAGGGGGGTTAGTTTCAAGAAAATTCAGAAGCGATTTAATCTTAAGCATGGAAATACAGTTATGGTTGCAAAATGAGTTCCTAACTTCCTTTGAATTTTTTTTTTTTTACCCTCATGTTTTCAGGTTCAATTTTTGGTCCAGAAAATGTGAAGACACTACATGGGAGCATACTGTAACTGACCCACTTATACATCCCACTTTACTACATTTATTTTGCTATATAGAGTTAGACCAGTATGCAGTTGGGGGACTTTCCATATGGACACCAATTAAGACCCCTTTCTGTCTGTTGTAAACTGGAGTTGATAGTTCCAGGTCTCTTGCAGGTTCCGGAACGGACAGGAGAAGGAATATTCTAATACAATTATACACCATACGGTATTCATTTTGTGAGGCAAACTTGCCCAAACAAGTCAACAGAGTAGTTTCTTTCAGGCCTTTCAACAATATCCTGGTAAAGTTTTAAACCACAGAGCAGCCTTCCATTGGAAATAACAATGTACATTGTATGTACTGAATAAGCTATTCAAGAATCACTAAAGGCTTCAGGCAATGACTATGATGATGTTCAATGCCCAAGTAGGATACCCATGTCCAGGTATTGACCATTTATAGTACATATAAGCCAGTTTCTGTCATGTGAGCATTGTAGATAACAGATGAAAGCTCCTCAGGCCATCAGAGTGAATAACAGGTCAGTGCCCAAACATCGCTAACAGTCAGGCGATCCAAGAATTGATCCTCAATTGATCCCATAAATTGCTATTGACGACTCCATTCCGATGGTGCCAGAATAGGAATCGGCACCCAACCCCCTGTTGGGGATAATGCAAATATTTTGGCTCCAGGCCTCTGGGGCCAATTTGTTACTCTCAGATGATTGCTCCAAGTTGCTTGGCTTAAACAGCGATTTCCATCTCTGGAAAGAGCAACAGGCTAAATACCTGTCTGCATGGCTATAGGAAGGTGTCAGAGAGACTTCCATGTGTGTGGGGTTCCGACCTTTCATTGAGTGGTTACAGATCCTGGTTCCGGGGGTATAGATAGCTGGATTGGAATCTTCTGTGCATATTTTCTGGATCAATACCTATACACAGCTTTGAAAATACTGGATTCCAGTATTGCTGTTAGTAATGTCCCAGTAGTAGTCCATCCGTTTCATGGTGTAGATGGAAGGTTTGGAAAGGTCCATCCAGAGCGAAATTACAGTATGGACATGCTACCAATTGATGCTACTTGGACAGTTTTTTAGCCAACCATCATTAGTTACCATATTTATTCCAGTAACAGTAAGTGACCTATTCCTTCATGTCCTTGGCAGGCTCTCTAATAATGGCCCTGTTGCAACTAATACAATAAAAATAACTTCCCATGCAATTATGAATAGGTTCGATTATATAATGAAACCTGTCTTGTGAGACCACTGCCATGAGTCATCACCTGTCTTGAAAGACCACATATTCCTGGCAGAAGGTTATATATACATTTAGGTGTTATTGAACCTGTTAACAAAGACCACCTATCTTAAGAGACCACATTTATGGCCAATGGGGTGGTCTTTCAACACATGTTTTACTACACTACATAAAGGTGGTCTTTAAATGAAGGTGACAACAGTAAGTAGAGCGAACTCATTAGTAAAAGTAAGAATTAACCGGTCTTAAACCATAACTGACACAAAAAATCAAAATCTTTAGGCTAACAAAACATGCTACTTTAGACTTCATCCCTGGGTTCTACTGCAACATGAAAGAAGTTCATTGTATCTCAAATGCTACTGGTGCTGCAAAAAGGCATGTAAAGCCATACTAGGTGCCAGACTAAAACAAAGCCTTCCCAAACAAAAGTAACCCTTCTTCATTTAAGACCTTGTACATGTTTTTTATTAAAGCTGGTGTCAGCATCTTTGTCAGCATCTTTGTGTGGTTTCAGTCAGGCTAATTCATCCAATTTATAGAGAATAAAACCTGGATTTCTGCAGGGATTCTTCCCTGTGATGTTTCCACACTCCTGCCCATAATGGCTTACCACATATGGCTTATTAAAGGGTAATCACCCTATCTCCCTACTGGATTTACTGTTTCATAAATCCATTTACAGCCCAATTGAATTTCTGGTAGCTGGCAAAAACTGAGTTATTGCTTAATAAGCTGTTATCAGTTCTTTTTTTCTGGAGGACAATGCTAGAGTTGTCAACTTCCACCAGTTAACTTGAATGAAACCCAGATAATGTTAGCTGATTTCGCTCTCCTTTGAAGAGCTTCTAAAACCCAGGATCAGATGGCAAAAGATGCCGTGCCTCTGGGGATAATAAAAGAAAGGATCCCTGGAGTCGTAATCAGAAAAGAAGACATCCCCAAGGGTGGGGAAATGGGCAAAACACAGCCACCAAGAATAGAGAGCCCCGATTATGAAACCTTAGATTTGACTAGACACCCTCTAACTGCCAGGAAAATGACTCCCATCACCACTGTCTAATTCCACAACCAGATCTGCAGTTTATTTGCTTGCCACAGCCTTTGGGTGGCCTGGGAAAATCTGTCGAGCTTGCTGAACGGCTGTCTGATGAGCGTTGACAGCTCAGCAAGACGGAAGGTCTGCCAGCCCAATGGATTAATGATCACCTGCTAGGAGATAATCCTCAATAGCTAACATAGCATTTCCTGGCAAGATCTCAGTGTGGCTGCTGATATATCACCTATTACCCAAACATCACCCAGATTTTGTTTTTGTGCCTGTGCCGAGTTTTAGCGGTTTTTTCCTTCTATCTATTAAGAGAAGTGTTTCCAAACTTTTCCTGATGCGATCGTTGGCAAATTGACTGACATTGTGGGCTCATTCCACATGGTAAAGATTTTTGGCCATACAGTTGTTTGGTATCACTATATGCAACTTTAGCCCTTAGAGAAAGGAACAAAATTATCAGCTGCTTTGTAACAACCAACGTGAATACACACCCAACACTTTCCATGATGATGGTCCTAGAAGTTTCCCGGCATTCTCAGTTTTCCCAAATTTCTGCACCCATGGCACCAATATCTCACATATCTCATGAATCCATGGAGCTAGCTCCCAGTAATCATTGAAGCCAGGCTTTCAGGCCAGTGGCTCCTTCCTTGAAAGGGGAAACCAAAATGAAGCACCGGGATGCCATGTTGAGTTGGACCAAGTTGGTACTGATATTTGGCTCACTCTGAGATCAAGTCCCGCTGCCCTGCCAGGGATAGTCTTGATGTGATCTGCTTGCAATATTATTGGAACGCCTTTTTTTCACATCCAGAAAAAAGTAATTGGCAGCATTACCACTAGGATCTGAATCTTCAAGACTTTTTTGGGGGGAGGGGGGGGGGGGGGTTAGTTCAAAAGGTGGGCAAAGAGGGTAATCTTCATCTTTCAAATGTACACGTGGATAATAAAAACAATCTCAGCTGCTACTGTTTTTACTTCACACTAAAGGTGTGAAAATACTCCACAAGCTCAGGGACTACCATGTATTTGTTAAGTAAATACATCAAACTCGATACTGAAATGACACCAGGGTGTATGTAGGAAGTGAATCTGGTTATCTGGTTATATGATTCTAACCTTATCTAAGCAATCCAGCATCTGACAGTGTGTTTGAGATTTCATAAATGTGTTACCAGGTTGAATACATCAGCACTATACCATTTACATTGCACCAAAACACTGTGCCATGTTCTCAAATTTGAGTCACATATATATGTGTCACTTTAATCAGTAATCTTCTAGTAGTTTAGGATGGGCAGATGGTTTAGAATATTCCTAAAATAAAGCATCCAGGGCTATTTCCTATAACAATCTGAAGTTGACGAAGACTTAGTATTTGTCAAGTTTGGAAATACAGACAACAATTGGTTGGTGATTAGTGAACTTTGATCATTTGTAAGACTTCAGAATTGGACTGGAATTCAATATATAAAATGAGGTCATAAGATTCTTGCCATTAACAGATTAAGGACAGTAAGCATGGTAAGCAGATTAGATGTTTCTATCTAAATCTTAGTATTATTAATCAATTTCTTTTGTTTTTACCAGTGGTGTGAAGATTATTCCTAAAATTCTCATGTATAGTAGTAAATGCCTTTCTGAACTCTTCCGTTCGATTTACTCACTTTATTTTGTCAATCAGTGTTACCAAGCACCTACCTCTTGATATAGGATCGACTTTATAATCCAAGATAATCCTGATGTCACATTGATATTTAGCAGCTGGCGTTAATCCAACCTGTGCAACGTTTATACAGCAGCGGCAAATCCCAAAGAAAACGGCTTGTCCTGGTTTATGAGGCGACATTCAACGACTGAATGAAGGATTGCTTTGATCACTTTATAAGTTATCTCCGCGGTGTACGTACGGTGCAATGATTACCCAAATTCGCCAACTAACTATATTCCTCTGAACACTTGACCACTCCTGCTAGTGCGCGCACACACCCCACTGCTATGACAAGGTGGTATTATATTCCACTCAGCTTGAAAGCTCCGTAGTTTTTGCTTTCAATCGACTCTCTTATTTCCCGGGGAAGGGAACCTGGACTTCCGCGTCCACGGCGCGCGCTCCTTTCAGGTCCGCCTCGCTCCCTTTCTGCGAAGGAAATGCGTTTGGTTGTCGAATTTTGGAGAAGTCCGTTTCTACCTACATGTACCTAGACTAGACTGGAAGGTTTCGGCTGCCTCGGCCACCGTCACCGCTGGAGCCTCAGCCCAGCGGTAGCCACCGGTGGGCTGGGTTGGGGTAGGCGGTGGCAAGTCGGTAATGAACTTGTTAGGCGGCGGGGCTGTGGGTTGCAGCGACCGCCGGCCGTTCACTTGCTTTCATCACTGGAGTGAATTGTCGCTGGAGGAGCGGCGGCTTGAACAGCACAGACGCAACTTGCTAGATTGGAGGGGGGTACATTTAGCGAAGGAAATGGGGAGTCTGAAGACAGGGCACAGATTGTGTCACCTCGTGGCTTGTGCGGCGAGTCTGTTGCGGTTGGTGGCTAAGGAAATACTCAGGGGCGTTTCTGAGAAACTTTGATCGCGGAGTTTAGGTTAAACTTTATCAGACGGGGCTGTGATTATCGCTCCTTGATCGGCGTTGCCTCGGGTTTGTTTGTCTATGTTGTGCCTGTATTTCCTGGCATTGTTTGACGGAGCGGGGACGAACCGTCCGTTTTCTGGCGGAAATCTCGATTTGGGAGTTCCGATCCCTATACTTTCAAGACATGAAACATTTGCTGGTGGCTGGAAAGCTGGAGAATGTAACGGGTCCAGGGTACGGAAATAGCTCCCTGTGGGGTTTTCAGTTTGTAGTATGTCAAGAGACTCAGAGAGAGAGAGAGAGAGAGAGAGAGTTTACTAATTATGTTAGTGATTTATTATAAAGTAACTAGCGCATAGCGAAAATGTACAATGTTACTTGTAGACGTATAGTTATCCGATCGCAATAATAAAGGCATGAAAGAAAATAACTTTTTACCATCCCAATGCCATACCGACATATTGCCTATTGATATTTAATATACATGTATTAGCATTTCGATGCATGTAAGTCCAACGCATGCACCGATTTTATGTACCTTGACCACCAGCGTAAACGGCACGCGCAGCCTGGCCAATTGAACAAATGTCATCGGACCGCCTTGTCCGATGTCTAGACGTCGACAGACGATGTTCCCGCGTTTCTTGGCGTCCGTTGCAGCCAGACGGTCGACGTCCAGCCCTGCGGGTTGGCGTACAAGTCTTACGTGTGCTGATAACCCACGGCGTGAAAACGAGCCTCAAAATCAACACCTTTGTGTGTGAGTACGTGGCTCCCAACTTTCCAGCCAAGTCCCTCCCGCTAGGAACTGGCTTGGACCCGTGAGACCAGACCGACTCCGAGAGCCATAATTGCTTGTAATTACCCATATTTTACCCCAGGAAGAGGTTTTGCGTCCTTCTACGTCCGCTTGCTAATGGGGGACGGTCACGTCAACTCTCTGCCTCTGCTGCTGGTGCCCCCAGGTGAAAAGCGCGGACCCCCATCTACAGGCTCGCACAAAAGCAGACGACACGAGTCGCGAACGCCGAGAATTGCGCGCGAAATGACCCGCGACAAGATTTATTTGAAGTGTTAATTCCCTGGCGTGAAACAAGCGTTGTTGGCTGTGACCTCAGTGACCTTTTGTCAATCTTTGTGATGGCTTCATCCAGCTGTCATGAGAGGCAGTTTGATTTTGATGTGTTAATTAATCATGCGAAGGAAATCCGCTTGTCTGAACAGATAATAAGTGGCGGTCTGTCTGGGTTTGAATTGGATGACATGAAATTGCCCAATGCAAAAGCAGCAATTGATTTCGAAAAACAGGAAAATATGAAGGTTTAGGTACACCCCCATCATCATCATCATCATCATCATCATCATGATCATCAATAACTACTACATACATGCTGCTGCTGTTGCTCAGTGCTACTACTACTACTGCTGCTGTGCTCTGTTGCTGTTGTTGCTGTTACTACTACTACTACTACTACTACTACTACTACTACTACTACTACTACTACTACTACTACTGCTGCTGCTGCTGCTGCTGCTGCTGCTACTAACAAATTATTTGTAAACTGCGATCCAATGTCAGACGGACAGACCATGCAGGACTAAGCATCTATATCAGATAACGGTTGGCACTGCATGTTTGTCAAAGGCCTAGAAATTATACACGAGAGTAAGCGATGGCAGCCCAGTTGTCATGCAATTTTTTTTTATGCATTGGTGCGGTTTACCTAAAATTCCAAATATCAAATCGGAAGTGGAAATCTGACACAGCGACCGACTGTTTCCGGTGACATTTATCTCGAACCGCCGATAATATCCTGGTACGTCGCTTGTTTATCGCCCACTGCGTGGCCAAAATTATTTATGAAAGAGAAACACAACACCGGCCGAGTTGGTAATGCTTACATACACGTGCACACAGCGGCGTATATCAATGTACAGTCGGGGGTCATATCGCATTTTGTTCGGGGTGGTTTTCAAAGTTTGCAGCGACTGATATGTCGCGGTACTCGTGCTGCATTTACCTGTTTGATTTGGTCAGCTTTGTCCGAATGTACAAGCAACAGGCGAGAACTCAGAAGAGACCGGAACAATGTCCAGAAAAGCTTTTTTTTCTTTTGTTCTTTTAATTGTAAAAATAAATATACTCAAACCATAAAGTAACGCACATACATATATTTTCGGCATACATGTGTGTTCATGAAATTTAAATTCTGTGTGAGCATTCTACAGTAATTTACACGTCTATTGCAATTCTTCACTGGTGATTTTCCGCGACTGCAAAGTATCCAGACGGGATTGCAAGTGGTGGGGGTATGGTGTCAGAAATGCACCAATGCTACGAGCCCATTCACAGGATGCGGCTTTGTATGCTTCGCTGTGGAATCCATATGTGATCAG